>ERZ773148.1984-NODE-1984-length-16293-cov-4.510716_pt1 | contig 16293 bp, 18 predicted proteins | sample MGYA00580846_ERZ773148 | MGnify/ENA primary metagenome ERZ773148 (study PRJEB29015, sample SAMEA2737879) | human gut metagenome | biome: human gut; feature: human-associated habitat; material: faeces | place: China | collected 2012 ... | reverse complement strand
GGGGAGAGAGTATGTTCATTACGGATCCTAAATCGGGTGCGAAACGTTCCTGCTTGAAAAGAGTAGGCACAGCACTTCATTAAATCAATATTTAATGTGTGTTGGAGAACTAAACACACGAATAGTCGAATGACGGGGTAACGCCCTGAAAGGCTACTTTAATACTCCGACTGGCAGAAACTTGAGTAAACAAGGCTCTGTCAGAAGCTCGGTGAAGTCGGCAGACAGACACCGTAACAGATAATGCTGACGAAAGATTCCCAGAGGTGGGCGTTGTGTCTTATATGCCGGAAGTCTATAAAATATCTATGGTTAGAATGTAGATGAGAGGTCTACTGACGAATCCTTGAATGTACAGGTCTATATCGGGGCTGGATAGAAATGTCCAGTGACACAAATAGTGTCGCTACTGTGGGTGAGTAAGACTCTGCATTTATGAAAATCCATATAACGTTAAAGGCGTTATCAAGGTAGCAGGCTTATAGAGGAAACCTAAGGATATATGTACAGATAGTGTGTTTGGAACGTTGAAAGCTGACAACATGGAGATTTTACTGTCTGTGAAGTGTTCACATCAGAAAGTTATTGTGAGATTAGCAATGATATAAGGTGTGTTAATGTCAGTGAGAGTGGTGGCACAGTACCTATGAAACCGTGATAACAAGCGGTGGAGGGATAGCCACTAGTCATATGAAGAATAGAATTACTAAGAAAAATGGTATGGGTTCGAGTAAGACTAAGAGATGTACTTGCTCCTGCAAACAAGGAGGGTACAGACCATGCTAAAGAAAAACAAGCTCCGCTATAACGAGTATTATGATATGCAACATATTTATGACGAGTTATACGCACAGAGCAAGAACGGTAATAACTTTTATAAGTTACTTGAAATTATTGGTTCGGAACAAAATATTTGTTTAGCTTACCGTAATCTGAAATCAAACAGTGGAAGTAAAACGGCTGGAACGGACGGAATGACGATAGATGATATAAAACGATTCAGTAATGCTGAGATTGTCGCTACCGTTCGGGAAAGTCTTAACGACTACCGCCCGAAATCAGTCAGACGTGTTTTCATTCCCAAAGCTGGGAGCGATAAAATGCGTCCATTGGGGATTCCGTGTATCTGGGACAGGCTGGTACAACAATGTATCCTGCAAGTCCTAGAGCCGATATGCGAACCAAAGTTCCATAATCATTCCTATGGATTCCGTGCGAATCGAAGTGCCCACCATGCAGTCAGCAGAGTAACGACACTGATAAATTTATCAAAATATCATTACTGTGTTGACGTAGACATTAAAGGATTTTTCGATAATGTCAATCATGGAAAACTATTAAAACAAATCTGGACACTTGGTATTCGGGATAAAAGATTGATTTGCATTATCAGCAAAATGCTGAAAGCTGAAATTGACGGCGAGGGTGTCCCAGAAAAAGGAACACCACAAGGCGGTCTGTTAAGTCCACTGCTCTCCCTCATAGTCCTTAATGAATTAGACTGGTGGGTAAGCAGTCAGTGGGAAACATTCCAGCCGAAGAACCGCAGTAAAAATGGGTGGCTTCAATACGCAAAGAAATATACCAAACTGAAAAGCGGTTTTATTGTACGTTACGCTGATGATTTTAAAATCATGTGTTCAACCTATGGAGAAGCACAAAGATTTTACCACAGTACCGTAGATTTTCTTAATAAAAGACTGAAATTAGAAATCAGTCCAGAGAAATCAAAGGTAGTAAATCTGAAGAAAAATTCATCAGATTTTCTGGGGTTCAAAATCAAAGTCATTCCAAAAGGAAGAACGAAACACGGTTATGTTGCCAAAACAGATATGAACCAAAAAGCATTAAAGAAAGCGAAAACAAATCTAAAGTTAAAGGTAAAAGATATAGCCAGACATACGACTGGCTTCAATATCAGCAGATATAATCTGACAGTTATCGGTATGCAGAATTACTACTGCATAGCAACTAACGTATATAACAACCTGACAGAAGTAAGTTACGCTCTCTTACCGACCATACGAATCCGTTTAAGGAACATTGCAAAATCAGTTCCATTTGAAAGTACAAGTTCAGAATTTCAGAGCAGGACAAAAGGAATCAGACCAAAAACAAAAATAGTGATGATTGCGGATAATCCGCTATTGCCGATTCAAGGAGTACAACACAAAAATCCTATGAATTTCTCGCAAGATATTTGTAATTTTACAAAGCAAGGGAGAAACAAGGTGCATGAGGACGTTGTAGTTGTAACAAAAGAAGAAATCCGAGCGTTGTTGGAAAATGAAAACCCTGCCGATAGCGTAGAGTTTAACGACAATCGTATTTCGGCATATATCGCACAACAAGGCAACTGCTATGTAATGAATCGTCGAGGAACTCCGTCCACTCTGATATGTATTCACAAATCAGACAAAGGAGATAACCTTGACAGATATTCTAATCTGGCATTTGTGGAAATTCCCATTGCAAAGGCAATCCTAACAGAATCAGCAGATGAAGCAAAATCACTGTTAAAAGGTTATGTTCTTAATAGTCAGCAGAAGAAAAAACTGAACAGAATACGGACGAATTACGGATACCAGACAATAACTGGGAAATAACTTATAAATCTATTTGGATATGATGGAACGCCGTATGAAGCGAAAGTTTCATGTACGGTGTGAAGCGGGGGAAAACTTGGAGATAACATCAAAAAGTTACCTATCGCTATAACGGGGACGCTGGAAGTGATATTGTCAAGATTAGTTGACACATTTTCCTCAAGGATTTTGTATCCTATGCTGCTTCTTTCAGGGAATCATAGTATTGCTGTCGTTTAACGATTGGGGGAAGTCCTCCATTGGCAGTGCAGATCCTTCGGTTATTCCAATAACTGATGAAATATCTCCAGATGACAGTCTTCAGTTCAAACGTAGTCATTTTCTCAGTGTCATAACGGTGATACAACAGCTCTGATTTCATTCTGGCCCACATACTTTCACAGCGGGCATTGTCATGGCATCTTCCTCCGGCACTGTTCATGCTTTGCTGTATGCCATATTTATGAATTGCATCCCGATAAATCTGGCTGGTGTACTGACTCCCCCTGTCACTGTGTAGGATCGCTCCACGTAGGTCGGGATATGCTTTCGCGGCGTTTTCCAGTGTTTGTACACATAAAGGTGCTTTCATGTTTGTGTCCATTGCCAGACCAATCACACTGGAATCAAAGCAGTCAAACATTGCGGAAACATACAGCTTTCCATCGCTGCCTTTGATCTCCGTTATGTCCGTTACGCATTTAGACAGCGGCTTCTCCGCCCTGAAGTCCCTCTTTAGGAGGTCATCTGATTTTCTGGCTTCCCGGTCTGCTTTCGTGATTCCATTCGGTTTGCGTCTGGGATGATGGCTGATCCCGATTTTTTCCATGATACGGTAAACGGTACGTTCACTGGGAATATCCACATGTTCAGGTCGTTTCAGGTTCAACGCTTGATACATACGGATACGCCCATAGGTATCATTACAGGCATCTTCCTCAAGAATCTCCAGCATGATTGCTGCCACGGGCTGGTATTTCCATGGGCGGTCTTTGTTTGCAAGATACTGATAAAATCCCTGTCTGCTGACATGAAGGGTTCTACAGTAAAAAGCGATATCCCCTTTCAATTCGCCGTCCTTTGTTTTTAATCCAATAAACTTCATTCTTTCGTTTTTGCTGACTTCAGACGGCTCGCGGCGAAAAAAGCGCTGGCTTCCTCCAAAAAATCATTTTCCTTCCTTAAACGGCGATTTTCTTTCTCCAGTTCTTTTATCTGTTGGCGCAGATGGAGGAGTTCCTCGTTAAGCGTCATAGCGCTTTGGGGAGTCTGGGAACCTGCTCCCAGATCAAGGTTACCGTGGCGGTTAGCCCGCATCCAGCCATATATAGTATTCTTGGGAACGCCCAGTTCTTTGGCAGCTTTAGCCTGCCCGATTTCTTTTGCGAGCTTGACTGCCTGTACTTTGTATTCGTGGTCATACTTCCTGTTTTCTGCCATTTTTGTTCACTCCTTATTCTCTTGATTATATACCTAATCCTTGAGTATGGGGTGTCAACTTTTTTTATACCACATCAAAGGAAACCCTGCCGGAAATCGCCCATGAAATCAATATCGTAAACCTGACTTCGGAGGAACAGAACAGGGGCTTACTTGACCCGTATGTGATTATGGAGAACCCAAAAGATTCTGAATCACTGGCAATCGACATCCTGACCTTTTTAACCGGCATTTCCAGCCGTGACGGGGAGAAATTCCCTGTTCTTCGGAAAGCCATCCGTGCGGTGACAAACAGTGAAGAACGGGGGCTTTTCAAAGTGATTGAGGAACTACGGGCGGAGGGAACCACCATCAGCACCAGCATAGCCGACCATATCGAATCCTTTACGGACTATGACTTTGCACACCTGCTCTTTTCGGATGGGGACGTCACACAGTCCATCAGCCTTGAAAAGCAGCTCAACATCATTCAGGTGGCGGATTTGGTGCTGCCGGATAAGGAAACCTCGTTTGAAGAATACACCACAATGGAGCTGCTTTCCGTGGCAATGCTCATTGTAATCAGTACCTTTGCCCTCGACTTCATCCACACCGACCGCAGCGTGTTTAAGATTGTGGATTTGGATGAAGCATGGAGCTTCTTACAGGTGGCACAGGGCAAGACCCTTTCCATGAAGCTGGTTCGTGCCGGACGTGCCATGAACGCAGGCGTTTACTTTGTGACCCAGAACACGGACGATTTGCTGGATGAAAAACTGAAAAACAATCTGGGCTTGAAGTTTGCGTTCCGTTCCACGGACATCAACGAAATCAAGAAGACCCTCGCCTTTTTCGGGGTGGATTCCGAAGATGAAAACAACCAGAAACGGCTCCGTGACTTAGAAAACGGACAGTGCCTTATCAGTGATTTGTACGGGCGTGTGGGCGTGATACAGTTCCATCCTATCTTTGAAGACCTGTTCCATGCCTTTGATACCAGACCGCCCGTAAGAAAAGAGGTGGAGGAATGAAGATAAGAAAGCCCATCCAGCAGGGGACAGCCCTTGTCCCTTGCCGGACAAAGGGACAAAACTCTTTAAAAAAAATCGGGAGTATAGCAGGAAAAGTGCTGCTGGCACTCCTGCTCATCCTCCTGCTGCTGGCAGTCTTCGGCACAGCCGCCCATGCTGCCGGACTGGTGGATGATACGGTGGACGCTGCCAACGAATACAGCAAATATCCTCTGGACAACTACCAGCTTGATTTTTATGTGGACAGTGGATGGGACTGGCTCCCGTGGAACTGGCTGGACGGTATCGGAAAACAGGTAATGTACGGGCTGTATGCCATCACAAATTTTATCTGGACAATCAGCCTGTACCTTTCCAACGCCACAGGGTATCTGATTCAGGAAGCCTACTCACTGGACTTCATTTCCTCTACGGCGGATTCCATTGGGAAAAATATGCAGACCTTGGCAGGCGTTACCACAGGCGGCTTGTCCTCGGAGGGATTTTATATCGGGTTCCTGTTGATTCTCATTCTGGTGGTGGGGATTTACGTTGCCTACACAGGGCTTATCAAACGGGAAACCACAAAAGCCATCCATGCCGTTGTGAATTTCGTGGTGGTGTTCGTGCTGTCCGCTGCCTTTATCGCCTATGCCCCTGATTATATCGGGAAAATCAATGAATTTTCCGCAGACATCAGCAATGCCAGCCTGACCCTTGGTACAAAGATTGTGCTGCCAAACTCGGAAAGTCAAGGAAAAGACAGTGTGGATTTGATACGGGACAGCCTGTTTTCCATTCAGGTCAAACAGCCGTGGCTCCTGCTGCAATACGGCAACTCGGATGTGGAAAGTATTGGGGCTGACCGTGTGGAACGCCTGCTCTCAACCAGTCCAGACGAAAACAACGGGCAGGACAGGGAAGAAATCGTGGTGGAGGAAATCGAAGACAGGGAAAACACCAACCTTACCATCACAAAGACCATCAACCGCTTGGGAACCGTCTTCTTCCTGTTCATGTTCAATATCGGTATCTCCGTTTTTGTATTCCTGCTCACGGGGATAATGATTTTTTCACAGGTGCTTTTTATCATCTACGCCATGTTCCTGCCTGTGAGCTTCCTCCTTAGCATGGTTCCCTCTTTTGAGGGGATGTCAAAACGTGCCATCACGAAACTGTTCAACACCATCCTTACCAGAGCCGGAATCACCCTGATTATCACGGTAGCGTTCAGCATTTCCACCATGCTCTACAACCTGTCTGGGGAATACCCGTTCTTCCTGACGGCGTTCTTGCAGATAGTGACCTTTGCCGGAATTTATTTCAAGCTGGGGGATTTGATGGGGATGTTCTCCTTACAGAGTGGGGATTCCCAAAGCATGGGGAGCCGTATCATGCGAAGACCCCGTATGCTCATGCACGCCCATATGCACCGTTTACAGCATAAGTTAGGACGTTCTGTGGCGGCTCTTGGGGCTGGAACGGCTGCATACCACGCAGGAAAACAAGCTGGCTCAGACCAGAGAACTGCTTCAACATCTAGTTCTTCCAAACGGACACAGGCAGACCACAGCAGACCAGACGGACAGGCAGCACCGGAAAAGGAATCCGTATGGAAACGGGCTGGTTCTGCGGTAGGTGCGGCGGCAGATACCAAAGATAAGATAGCCGATACTGCCGGACAGCTTCGGGAGCAGGCAAAGGATTTGCCCGTCAATGCAAAGTACGCCCTTTACCACGGGAAAACACAGGTATCAGAGGGAGTACGGGATTTTACTTCCAGCGTGACCCAGACCCGAACTGCCAGAGCGGAACAACGAAATGCACAGGCAGAAAGCCGCAGACAGACGATTGCAGAACGCAGGGCAGAACTGGAACAGGCAAAACAACCGCAAAAGACAGCTTCCGAACCCCCCAAAGGGGCGGCTCCTGTCCATGAACGCCCTGTTACTGCAAAGCAGCCAGAAAATTTCCGACATCATGCAGATACCGCTCATGCAGGAAAACCAGCCATGCAGCCAGCTTCCCCATCCATCAGGGAACGGGGACAGGTTTCTTATGGGGGAACTGTAGCGGAACGGACTTCGGTTCCGGTGGTAAAAGCGGCTTCCATCCACCACGAACAGATACCGCCTGTAAGGACAGAACGCCAGATACTCCCTCCGATTTCCCCAGACAAACCAGAGGAAAGACAAAAGACAACTCCAACCATCACCCTTGCTGCTCCCCGTCCGGCAAGACCTGTCCAGAATGATACGGCTCCTGTGATACCGGAAAGAAAACGGGCTGCCCCTGTGGTAAAAGAATCGAACTTTACCATCCGGCGTACCACCGCCAGAAAGGAGTGGACAAAAACGGTAACAGCGGCTGCCAAACAGAAGAAAGGGGAGAAACCATGAAGTTAAGACACCTTTTCTTTGCCTGTTCCGGCGTGTTCGTGATGATGTTCTCCCTGCTCCTTTTGGTGGTGATTGTCTTCTCGGATGAGGAAGACGGAGGAAGCGGCGGAAACCTTATCTATGGGGGCGTGAGCGTATCACAGGAAGTCCTCGCCCATAAGCCTATGCTGGAAAAGTATGCAAGGGAATATGGCATAGAGGAATGCTTAAATGTGCTGCTCGCCATCATTCAGGTGGAATCCGGCGGCACGCTGGAAGACGTTATGCAGTCCTCGGAATCTCTGGGGCTTCCCCCGAACTCTCTTAGCACAGAGGAATCCATCAAACAAGGCTGCAAGTATTTCTCGGAACTGCTCGCAGCGGCAGAAACAAAGGGCTGTGATTTAAATAGTGTGATTCAGTCTTACAACTACGGCGGTGGTTTCCTAGACTATGTAGCAGGGCACGGAAAAAAATACACCTTTGAACTGGCAGAGAGCTTCGCAAGGGACAAATCCGGCGGAAAGAAAGTCACCTACACCAACCCTGTTGCCGTAGAGAAAAACGGGGGCTGGCGGTATTCCTACGGAAATATGTTCTATGTCCTCTTGGTATCGCAATACCTGACCGTGGCACAGTTTGATGATGAAACGGTACAGGCTATCATGGAGGAAGCCTTAAAGTATGAGGGCTGGACGTATGTGTACGGGGGCGATTCCCCCTCCACTTCCTTTGACTGTTCGGGACTGGTGCAGTGGTGCTATGGCAAGGCAGGAATCGCCCTGCCACGGACAGCACAGGAACAGTACAATGTGACGCAGCACATCCCCCTGTCCGAAGCAAAAGCAGGGGATTTGGTCTTTTTCCATTCCACCTACAATGCCGGAACCTATATCACCCATGTGGGGCTGTATGTGGGAAATAACCGGATGTACCATGCCGGAAATCCCATTGGTTACGCAGACCTGACAGGCTCCTACTGGCAACAGCACCTTGCCGGAGCCGGACGAATCAAACAATAAGAAAGGATGAACCGATATGATTCAGATTAGAAAAGAGGAAAACCAGAAAAAGCAGAAAGAAAAGAAGCTGAAAGTCTACAAAGTCAATACCCACAAGAAAACCGTGATTGCCCTGTGGGTGCTGCTGGCAGTGAGCTTCCTGTTTGCCGTCTATAAGAATTTCACGGCGATAGACATTCACACTGTCCATGAAACGAAAGTGATTGAGGAACAAATCCTCGACACCCACAAGATAGAAAACTTTGTGGAGAATTTCGCAGAAATCTACTATTCATGGGAACAGTCCGCCGCTTCCATTGACAACCGGACAAATGCTTTAAAAGGGTATCTCACCGGAGAACTGCAAGCCCTGAATGTAGATACTGTCCGAAAGGACATCCCCGTATCGTCTGCCCTGACCGATTTTCAGATATGGGAAATCACAGAAGAAAAGGAACAGCATTATCAAGTGACCTACACGGTGGAACAGCGTATCACAGAGGGAGAATCCAGTAAAACTGTCCGTTCCGCCTATCAGGTGACGGTCTATGTGGACAGCTCTGGAAACCTGACAATTATCCAGAACCCAACCATTACCAGCGTTCCCGTAAAATCCGGCTATACGCCGAAAGCGGTACAAAGTGACGGTACAGTGGATTCCATCACTACGGAAGAAATCAACGAATTTCTCACTACCTTTTTCAAGCTGTACCCTACGGCAACCGCAAAGGAGCTGACCTATTATGTGAATGAGGGCGTACTGAAACCTGTGGGGAAAGAATACATTTTCTCGGAACTGGTGAATCCAGTTTACAATCGAAACGGAAATCAGGTGACAGCTTCCCTTGCAGTGAAATATCTGGATAACCAGACCATGACAACACAGGTATCGCAGTTTGACCTTGTGCTGGAAAAGAACGGGGAAAACTGGAAGATTGTGAAATAGTTATAGAAAAACGTGCATTTCTCATTTGAGATTTGCACGTTTCTCTTATAAAGTATCTCTTTTTAAAATTTATCATTAAATTTTATATCTAATTTTGGATTATTCGCATAACCACTATACTTTCAAGCATTTTGGAGTATAGAAAACCATTCATTTTACCACTAATTTACCACGATTGAATGAGCCTTGATATGACTATAAAATAACACCCAAAAGACATCATTACACCTAAATGGTGTCTTTTTAAAAAGCAGTCAATCCTAAGACTAACTGCTTTGTGTGTATGGATATAGAATTGCTTCTAATCTTGAATAGGTATCCAAATTTCAATAACTGAATTATCTCTATTCCAATGGAAACGGTAATCATATTTTTCAAAGTGCAGGATAATATTTTTTATAGGGGTATATGGTGTATTAGGAATAATTTCCTGATAAATTTTTCTATAAGTTTCATATATTTTCCCCATAGCACCAATATGCTCCACGACCAAATATTTATATGACGGTATTTCTTTATACAGAAAGTTGTCTGGAAGAATAGTTCTCTTTGGTATAGAACAGAAATAATAAAGTTTTCCATTTCTTCGTTCCATAAAAGCATATTTTACCCAATTTCCCGATTGTGAAAGATATGATTTCTTCAAACTACTGTTAAATTTTCTCCAAAACTGTGTACTAATCTGAATATTCTTTTTTTGATAATTAGTCAGTTCTACTTCCTGCCCAATAACTGCAAATGCATTTAATTCCTTTATAGAAAAATTCATCATTTTACTTTGTGAGCAGTGATAACGGTATAACTGTACGCATTTACCGTTATAATACAATTATCAATCGTTATATACCAGTTTTTCCCTTTTCTTATGATTTTCGCATTAGAAAGACTGATTTTTTCTTTACACCATTCAATCACGTTTTCTACATTCAAAGATAAGTTCTTTTTAATTCGAATAACGCCAAGTTCAGTTGTCTGAAGTCTATCCAAGTTTTCCAATAATTCATTTGCCATATTTTGAAACCTCATTTTTCAACAGATTTATTTGTATATTTCATATCCCAATTATATCATTCTCATATCAGCACTACAATAAAATTTTATGCTTCAATAATCTTGTTAAAAAGTTCTAAGAGTATATCATTTCATTACTCCAATCTATAATTTTGGTAAGAAAAAAGCAGTCAATCCTAAGACTAACTGCTTTGTATGTATGGATATGAAATTGTCAAGTTAGGAACTGTTTATTTTTTCTTTTTAGGTTTTGGCGTTGGTAGTTCATCATACATCACATTAAATAACCCCGTCAGAAAATCTTTATTATCAATTTCTTCCACCAATAACATTTCTTTGGCATTTTCGTATGGAATTTCATAAGTAACTGTTGGCATATAAGAAATTGCAGACTTTGTTGGTTTTACCAGTAACCTATCATCATATATACCGCCAACGATTTTTCCACGATAATAGATAATAAATTCTCCCATCATTGCACGATATGTTATTTCTTGTAGTCTTTATATTTTTGATTAGCTCCCAATAGTAGTGTGTCAATTGCTTCGGATAATTCTTTTCTTACTTTATCAGGATTAGAAAAAGCATATCTTAATTGTAAAGTTGTATAACCATGAAGCATACCTGTTACCATGTTCAAAATTTCAGTGGTCTTATCTGGATTAAAGCCACATGAGCAAATAAGTGTTTTAAGTAAAGATAGATAATCATTAAAAATGATTGCTGTTTCCTCTGTTCCATTCCAACTAGCCCATTGAATTATTTCATAAACACCGGGATGTTCAATCATATAATTAAGATATTCAACTGCCACTAATTTTAATGCTGAATCCCCTGTCTTACCGATTGCTGCACGAATCATTTTTTCATTCATAGTACGCATACCACTATGTGCTATCTCCCTAAGAAGTTCATCCAAACTTCCTATATGATTATATAAGGAGGGGGTACGAATCCCTAAATTTTCAGCAATAGCTTTCAAAGAAACATTATGAAGTCCATTTCTATCAGCCATATCAGAAGCAGTTTTTATAACTTCGGCTTTTGTAACTCGCATATTCATTTTCCTCTTTCTATACATCATTTACTTCATTTTAAGTAATCAAATTAATGAAGTCAATAATTTGGTTAAAAAAAATGAACTCTTGTATTGACAAACAGTCTTACAATATTTAAAATTACTAATGTAATTAGTTTTTATGTTATTCAAATTAGTTTACGAAAGGAAATACAAATATGTGTACAAGATTTGTGTATAATGGAAAAGAAACCATTGTTGGGTTCAATTTTGATATTGACCTTTCTGAATGGGAACATACTGTAATTGCCGAAAAAGACCGTTTTTTTATAGGGATAAAAATGTCCGATAATAAGTACCACTCTTTTCACGGAATCAATAGAAATGGGAATGTTGGCACATTGTTGTATGTACATGGAAATGACAATGCACAATTTTGCAGTAATGAATCATGCTATACAATAGCTGATTTGACAGAAAACTTTATAAAAGGCAATCTCTCTTTTGACGATTCATTGGAAATAGTGAAAAAAAAGAAAATTACTTATGCACCTGACACTACTATGCAGGCTATGTTTTCGGATAGAAATGGGCGTGTTCTCATTATTGAACCGGGGATTGGGTATCGCTTGGAAAAAGAAAAATATTCCTTAATAACAAATTACTCCATTTTAAAACCAGAATTGACTAATCCATATGTTTTATCTGGGGATAACAGATATGAAAAGGCAAAGGATTTACTGCAAGGATATGGAGAAAACTTCTCTATTTCCAACGCCTTTGATGTACTTAGGTCAGTACGTCAGGAAGGACTTTGGGCAACCAGAGTTTCTTTTATATATTCCGTTGCTAAAAATAAGGTATATTATGTGTTGAACAATGATTTCAAAAATATTGCAGAGTATCAATTCTAATATCACTGCAATTATAAACAAAAGTGGAGGATTTACATTTCCCCCACTTCCTTAGATTTGACAATACCATCTGCAACGCTTTCCATAATAACAAGGTCAGCGTCTGTGAAATTGTCTATTTTGTTTTCTAACTGCCTACGTTTGGTGCTTTTCACCTGACTGCTGGCAGGCAAGAAAAACTCATCCACTGATACATTCAGCAGAGATACAAGGTCGTAAAGCACCTGTAAACTTGGGTGCTGCCCTTTATTCTCAATGTTGGTTAAATAGCGTGGGTCAATCTCAATCATTGCTCCCACCTGTTCACGGGTCAAACCCTGTTTTTTACGGGCTTCTTTTATGGCAAGCCCAAACGCCCTGAAATCATATTTATCTTCTTTTTTACGCATAATACACCACCTCTGTACATTTTACTGTTCCTGTTGTAATAGTGACAGGTATAGAAAAACGTATTGTATAGTTGTACAGTTCCTATTATGCGTATCAAAGATAAAACTATGCTGCTGAAACGGAAATAAAAAAACCGTTATTTGGCAGTACACTTTTCTTGCGTCAAAATCTCATAAATCTTTCCAGACGACGGTTTGACAAAAGCCGCCGTCTTTCTTTTTTCCAGAATATATGGAGGTTGTATTAAAGTCAGCTTTTTTTAGGCTCCGGCGGCTTACAGGAGGAAGCCGCTATGCAAAATATTTTCTTAAATATATCTACATTCGGTAAACCGTTAAAAAAAGCCATCTACCTACACTAGAAAATTCTGACCCTCAATGTGGTTTTTCAGAATACATAGAAAGAACTATCAAAGCACACAAACAGAAATATCGTCTGTTTGCGTGCTTTTTTAGTTGGAAGAAAAAGTTTTTAAATTTTTCTTTTCAAAACGCAACTGCACCCCCTGTCCTGTCGGGACTAAGAGCGAAAAGGGGGAAAGAAGCAGAAATTCCTATCAACTCGCTCCCTTTCAAGGCTGGAAAGGGGGTGAACAATGATGAAGCCATCTGAATTTCAGACAACCATAGAGAACCAGTTTGATTATATCTGTAAAGTCGCTATGGAGGATGAACGCAAAGACTATCTCAAAGCGTTGTCCAGACAGTGTAAACGGGAAACCCTGTTCTGTGATATGGACGATTACACCGTCAATCTGTTTTCTTCCGAAGACACCTATCCATCCCACTTCCATACTTTTGAAATGGATGGATTTACTGTCCGCATTGAAAACAGCCTGTTAGCCGAAGCATTAGAAAGTCTGGACGGAAAGAAACGTGACGTTATCCTGCGATATTATTTTCTTGGATTTGACGATACGGAAATCTCAAAAATTCTGGAAGTCAACCGTTCTACCATCCAGAGAAGAAGACACGCCGGACTGGAATTTATCAAAAAATTTATGGAGGACGAAGCATGACAGCAAAGCACCCTATGATTCCGTTTCCTGTGATTGTAAGAGCTACGGACGGCGATATTGAAGCAGTCAACCAGATTGTACGCCATTACAGCGGTTTTATTGCCAGCCGTTCCATGCGTCCCATGAAAGACGAATATGGCAATACCCACATGGTTGTAGATGAAACCCTACGCCGCCGGATGGAAACACGTCTGATTGCAAAGATTTTATCTTTTGAAATCAGGGAACCAAACTAGAAATAACGCTCTCCTGTGGAAGCATGGACAAGCCCATGCTTCCCAGACAGAGCTTGCCAGTCTATTAAAGTGCATTATCACCAGTGCATTTTAACAGGCTGACAAAGCCGGATTGTTCCTTGAAAAAGAAAGCGTCTAATCAACGCAGCATAAAGCAGCCGAATACGTTTCGATAGAAAGAGAGCCGTTGGGCTGGCACGCCGTAACCCACCAAAGGAGGGATGATACCGGATAGCGATTCCTGCCAGCGTTCCATAAGTAGCTTACCGCAGAGCTGCCGCCATGACCTTTCTATTGTGATAATGATACTTCCGTACAGCCTTAGTCCGTGTGATGATGTAGCACCGCTGGCAAAGGGTACGGCTGGATGAGAACCATGCAGGGGTGAGATTCCCATGAGCTTTAGCGAAAGCTGTTCGGCTTGCTTAGATACCATTTTGAATTAGAATTTTTCATTCAAAATCAAATAACTATTTGCAGGAAATACAATCTTAATATTACTTTTGCCACAAAATCTGATATAATATAGACAGATATTGAGGGTTCCATATCTGGTCTATGGAAAGGAGGAACATGATTACAGTAACAAAAAAAGACTTAATAGAACTGGGTTATGGAACTTCATTCGCAGCAGACATCATAAGAGAAGCAAAAAAACTTATGATTTCAAAAGGGCATACCTACTATCAGTCACGCAAACTGGACAGGGTTCCCAGAGAAGCTGTGGAAGAATTGCTAGGGATTACTTTTACTGATAAATCAAACTGATTGTACTTCTTGCACATTTATGTAAGGAGTGAAATCATGGCAAAAGACCCTATTAAGAAAGCAGAAAACGGAACTTATTATTTTAGAGCAAACTTAGGTTTTCATCCGATTACCGGAAAACAGATTCAGAAATACAAAAGCGGATTCAAGACAAAAAAAGAAGCCAGAGAAGCATATTCAAAACTTATGCTGACATCTACAGAAGAATTAACAGAAAAGAAACAGCAGCTATCTTTTCAACAGTTTATTGAGGAAACTTATCTTCCTTGGTATAAAACACAAGTAAAGGAAAGCACCTATCTGAACCGCCGTTCTACCATTCAGAAGCATTTTTCATACTTTTACAAAATGACGGTGGATGAGATAGAACCCATTAACGTCCAGAACTGGCAGCTTGAACTCGCAAAAGAATTTAGTCCAAACTATATCCGTATTGTACAGGGTATGCTCTCTATTGCCTTTGACAGAGCAGTTGTTCTCGGTCTTGCAAAGAAAAATCCATCACGAATGATAGGAAACATCAAGAGCAAGAAAACAAAAGTGGATTTCTGGACACTGGATGAATTTCAAAAGGTAATTTCCCTGCTCTACAAGGGAGATTATTACGAACATTACCTTTTCATTTCATACTGGCTCCTGTTTATGACCGGAATGAGAATCGGAGAAGCCGCAGCCCTGCAATGGTCGGACATCAACTTTGAAACCGGACTTTTAAGTATAACGAAGACGCTGTACTATAAAACAATGGACGAATACAAATTTGTGGAGCCAAAGACACAAGCCAGTATTCGCACTATCTATATTGACACAGATACCATCAAAGAATTAAAAGCATGGCAGGAAGTACAGCAAAAGGTTTTAAAGGACTGCGACCTTGTACTAAGCTATAATGGGATTCCCACCAGTAAGCACACCCTCCTACGGGCATTAGAAAAACTTGCTGGATTGGCAGGCGTACACCGTATCAAAATTCATGCACTCAGACATTCCCATGCTTCCCTGCTCATCAGCATGGGAGAAAATCCTTTATTGATTAAAGAACGTCTGGGGCATGAAAAGATACAGACCACGTTGGGAACCTACGGACATTTATATCCCAACACCAACGTAGAAGTTGCCAAAAAATTAACTGGTGTTCTCACCTATACTCCGGCAACAACCAGTGTTGCCGATTACACCAGCAATCAGCATACAGCAATCTATCACAGAGCAGTTGAATAAAAAAATGCAATCAAAATGCAATTCTAAAAGAAAAGAGCCTCAAAACCCTTGAAAATAAAGGCTTTGAAGCTCTGCTCCAACTATTCAAACTCAATAGTTCCCGGTGGCTTACTGGTCAAATCATAGAATACTCTATTGACTCCCTTTACCTCATTTATAATTCTGCTCATCACTGTCTGAAGTACCTCAAACGGTATCTCGGCTGCTTCGGCTGTCATGAAGTCCACGGTACGGACTGCACGTACTGCAACGGCATAATCATATGTTCTCTCATCACCCATGACACCTACTGAACGCATGTTGGTAAGGGCTGCAAAGTACTGGTTTGGCATCCATGATGGTTCCTCGCCGTGGGCCTCTTTGTACTCTTTTGCTGCC
>ERZ773148.1982-NODE-1982-length-16308-cov-5.280194_pt1 | contig 16308 bp, 13 predicted proteins | sample MGYA00580846_ERZ773148 | MGnify/ENA primary metagenome ERZ773148 (study PRJEB29015, sample SAMEA2737879) | human gut metagenome | biome: human gut; feature: human-associated habitat; material: faeces | place: China | collected 2012 ... | reverse complement strand
ACCACCTTTGCATATCATAGAAGAATCTTATTTACAGACTTTTTCTCACAGTCTCCTTTCTGTTCCAGCTGGCGGTTGGCACGGGAAACTTTGACTGCGGCAACCGTTTCATCTGCCATCTGGAAATCCAGTTTTTTCTGATAATCCTTGTCGGAAAGACTCACGAGATCGTAGTGGCCGTCCTCGTATTTCAGTCCGCTTAAGATATCGTCCAGGTAAGGTCTATCTCAAATCCGGAAAGATCCCAGACTTCAATACTCTTTTTTCCCTTCCTGAAGCTCCTTTTTCTCCCCTCGTCCCGCTGAAACATGCTTTCCGCATCCTGAAACAGAAGCCTTCTTTCATCTTTCAGACGGATTACCGTTTCTAAACCGCATTCTTTCAAAGTATTGATAAACGGGGCATTCAGGTACAGTGCATCCGCCACAATCACATCTGCGAAATGACCATGCCTTTTCTTTAAACGCCGGATGAGCCTTTTCGCTCCTGTCAGTCCCCCTTCATCTTTTTCTGAACCATCTCTGGGTTTCAGCATTTCCTGCCCAAAGATCACATGCGGCGATTTTCCTACCGTCATACATACCACACTTCGATGAAAGTATTCTGTCTTCCCCGTCACGTTCTTCCGGTTCAGGCAGTCTGGACAGGACTTTTTTGTACTGCTGAATAATTCCATCCCATCAATACCTGCCGCAACATATCTGCCTATGGTTCCTTCCCGAAATACGCGGTTGCGTTTCAGAACATCAGTCGTCTGCGCGTGAATTTCCTCGATTTCTTTTGGATCAATCCGGGAAAGAAGATCCCTGACTGCATCAACTTTTGGGATTTTTCCACGGATACAGTTTTTCAGTCGTTTCTCCATGCTTTCCGGCGCTGAAAAAATGGTGTGAAAACTTTCATACTGAAGCATCAGGAAAATCAGCACTGGCATAACGATATTAAACAACGGGATGGATTTTCTTTTTCTTTCATCGGATAAACCCTTGATTTTTTGTGGAATTTTGTATACACTTTTCATATAAGTTAGCAGTTTCTTCAATGCTAATTTTTCATTAAGGACACCTTCTTTCGTATGTTTGTGGGGTAACATAATTATACAATAAAAGGTGTCCTTTTTGATTGTTTATGTCTACAATTGGAAGCGAGGTGAAGCATTTGGAAAAAGAAAAACAGAAAACAGAGAGAAAAGAACATATTCTGGTCTGTCTGTCATTTTCACCGTCCAATGAAAAAATTATCCGGACTGCGGCACAGATGGCCCGGGCATTTGGTGCTAATTTTACAGCACTGTATGTGCAGACCGCGGAACCGGCAGAGAAAACGCCGGAGGATCAGGCAAGGCTGCAGAAGCATATCCGCCTGGCAGGACAGAGCGGGGCGGAGATTGTAACGACGCACAGCGAGGACATTGCCCTGCAGATTGCAGAATATGCGAGAATTTCCGAAGTAACGCGGATTGTCATTGGAAAAAGCATGATGGATCAGGGATTTTTTCGAAAGAGAAGGGGATGGACCGAACGGCTGACCGATCTGGTGCCGGATTTGGAAATCCATATCATTCCGGATTCCAATATCATTACCATATATCTGGTCGGCGTTATGATGACGTCCATTCTGACCAGCGGTTATACCTGCAGCGTAATCAGTTCTGTGATCAGTGTAGTGCTGTTTAACTACTTCCTGACAGAACCGCGTCTGCCACTATACGCGTACGGTTCCGGTTATCCGGTGACCTTTGCCATCATGCTGGGCATTTCCATTCTGACAGGTACGCTTGCATCAAAATTAAAAGAGAATGCAAAGCTGTCTGCGCGGGATGCGTTCCGGACGAAAATTCTTTTCAATACCAGCCAGCTTCTGCAGAAGGCAGAGGATGCGTCGGAGATTTTTGATATTACAGCGACAAAGCTTGTAAAACTACTGGGAAGTGATCTGACGGCCGCACCGGCAGGGGCACAGGAGAGCAGAATTGTCCGCGGAACACTTTACAGCGCGCAGACAGGAGGAAAGACGGAAAAAATCTTTGCCCCAAGGGAACAGGAAATCATTCAGTGGGTTCTCGACAGCCAGAAAAGAGGAGAAAAATGTCTGGATCGCGGTGGAGGACAACGGCCCCGGGATTCCAAAAGAGTCCAGAGAGCATGTGTTTGAGATGTTCTATTCCGGGAAAAATAAAGTAAGCGACAGCCGCAGAAGCCTTGGCCTTGGACTGGCACTCTGCCGTTCGATTGTAAATGCGCACGGCGGGGAGATAGCACTTTATGACTGCGATCCACAGGGCTGCTGCTTTCGGTTTACCCTGCCGCTCAGTGAGGTGAATTTGAATGAATAAGACATTAATTCTGGTTGTGGAAGATGATACGCCGGTTCACAACCTGATTACTACGACGTTAAAAACACACGATTATAAGTATATTTCTGCAAAGAACGGTGCGGGTGCCATTATGGAGGCATCCACACATAATCCCGACATTGTTCTGCTCGACCTTGGCCTGCCGGATATTGATGGCGTAGAGGTGATTGAAAAGATTCGAAGCTGGTCGAATATGCCGATTATCGTAATCAGTGCAAGAAGTGAGGACAGCGATAAAATCGAGGCATTGGACGCAGGAGCGGATGATTATCTGACGAAACCGTTTTCTGTGGAGGAACTGCTGGCCCGCCTTCGAGTCACACAGCGCCGTCTGTCCCAGATGCAGGCAGAAAATGGAGTCCAGTCGGCTGTCTTTGAAAATGGCGCACTGCGGATCGAGTACGCAGCGGGGTGCGCATATCTTGACGGAGAGGAACTTCATCTGACACCAATCGAATACAAGCTGCTCTGCCTGCTGTCGCAGAATGCAGGGAAGGTGCTGACGCATACGTTTATCACACAGAAAATCTGGGGAAGCAGCTGGGAGAATGATATCGCTTCCCTCCGTGTTTTCATGGCGACGCTTCGGAAAAAGCTGGAAAAGAACGGAGAGCAGACGCAGTATATCCAGACGCATATCGGGGTTGGCTACCGGATGCTGAAGGTAGAGTAAAAGAAGAAAAAATTTGACTTTACAGGCCTAAAATGATAGCATAAAGGACAGAGAACGCAGTTTTGGGAGGACGAAAAAACGGATGATGAAAAACCTCGAAGTACTGGAGGAAATAAAAAAACAGGGAAAAAACCTGATTGGGACAAAACGGGATGAATTTGTAAAGCAGAATCTTTTATCGGATGAGTTTATTGAGATGATGCAGAAGAACAAAAAGCCGTTCGATCTTCTGATGTCGTATTATCAGTGCGCCATTATGGAAATCGAGACAAAGTTCCGGGTGCTGAATCAGGAATACTCGCTTTCCTATGACCAGAACCCGATCGAAGGAATCAAAACAAGGGTCAAATCGTATGAGAGCATTATGCGGAAAATCCGCGTGAAAGACATCCCGGTCACACTGGAGTCTATCGAGGAAAATATCCGCGATATCGCCGGTGTGCGCGTGATCTGTTCTTTTCCAAACGATATTTATAAGCTGGCAGACAGTTTTCTGAAACAGGATGACATTACGCTGATTGAGCGGAAGGACTATATTCAGCATCCGAAGGAGAGCGGCTACCGCAGTCTTCATCTGATCGTTCAGGTGCCGATCTTTTTACAGGATACAAAGAAACTGGTTTACGTGGAAGTACAGTTCCGTACGATCGCGATGGATTTCTGGGCGAGTCTGGAGCACAAGATGCGCTACAAGAAAAATATTCCCGAAAATCATGTCAAATATCTGCAGGATGAACTCTACGACTGCGCAAGACAGAGCGCGGAGCTGGATAACCGTATGCAGAATATCCGGAATCTGATTGCAGAGGAAGCAGAAGAGGAAGAGCGCGATACGCTTGCAATGCTGCCGATGAAATAGAGAACGGATTTGGGAGTTGGAAAAAAAGAGCATAAAAATACGCCGCAGGTCTAGTGATCAGATCTGCGGCGTATTTTTGCTCATGCTTCTTTCGAATAATGAATATGCTGCAATTTCCATTTCTCGTCCTCTTTGACGGCGACCTGTGTCTCGAGTCCGCGGATGCCGTACGAAGTGCCATCCTCACGGCGGATGCATTCGGTGTGGTAAGAGAAAAGGATGAGAGCTGTGTTTTCGTTGATCAGACGCGGTTCAATTTTATCTGTGCGGAACAGGATGGAAAAATCAAGCGAAGGTTCATAAGCGGCTTGCGCGGCTCGATTCGGTTAAAAAATCAGCTCCTGTTCCCGAAAGAGCGAATCAACGGCCTCTTCATACTCGGCAAGGCGATTTGCTTTTTTGATCTTTTTCAGATACTTCTGGGGATTCGTAAACGATGTTCCGAGGTAAATCCACAGTGCCTTTAATTTAAACAGCACATTTTTATCCCCGGAAATAACGCGCGCATAGCCGGCACAGAGATCTTCGCAGAATGCGCGCAGCAGCTCCTTATCTGCCGGAGCTAAATTTTCACTGCTGGCAGGATCTGTACTGCGCAGCATCCCGATCAACCAGGGGTTCTGCAGCACCCCGCGGCCGAGCATGACCTTTTCCGTCAAGGGAAAATCATGGCAGAGCTTCTGAAAATCAGCGGTTGAGAAAAGATCCCCATTGTAGCAGAGCGAATGGCGGCTCGTTTCATATGCTGTCCGATAACACTCCATGCGCGGCGTATATTTGTAGAAATCTTTCTGAATCCGCGGATGAATAATCAGCTCTTCCAGCGGATATTTGTCATAAATCGCAAGCAGCGTCTCCCACTCATCGGTGTCGGTTGTGCCAAGTCTTGTCTTGATGGAAATCCGGCAGTCGCAGGACGAAAAGACTTCATCGAGAAATGCATCGAGTGTATGCGGCCACGCAAGCAGTCCGGAGCCGCGCCGCTTGGCGACAACCGTGCCGGACGGACAGCCAAGGTTCAGATTGACGGTATCGTAGCTGTACTCCTTCAGTTCTTTTGTCAGAGAAAGAAAGTCCTCCGCCTGGTTTGTGAGAATCTGCGGGATCACCGTCATCCCTTCGTTATGCTCCGGGAGAATGTCATTGCGCTCGCGGGAGCTCATCTTTTTATTTGTAATAAATGGCGTGAAATAACGGTCAGCCGCCGGAAAATATTTGTGGTAGGCGCTCCGGTACACATATCCGGTCAGCCCTTCCATCGGGGCGAGATAAAATTGCATGATGATAAAATCCTTTCAAAAAAATCGGTTTTCCAATACGAAAAGTGTATCATAAAACTGCCGGAAGGGACAGAAAAAAATGAAAGTAAAATAATATCTACTAAACAAGTAAGAGGTTAAAAGAAGAAGCCGGTGCGACGTCTGTTTTACAATGTGTGATGAGATGTAGAAAAAATCCGATACAGAATCTTTTTTTGAGGGGTCCTCAAAGATTTCTGTACCGGATTTTTCTAATTCTGCATATGGATCTGCTCGCCCGTCACCGGCGCAAAGCAGCGAAGCGTTTCGCCATCGAGATTCTCGCGGTGCATATCAACCGCAGAAATCTGATGATTGTCATACGTCGTATAATAGTAAATTCCCTGCGTCGCATTGCAGCAGGAAGTATAGAGCGTGATCTCATACTTTCCGTCCGCCACCTCACAGCATCCTCTCTGCTGGTCAACAGAATTTAAAATATGGAAAAACTGGCTGACACTCTCCGTTTCGCTGTTTCCCGAGATCGAGTTCTGCTTTACAAACGCCACGCGTGCAAAGCGGGAAGCAGAAGAGAGGTCGCCCGGCAGTCCGAGGCCACCCATGCCGCGGCTGTACGTAGAAAGATCGAGCTGGTTGGAAAATGTGTTGGCCGGCTGTTTCGGTGACAGATGCAGGTAATTGTTCAGTGAGAACATCTGCATTGGAAACGGCGGATTGTTTGTCAGAACGCCGACCGGATTGTCGTAGACATGCAGACCGTCCGCCGTGGATTCCACGGTGATGGCACCCGATGCATCTGCGATGATCCAGTGAAGCTGTGCGAGCGGAAGATTCTTTTTAAAAGGTGTTCTGATGAGATTGATACGGGAGAGGGATTCTTTTGCTTCCGCAAGCGAAGCACATGTACCGAGAATCCACGGGATCAGCTCGAACTGCGCGATATTGTCTTTTTCCGGTTTCGGATCGAAATAAACGGCATTTCCTACAAAATTAAGGCCGGCGATACCAAGCCCCTTTTCATTGAACGCCTCATAATAGAGCGGGTAATCATCCATCACACACGCCATGCCGATCATTGCATAGTGATGGGAAAGGGACGGCATATGAAGAAAGGAAAACGGGTAATTGCGAGGTGTAACGGTGATCTGGTCGCCATAGGAAAATTCATAATCGAGTGTGCGACCCATATAAAAGTCGCGTGTTTGATAGGTTGCTGCTGTACACATAGAAAAACTCCTTTCGATGGACGGGTTGTCATTGCTGTAAGGTATCATAGCACAGAAGCGGAGGAACGAACAGGAGAAAAATATGAAAAAAGTATAAAAAAGGATCCTGTCAGGCAGGATCCTTCAGAGTGGAGACAAAACCCTGCTTTTGCAGGGTTTGCTATGGGTGTTTTTTGAGGGATGATTGCTCAAATACGCTAAGGGTCTCTGACCGGTGCATGTTTCAAAACAGCAGATCAGCCATAAATTCTGTCATTTGAAATGATGCTGCAGGAAGAGGTGGAATTACGCAAGATGCTTCCGGAAGTGTTCTATGACAGCAACGGATTCTGCACTGACAGGTTTCGGAACAGCGGACGGTTTTGCAAGAAAATAGCCCTGCAGGAGATCAACATCCAGTTCCAGTACCTTCAAAAGTTCAGCTGGAGTTTCCAGACCCTCGGCAATGATTTTCATGCCTCTTTGATGTGCATAGGAAACAATATTTTCTACGATCTGCTGCTTGTCCGGATCGGAGTCGATATCGCGGATGATGGAAAGATCCAGCTTGATATACGCCGGTGCAAGCTCCAGAAGCGTTTTTTCATTGCTGTAGCCGCTGCCGTAGTCATCCAGGGCAAATACACCGGAAAATCCCGGCATCTCACGTTTTTTCAACAGAGCTGTAAGATCCTGTGAATCCTCCTCTGTGATCTCGATGACAATCCGATCCTGAAGAAAGCTGTATTGTTCGACGTAAGCCACTGACTCATCGTGATTCATGTATTGGCTTGCAATCGAATTGACAAAGAGAAGCTCATCACCGCGTATCTGATGGGTGGAGAGGAATGTGGCATAGGATTTTGCAGAGAGAAACATAGTCAGACGTTCTATTTCATGCAGGCACTCTTCCTCGTGAGCCAGCTGCAGGATCTGATCCGGACGAGTAAGTGCCGGGAGATTTCCGCGCATCAGCGCCTCGTAGGCGTAGATACTGCCGTCCGTGGCGGAAACAATTGGCTGGAAGTAATACGTAAACAGCTCTTCATTCAACATTTTATGGAACAGGCGGCGCATCTCGGTTTCCTTTGCGTTTTTTGTAAAAAGCTCCAGATCGAATTCGGTAATGTACCCTTTTTCTGCTTTCTTTACCTGGTACATTGCGAAATCCGCATATTTTTTCAGCGTAGACAGATCTGTACTGTTTTCCGGATACCAGGAAACTCCGCCGGAAAGGCGAAGGGGCAGTTTACGACCACTTGGCAGCTCCAGGGCTGTATTTGAAACCGCAAGGGAAAGATTCTGCAGCAGTGCTCGAATTTCTTCCTGCGATTGGTAGCCGTAGAACAGAAGATTAAATTCATCGCCGGAAATACGGGCACAGAGCGTTTTAGCCGGCACAGAGGAGATAAAACACTGTCCTGCCTGCCGGATATAGGCATCGCCCCAGTCGTGGCCGAAGGTGTCGCTGGTGCGTTTTAGATTGTCAAGGTCGATCATCAGAAGGGCAGCGTGACCGAGAACTTCCGAATGCTCAAAAAGAGCTTCACTTTCCCGCTGAAACGCGCGTCGATTGTAGAGACCGGTCAATGCATCGTAATCACGCTCGTGCTCTATGCGCTGCCGTTCCAGAATAACGGAGGTAAAATCTTCGACAAGTCCGATCTGCGCATAGCCCTCGCGGGAGGTCTCCATACGGATGTAGCGGATTGTTCCGTCAGAAAATGAAATTTCATACACCTTAGAATGCCCGACCCATACGGTATGAGAATGTGTCTGGTCAAATTCACGCAGCATCTGCTGGAAATACCGGGTGGAAAGCCCGGAGACATCTTCAGATGGAAGGTTGAGCATGGGAAAAAAGTTCTTTGTGACATAGACCGTGTTGAGATCAAAACGCATCTCATAGCCACCCAGTTCAATACTTGCCATTTCCATGATACGCAGGAATTTTGTGGAGGTTGTCAGAATAATGTGGATACTGCCGTCATCGGAAAAGTCACCTTCTTCCAGGTAATTGGGAAGATAGGCAGCCTTTTCTTTCTCTGTAAGATAAGGGGAAAGATCAACGACCTGTCCCATCTGCTCAAGCGTATAGGCGGTATCGGCGTAGGCGGAAAAAATATTTGGCATGGCAAGGGCACCAATCCTTCCTTTGGCGGCATCGAGAACATTTTTTCCCAGGTCATTGATGCTGCCCTGACTGGAGGCTTCGACCGTAATATGCTCTTTTTTTCCGATCGTTGTATTGAATTCCTCAACAAGACGTTCAAAGGAAGCTAACTGATCTCCGTTGTAATACGTCCATACGGTCAGCGTAACGGGTTTGTCGGAGGCGCGGCATCCGCCAAGAAGCGATACAGCGAGAACAGAACTCAAAAGAAAGGTTGTGACTTGATTTGAAAGAATTATAACATAAAGGAACAGGAGCCGCAATCGAAATTAAGCCGTGGAACAGAAAAGTTGTTACAGTTCACTGGTTCCCAGCGAACTGTAACATTCGCAGCCCTCATTTAAAGTTTTGCTTCGCAAAAGGAGGGCTGCTCACGCCTGAATCACTTTCTTGCGCAGCGAAACAGCAAGTGTTTCACTGCTGAGTGAACAGTAACGAAAAGTTACCTGTTGTTTGCCGGGTACCGGTGAAGTGTAATGCAGCAGGAAAGAATCCGGTAAAGGAAAAAAGCTCCGCCGGAAAAAAAGGTGGTATTTCCGGTGGAGCTCTGTGAAAAAAGTGATCAGAATTTTACTGATGATAATAAGAGAGGAAGTCGGTGATCTTTTCAACCGCATCCTTTAAAACTTCAATTCGCGGCAGGTAAACAACGCGGAAGTGATCCGGCTGACCCCAGTTGAAGCCGCCGCCGTGGACAATCAGAAGCTTCTTGTCGCGCAGCAGATCGAGAGCAAATTTTTCATCGTTTGTAATATTGAATTTTTTGGTGTCAATTTTCGGGAACATGTAGAACGCAGCTTTTGGTTTGACTGCGGTGATACCCGGAATATCGCAGAATGCCTTGTAAACGTATTCGCGCTGCTCGTAAATCCGTCCGCCCGGAACGATGTAGTCGTTGACACTCTGGTGGCCGCCAAGAGCGGTCTGGACAACGGACTGTGCCGGAACATTGGAGCAGAGACGCATGTTGGAGAGCATTTTGAGCCCTTCAATATAGTCCTTTGCGATAGCTTTATTTCCACTTAAGATCATCCAGCCGATACGGAAGCCTGCGATCATGTGCGATTTGGAAAGACCACTGAAGGTGACACAGAACAGATCCGGTGCGAGAGATGCAATAGAAACATGCTCGAGACCGTCCATGACGAGCCGGTCATAAATTTCATCGGAAAAGATGATCAGCTGATGTTCTCTGGCAAGCTCGACAATCTGCTGCAGTACTTCTTTCGGATAGAGTGCACCGGTCGGGTTATTCGGATTGATGATAACAATCGCTTTTGTGCGGTCGGTGATCTTCTTTCGCATATCATCAATGTCCGGATACCATTCGGACTGTTCATCGCAGATGTAGTGGACGGCTTTTCCACCGGCCAGCGTTGCGCAGGCGGTCCAGAGCGGGTAATCCGGGGATGGGATGAGGATTTCATCACCGTCATCCAGAAGAGCGGACATGCAGAGGTTGATCAGCTCACTGACGCCGTTTCCGGTGTAGATATCATCGATAGAAACATTTGGCAGTTTCTTTAACTGCGCATACTGCATGATCGCTTTTCGTGCAGAGAAGAGACCCTGGGAAGGAGAGTAACCCTCGCAGTCGGTAAGCTGATGGCTCATGTCGTAGATGACCTCATCAGGAGTACGGAAGCCAAATGGAGCCGGATTTCCAATGTTCAGTTTCAGAACCTGTGTGCCGCACGCTTCCATGCGGTTTGCTTCTTCTACGACAGGTCCGCGGACATCATATAAGACATTGTCGAGTTTCGATGATTTTTTAAATTCTCGCATAGGGGAACCTCCTGTTTTTGTCTGGGAAAGGGAAGCGGCAGATGGATCAGAAAAGGATTCTGCCGGATCGAAAACCGTATCTGCCGTATAGTTTACTGTGGAATCTTTTGCAAGCAGCCAGTCGGGATCGACCTGGAGCACATCGGCCAGAAAGTGAAGAATGTCGGAGCGCGGAACCGTTTTTCCGCTGACATACTGGCTGACATGGCTTTTCCCAAGCTTCACACCGCGCCGCTGGGCCGCTCGGATCAAATCGACCTGCTTGAACTGTTTCGCCTGCATGGCCAGTTTCAGACGGTCGGAAAAGGTTTCATTTGTCATAGAAAATCTCCTTAAGATAGAATACAAAATAAAAAAAAGTTCAAAACTGTGCTTATTGTAGCATGAGCGGGAAGAAAGTTCAATAGGAAAGCTGAAATTTGTAAAAAATATTGAAAAGTTCAAAATAGAAGAAAAATAAGTTCAATTATAATATTGTCTATTCTGTACAGGTAAAACGTTAAACCTTGCGCATTTTGTAAATTGACAAACGATGAGATTTCGGTAGAATAAAAAAATAGGATGCTATGCGTTTCTGTTGGGATCCGCCAATAGAAACGGGAGAGAAAGGAAGGAAAATGTATGGGGGAAGGTCATAAAAAACTGAATTTTTCCGACTGTATGGGACTTGCGATCGGACAGATCATCGGTTCGGGCATCATGGTACTGACGGGAATCGTCATTGGTCTGACAGGACACGGCATTGCCGCAGCGTTTATTTTAGGTGCCGTGCTTGCCATTATCACCTGTGTACCGTTCATCATCCTGACGTCCGCAATCCCGTCATCAGGCGCCGGCTTTACTTACATCCGACGATTGATGGGTGAAAAAGCCGGCTTTATGTACATTGCGATGTTTGTCTTAAGCCAGGTTCTGATCGCAACGTACGCGAAAGGCTTTGCAAGCTATTTCTGCTCGATTTTTCCGCAGTTTGGCGAGTCGGCTGTCGCAATGGCAGCACTTGTTATCTGCACCGCCATCAATCTTATCGGACTGAAATCGAGCGCACTGGTGCAAAAGGGCATGGTTGTGCTGCTGCTTTTGAGCCTGTTCTTATTTATTGTATTCGGGTTGCCCAAAGTAAGCTGGGATGCCCTGACACCGACGGTATCCAACCTGATGCCGAACGGTCCGAAGAACTTTTTCACAGGCGTGGCACTTTTGAGTTTTGCGTGCGGAGGCGCAAAATTCGTTGCGGAGAACGGAGACGATATTGTGGAGCCGTCCCGCACAATTCCAAAGGTTATCGTGCTTTCCACGAGTATCGTTGCTGTATTCTATGTGCTGATCGGTATCGTGGCAGGCGGCGTGCTTCCGGTCGGAACGGTCGCATTTCAGAACCTGACGCTTGTCGCGCAGGAGATTTTTCCAACCTGGCTGTACCTGTTTTTCGTGTTCGGCGGTGCCGTATTTGCACTGCTCACCACCCTGAATGGAACCTTGAGCTGGGTGACGCGAGGACTGCAGGCGGCCGCAAAACAGGGCTGGCTGCCGGAAAAAACTGCGGAGGAGAATAAAAACGGTGTTCCGGTGATCCTTCTGATGGTCTTTTTCCTGATGGGCGCTATTCCGATCCTTACGGGAATGGATCTGACATTGATTTCCAACATGGGTGTCGGAACCGATATGGTGACGGAATTTATGGTACTCCTGGCCTGCTGGCGTCTGCCGGATATTTTCCCGGAAGAGTATCAGAAGTCTGCGTTTTGTATGAAAAAGCGGACACTTCACATTCTGCTGTTTTTCATCGGCATTCTGATGATCGGAACCTCGTATGTCAATCTGTCGGATCTTACGGTTCCCGCGGCGATCGCATGCGGCATCTATATTCTGGTGATGTTTGTTTACACGCAGGTCCGATACCCGTATGTGAAGGCAAAACAGGAAAAGAAAGAAAACAGATAAAGAAGAGAAATGGAGAAGAAACATGAGGGCAACAACAAAAGAGCAGGGCTTTTACAGCCAGATTTTTAAGCTGGTTCTGCCGATTGTGATTCAGAATCTTTTAAGCGCGGCAGTCAACTCTGCCGATGTCGTGATGCTGAACTACGTGGGACAGTCCGCTATTTCCGCGGTATCCCTGGCATCCAACTATGCAAATGTATTATTTATGGTTTATTATGGACTGGGAACAGGAGCAACACTTCTGTGTGCCCAGTACTTTGGAAAAGGCAATATGCGAGCAATTCAGACTGTCGAGGGAATCGCACTTCGATTCTCCGTCATCATCTCCGTCGTTGTGGCAGGAATTGCTTTTACCATGCCACAGATGATGATGCGTCTGTTTACAGATAATGCGGAGCTGATCCGGATCGGTGCTTCGTATCTGCGCGTCATGGGTGTGACCTACCTGTGCTGGGGTATTACGGAGATCTATCTTGCGGTGCTTCGAAGCCTCGGCCGTGTGACGATCAGCATGGCGATGAATATGATGGCATTCGCACTGAACGTATTTTTCAACGCATGCTTCATTTTTGGCTTCTTCGGATTTCCGAAGCTTGGAGCAACCGGTGTTGCAATCGCAACGGCGATGTCGCGTGTCATTGAACTGATCGGCTGCGTGATTGTGTCGATTATGAGTAAGGATATCAAGCTCGATCTGCGGTACATGTTCATCCGCAACAAGCTGCTGTTTTCCGATTTTGTGAAGCTGTCACTTCCGGCGCTTGGAAATGATCTTTCCTGGGGCGTTGCATTTTCGATGTATTCTGTGATCCTGGGGCATTTGGGAAGCGATGCGGTAGCGGCAAACTCGCTCGTTGTCGTTGTAAGAAATATCGGAACTGTGCTGTGCTTTGGTGTGGCAAGTGCGGGCGGTATTCTGCTTGGAAATGTTATGGGAGAAGGAAATCTGGAAAAGGCGAAGGAATATGCGTCTAAACTGCTGAAGCTGACGGTTGTTACCGGAGCTGTGGGCGGACTGGTTGTACTGGGTATCACGCCGTTTGTACTGAAGTTTGCTTCTTTAAATGAGACCGCGATGCATTATCTGAAATATATGCTGCTGATTAACACCTATTATATTATGGGGACTGCCGTCAACACAACGCTGATTGCCGGAGTATTCCGTGCCGGAGGTGACACAAAGTTCGGACTGGTCTGCGATACGATTGATATGTGGTGCTACGCGGTGCCGCTTGGATTTATTGCAGCGTTTGTCTTCAAGCTTCCTGTCCTTGTGGTTTATTTCCTGCTGTGTACAGATGAGTTTGTAAAATGGCCGTGGGTTCTGAAACGGTATAAGAGCGGACTGTGGGCAAAAAACATTACGCGGGATCATCTGTTTGAGGATGAAGAAAAAGAATAGATGATATAGAAAAAGACATCTGCAGAGGTGAAAAATCACTTCGCCAGATGTCTTTTTTCGTGTTTTTCAAACATGCTCTAGAGAACGGTATATCCCTTGCTCTTTAAGCTTGCTTCTGTCTCGTATACATCCGGTACATGAAACACCATGATCGGGCAGCCGGACTCGCGGTTGAAAGAGAGATAGATATAGTCGATGTCGATATTTGTCTCAAGCAGTGTTTTCAGAAGGGAATTTAAGTTACCCGGCTGATCAACTACCTCGACACCGAGTACATCCGTCTGGCGTGTCATGTAACCGGCAGCCTGAAGCGCCTGCTCTGCTTTATCCGGATCGGAAACGACCATGCGGACAATGCCGTACTCTGCGCTGTCGTTGTTGACGGAACCTAAAATATTGACGTCGTTTTCAAACAGAATCTGTGTGATCTGCTGCATCGTGCCTTTTTTATTTTCTGCGAAAATAGAAAGTTGTTTTAACATAATTGGGGCCTCCTAAAATTGATCTCTGATTCCATTATACTGCCAAAATCAAACGCGTCAACGAATTTTGTAAAAGAAGACGAAAAAAGGTGGAAAAAGCGTATCGTTTACAGAAAAATCAATAGAATAAAAGCATCAATATAAAAAATAAAAAAAGAAATCAATGAGCGAAAAAAAGACAGAAAAGTCGGATAATAAGAGAAAATGCACAAAATACAAATAAAATATGAGAAAACGAGTGAAAAAACTTTTGCATAATGACGAAAAATGCGTTACAATAAAAGCGCTATATGTGAATTTATTATTGGGAGGTATTAGAATTATGGCAACATTTTATGCATCAAAAACAGGAGAAGTATCTGCTAGAGAAAAAGAACATTCCGCGCTGGTACGTGAACTGGCCGGTGAGTGCATGACACTTCTTGAAAACGACGGAACCCTGCCGCTTGCCGGTGCAGGAAAAGTCGCAGTTTATGGTAACGGCGTCCGCCACACGGTAAAAGGGGGTACCGGTTCCGGAGACGTTAACACAAGAACGGTTGTTACGATTGAACAGGGCTTAAAAGAGGCCGGCTTTGAAATTCTGACCGGTAAATGGCTTGACGAATATGACAAAGTGCTTGCAGATGCGCAGGCCGCATATCAGGCAGAGCTGGCAAAAAAAGCAGAGGAACTTCACGTTCCGATTTTTGCTGTCATGTTCTCGGAAGCATTTGCGCAGCCTGACGTACCTGCGATTACCGAAAAAGAGGACACCGATACCGCTATCTATGTTCTGTCAAGAAACTCCGGTGAAGGTGCAGACCGCTATAACAGAGCATGCGATTATCTGCTCGGCGAAAACGAGCTCGCTGACATTGCCTATCTGGCAGAGCATTATGAGAAAACAGTTTTAATTTTGAATATTGCGAACCTTGTAGACACCACAGAGTTAAAGAAAATCAAAGGACTGAATGCAATTCTTATTGCAGGACAGGCCGGAAATGCAACCGGAAACATCGTTGCAGACGTTGTTCTCGGAAAGAGCATCCCATCCGGAAAGCTGACTGATACATGGGCTGCTTCCTATGAAGACTATCCGTCCTCAAAAAATTTCAGCCACAACAACGGTGACACCAACGATGAGTATTACAGAGACGGCATTTATGTCGGCTACCGTTATTTTGACACCTTCAACGTAACCCCGAACTACTGCTTCGGCTATGGCAAAGGTTATACTGATTTTGAGACGGAAGTAAGGGACGTGGAGGCAGATGCCAAGAACGTTACCGTTACCGCATCCGTAAAGAATATTGGTGATGCATTCGCCGGAAAAGAAGTCGTACAGGTTTACTATTCCGCACCGGATGGCACGATTGAGAAACCGTATCAGGAGCTTGGCGGCTTCGGAAAATCCGATCTGCTCTCGCCGGGTGAGTCCCAGACGATTACCATTTCCTTCCCGACGAGATCTATGGCTTCCTACGATGAGAAAAAAGCAGCATGGGTACTCGAGGCAGGAACGTATTACATCCGTGTCGGCAACAGCTCCAGAACAACGAAAGTAGCAGCAGCCCTGAATCTCAAAGAGACCGTTGTTACGGTTCAGGGAAAGAATCTCTTCCCGGCAGATGATGCTCCACAGGAACTCTCCAAAGCAGGCGTAACACCGTACAGCTATGAAGGTGAGGCAGAAGAAAAAGCAGCTGCAAAACAGATCGATATCTGCAGCAAATGCATCAAGACGGAGACTGTTGTCTACAGTGAGACACCGGAAGCATTCCCGGCTTATGAGGGAGAGAAGCTGACCGCGGCAGATGTAAAGAGCGGAAAAGCGACGTTAAAAGATCTCGTATCGCAGCTGACCGTAGAAGAGATGGCTGCCGTTTGCAATGGTACGGCAGACGGCCTCGGACAGGAAGGCTTTATCGGATCTTCTTCCGATATGGCGCCTGGAGCAGCGGGAGATACAACTTCCATTCTTCTGGAGGACAGAGGTATTTACAATACGATTCTTGCAGACGGTCCGGCCGGTCTTCGTCTGATTCCGCACTTTGTCGTTGATGCAGACGGAAAGATGGTATCCTCCGGAAATCCTCTGGAAGATGCGTTTAACAAAAATGAAATCGAAGTTCCGGAAGGCGGCACGGAGTATTTCCAGTACTGCACCGCAATCCCGGTAGCAGCGCTT
>ERZ773148.1978-NODE-1978-length-16326-cov-4.933932_pt1 | contig 16326 bp, 9 predicted proteins | sample MGYA00580846_ERZ773148 | MGnify/ENA primary metagenome ERZ773148 (study PRJEB29015, sample SAMEA2737879) | human gut metagenome | biome: human gut; feature: human-associated habitat; material: faeces | place: China | collected 2012 ... | reverse complement strand
GACGGTCAGACCCTGCAATACCTCGTGCCGGAGAATCTCAAGGACTCCACCTACCGCATCTCGCTCATCGACAACGATGGCAACAGCTATGGCGGCAATCAGGTGACAGTGACCTCGAAGGCCCTCGTCACCGCAGGTGCCAACCGCGCCAATGCCAACGCCACATGGACACTGACAGGTATCAATCTGGACAAGGTGGCGTCTATCACCATCGGCGACCAGACCATCACCTCGTTCGACAACCAGAGCAGCGAGACGCTCGTCCTCACATGCCCCAACCTCGCCGAGGGAGAATATGATGTGACCGGAAAGACCAAGGACGGCAGCGAGCTGACCTTCTACACCGCCAACGGCATCGTCAACAGCGAGAAGGTCACCATCTCCTCGGAGCGCACGCTCTGGGAGGGCCATCACTACGTGTCATGGGATAAGCCCGACGGCGACCCCAACAAGACCTTCAACCTCATCGGCCAGGATGTCTTCGCTCAACTGAAAGCCGGCACCATCCTCAGGGTTTACTACTCTACAGAACCTGCCGACGCCTACCATCAGATGCAGCTTATGACAGGCTGGTGGACACTGCTCCCCAATTCGGAGAAGATAGACATCAGCAGTAGTGGCGTAGACACCTACACGCTGACGCAGGACGCTCTCGACTTGATACAGAACCAGGCCGGATTCCTATGTGGCGGTCACGGATATTATGTTGACAGAGTCACCGTACAATAGCCACAAGAGTAGCAACTTGACACTATTGTAATAAGCAACAGGTTTGTATCCTAATTATCATTTGTTTATATTTTGGCCTGCGGGAGCCCATTCCTGGACTTCCACAGGCTTTTTTAAAGAAATCACCATCCTCAAAATAATGAGAAAGACTATTTTTTCTATCTTCATGTTGTTCGCCCTCGGCGGCAGCCTCAATGCTGCCCCGCTATACCCTCGCGACAACAACCTTGAGGCCAAGGTAGAGAAGACCCTCAGCAAGCTCACCCTGCGCCAGAAAGCCGGGCAGATGGTGGAGCTCGTTGCCGACCTCTTCGGCCACAACGATGCCAAAGGCGTGTTCCACATCGACAAGGCACGCACCGACTCTCTGCTCAGCCGCTACCAGATAGGCTCCATCCTCAATGCCCCCAACACCATGGCGCCGACAGCAGCACAATGGCAGGAGATCATCAACGACATACAGAAGAGCTCGATGAAGAACATCGGCATTCCCTGCCTCTATGGCCTGGACCAGAACCATGGCTCCACCTATACCCAGGGCGGCACTCTCTTCCCACAGAATATCAATGTTGCCGCCACCTTCAACCGCGACATCGCCCGCACCTGCGCCGAGGCTACCGCCTATGAGACGCGCGCCGTGAGCGTGCCCTGGACCTACAGCCCCACAGTTGACCTGGGCCGTGACCCACGCTGGCCACGTATCTGGGAAGACTTCGGCGAGGACTGCTATCTCAACGCCGAGATGGGCAAGGCCATGGTCCTCGGCTTTCAGGGGCCCGACCCCAACCACATCGACAACCTGCACATTGCCGCCTGCATGAAGCACTATCTCGGCTATGGCGTGCCATGGACCGGCAAAGACCGCACACCGGCATATATCAACCCCGCTGACCTGCGCGAGAAGCACTTCCTGCCGTTCTTAGAAGGGATAAAGGCTGGAGCCCTGAGTGTGATGGTCAACTCGGCATCCGTCAATGGTATGCCCGTCCACGCCAACAAGACCTTGCTCACCGACTGGCTGAAGACGGAGACGGGATGGGACGGAATGCTCATCACCGACTGGGCCGACGTCAACAACCTGTGGCAGCGCGAGTGTGTGGCCAAAGATAAGAAAGACGCCCTGCGCATCGCCATCAACGCAGGCATCGACATGGTCATGGAACCTTACAATCCCGATGCCGTAGACCTCATCGAGGAGCTGGCCAAAGAGGGTGCCATCCCCATGAGCCGTATCGACGATGCCGTACGCCGCATTCTGAGAATGAAATACCGTCTCGGACTCTTCGACCGCCCCACTGAGAAGCTCAAGAACTATCCTAAATTCGGTGGCAAGGAGTTTGCCGAGCGCTCCTATCGCGGGGCCGTGGAGAGCATGGTGCTGCTGAAGAACGACGGCATCCTGCCTTTACAGAAAGGCGCCCGCATCCTCCTCACCGGGCCCAACGCCAACCAGATGCGCTGCCTTGACGGGGGATGGAGCTATACTTGGCAGGGACATCTCACCGACCAATTCGCTTCGCAGTACAACACCATCTATGAGGCGCTGTGCAACGAATACGGCAAGGACAAGGTGCTGCTCCGACAATGTGTCACCTACAATGAGAAAGGTAAGTACTATGAGGAGAATGAGCCCGACATCGCGTCGGCTGTGAAGGCTGCCGACAGCGTCGATGTCGTCATTGCCTGCATTGGTGAGAACTCCTACACCGAGACGCCCGGCAACCTCTCCGACCTCACGCTCTCTGCCAACCAGCGACAGCTCGTCAGCGCCCTGGAAGCCACAGGCAAGCCCGTCATTCTCATTCTCAACGAAGGGCGCCCACGTCTCATCGCCGACATAGAGCCGAAGGCTAAGGCCGTGGTGGACATCTTCCTGCCCGGCAACTACGGTGGTGACGCGCTGGCAGCCCTGCTCTCCGGACGCGAGAACTTCAGTGGTAAAATGCCTATCACCTATCCGAAGGAAATCAACTCGCTTGCCAACTACGACTTCAAGAAGAGCGAGGAAGTGGGAACAATGGCTGGTGCCTACGACTACAATGCGCGCATCACACAGCAGTGGCCCTTCGGCTATGGCATGAGCTATACCACCTTCAAATACGACAATCTGCGGGTCGACAAGACACACTTCACATCCGGTGACACCCTCACCGTGAGCGTCGATGTCACCAATACCGGCAACCGTGAGGGCAAGGAGAGTGTGCTGCTCTACAGCAGCGACCTCATAGCCTCAATGACACCCGACGGGCGCCGTCTGCGCGGCTTCGACAAAATCAGCCTTCAGCCGCAGGAGACACGCACCGTTACACTCCACCTTCCTGCCGACGACCTGGCCTTTGTGGGCTGGGACGGCAAACGGCATTTGGAGGAGGGCGAGTTCCGCCTCACCATCGCCGACAAACAAGTTTCGGTCTGGTGCGACAAGACAATCGTCAAATAAGCGAAAGACAATCATTCTGATGATTTACGGCAAATGCCACACATATCCGTGGCATTTGCCGTAATTGTTTGTGGCAATTGCCAACGATATCCGTGGCATTTGTCAACGATATCCGCGGCAATTGCCTGGAACGGAATACACTTTTTCGAGGATAAAAAAGGCCGAGCCCTACACTTTTTCGAGGGTTCGGCAAAAGAAAGTCTACACTTTTCTGAGGGTTCGTCGTGATTTCCATCCTAATGCCTCTTCAGGTGAAAAGTACCCGAAAAGGCATGATCGTGTCAATAATCCCGCCGCCGGTTTGTCCGCATGAAGAAGTCCATATCCGCCACGCGCTCCTCGTGGGTGCTCTTCTGACTGAAAGCCCATGAAGCCTCAGCATCGGGGAGGAAGCCCTCCTTGATGAGATAGTGGGCAAAGTGGGTTGAAACCATATTGCAGTTCCACAGAATGTCAACGGCATCGGTTTTGGCCTTCTCAGCGTCATAGTAAGGATTGTCAGGATCCTTGATGCTGCGCTCTACCAATGGCGCAAAGAACTGGTTATTCGTCTTAGACTCCGTATCAACAAACATGCAGGGAGCCTCCAAGGAGTTGAGCTCCTTGTTGTCGGCGACGCTTGCAGGATATTTGAATATGTCCTGAAGATAGTGCAGCATCTCATCGGCATCCTTGAAATAGACGATTCGCTTACCATTCGTCTTTTGGAGAATCTCCTCTGGCGACAAGAACCGCTCATTCTCTTTTGGAATATCACGCTGACGCTGCTTGATTTCCTCGAAAGCTCCCTCATCCAACTTCAATGGCAACAGCACTCCGTTGAGACGCCATTCACCCTTGAAGAAGACAAAGCTGGCCGCACAGCCATTGTTGGCCTTGATGATTTCCGAAGTAAGGTTCAGCTCTTTGTGACTCACCTTGATGACTTTTCCATGTGTATTCTCCAAAGTCAGCGGGTCCTCGTCAGCATCAGAATCATACTTATAGGTATCCATTTCCAGTACCTCTACTTCTTCAAGAAGCCGTGCGAGGTCGTCGTTGCCCGTTGCCACAGCTAAACGTTGCAGCCATTCATAAGGCAGGAGGGCCAGCGGACCAATGCGATTATTAAACTTCATCTCTGAGAGGATGAAATACTGCCGCATGGAGGTCGCCATCTGATTGAAGACGGGAATATCCTTGATTTCTTTCGCCCTGTCGCGCATATCCTCGTTGAGCCATCTGCCGGAATTGATATAGCATCCTGCCAACATCCAACCGAGGACATCGCGAAGCTCGTTGAAGCCCTCAGAGGCATAATGAAGCATATTGTTCATCTCCGTCTTCGCCTCTTCATTGATGGGTGCCGACTCAAAGGCAGCATCGAGAATACGATAGGCCTCCTGCCCCATCTCTAAGAGCAGACGGTCGGTATCGAAAAGCCGGTCGGGGAACAGCTCGCAAGCCACGTCCCATACCAGATAGCGCACGGCATTGAGGCTCGGCTCGTCAGGATAATATTCCTCCTCAGCATGATACATCGGGACGGGATAACCGTAAAGTTTCATGCACTCATTGGAAAACATGCGCCACACACCCATGTCGGCAACAATATCCTCAAAATAGCAAGTCAGCTTGCAGGCTAAGGTTCGCGTGAAATTCTTATCGGGGAAGTCTTTGCCGACAAAGCCCCGTAACCTGTCATACAGATTATTGGCGAAGCGCGAATAATATCCGTCGGTTGCGCAGGCACAATTATTGGGATGTGCCAGGCGGATATCCTGCGTTGTGATGATTTCTCTCATTTTCTAAGGTTCATAATAGTTTTACGCTACAAAAGTACGCATTTGTTTAATGATAACAAAGACAATCCCGAAAAAACGATGTCGGGAGATAAAAACGCAATGCTTTAGTCCTGTTTCACCATAAAAAGGAAACAAGGCTAATGACAAGAAATCATTAGCCCTAATCTGTGTTAGTATGTATTCATCTACTTGCTTGTCTGTCCCATGCCCTGGCGGAACTTCTCCTGCAATTGTTTGGCCATGGCGTTGGCAGGATTCAGTTTCAGCGCTTCGTCGAAGTTGTCGAGGGCCTGGCGATAGTAGCGCGGTCCGTTCTGCTGCGGACTCATCACGATGAGGGCGGTGTAATAGAATCCGTGGAGCGTGGCAAGGTCGGAGCGGTCGACAGCCTTCTGAGGTTTCAAGGCTTCTATCTTGCCGATGACGCGCTGAGCCTCATCGACGTACTGCTGGGATTTGCTGTCCTGAGGATTGGTGCAGACATAGCCGAGCAGAAGCACGGCCTGCTGAACCTTTGGACCGAGGCTGTCGGGCTGCATAGCCTCCAAACGCTGCAAGGCGGCAAGCTGCTCTGCCAATGAGGGCTGCCGTTGTTGGGCTTGGGCACAGACAAAGGAGAACAAGACAAGGACGAGGATCCACAGACGGCGTAAGCATGTTGCCACGGGTTTAGAAATTTGAGATGTCATAAGCTTTATTACTTTTAAGTGAAACAAATATGCCGATATAGAAAAAGCGGTTGGAACCATTGGTAACGGGCTGCCCCTGGCGGTAGCCATAGATGTTCCGACGACCAAGGAGATTGCTCAGCGAGCTGTAGACGATGACGCGCTTGCTTGCCAACCACGTGACGCTGGCATCAAGGCTGTTGAAATAAGGTGTGGTGCGCCCCTCGCTCCTGCGGCCTGAGGCATAGGAGTCGGTCAGCCCAAAGCCCCACACGTCAAAGCCATAGCGCAAGGAGAGACGGAGGTTGTGACGCGAAGCATACTGCGGGCGGTCCTCGACAAGGTAGTCGAGATAGAGGCGCCGCGAGTCGTTGTAGCTATAGCTGAGTGTCGTGGAGAGGTTACGTAACAGCGAGCGGTCGTCAATATAGACATCGAAGCCGCGGCTCATGCCATAGCCGTCGGCAGTGTATCGCTCTTGCCGGAAGAGGGGCAGATGGCTGTAATGCTTGTAGTAAGCCTCCAAGCGGACGTGAGTCTGACCGAAATGACATTGTGCTCCGGCGATATAGTGAGTAGCCGTGGCAGGGCGCAATGTCCCCAGGCTCCGCATCTGTATCGTGTCGGTGGCCTCTTGCGCGTATTGCCCGGCAGAGAGAGTAAAAAGCCAACAGGTTGTGGGGCGATAGTTGAGCAGTAGTCGTGGCATTATGCTCCAATGATGGGAGCGGCTGGTATATTCAGTGCGCAAGGAGGCTTCAGCAAAGAGATGGCGCAAGAGACGAAGCTGTGTCTCGGCAAAGAGGGCAGGCAGGTGGGTGTCGGAAGCGTAATGATAATCTGTCGACGAGGGATTACCCGGTAACGAGTGATAATCAACAGGCGTGTGATAGTCAATCCACGCATGCCGGAGAAAGCTCTCAGCACCCAATGTGGCTTTCACTGCAGGAGAAAGACGCTTCGACACCTTTGCCTTCACATGCAACTCACTCATACGGTGACAATAGCTGTCTGAAGCGACAACTGCTCCATCGACACGTTCCCACACTAAGCTGCCCGATGCTCCGGCAAACCAAGTTAGTCCACCTTTGCCCGACCCCTTGACGACGCTGTTGAGATAGAGGTTGCTCTCACCAAGGTCCAGCCTGCGGCCATCGGTGTCGAGACTCAAAGTGGTACGGTCAAAGCCTAAATAGGTTTTCCATACACTCGATGTCGTGGGTTGCATCTTCCACTGCGTCTCGCCGGAGAACTGACGGTAAGGCTCATGCCATGTCCAGCGGTCGGGGAAGAGACGGTTGTAGAGGCCCAAGTCGGTATAGGCTGCGTTCATCGACCAGCTGCCCACCTTGGTGGCCTTCGTGCCTCCAAAGTTCCAATCGTTGAGCGAAGCACTCACTCCAAGCTTATCTGAAGTCGAGGCATCAGTGGTCTCCATGGGCAGCACCGACGAGAGAGCCTGGCCGTATTCAGCATCGTAGCCTCCAAGGGAGAAGTTGATGCCCTTGAAGAGGAAGGGCGAGAAACGGCCGCGCGACGGACTGTCGGGGGCTGATGTGGTATAGGGGCGCAGCACGTGCATGCCGTTGACATAGGTCTGGCACTCCTCGCTATCGCCACCACGCACATAAAGCTTTCCATTCTCACCAACCTTCTGTGTGCCGGGCAGACTTTGCAGCGCCGCCACGATGTCGCCGCAACTGCCGCCATCTTGCACCACGTCGAGGGCATCCATCTGCTTCATGCCGTTGGCCTGTCCAAAGGAGAAGGTGCTGCCCGTGACCACCACCTCGTCGATTGTCGTCGTACGCTCACGCAACCGGATGGTCAATGGCTGCTGCCTTTTGGCCAGCATACGCCGGCAGTCGTCGTAGCCCATGCAGGTGACCATCAGCACGGCACTGTCGGCAGCGGTCGTTGTAAATGAGAACCGACCAAGCGAGTCGGTGAGACAGCCGTCGATGGTGCCCTTCACGAAGACGTTGGCACCGACGACAGCCTCGTGACCGTCGGTCACCGTGCCAGAGACCTTCACCACAGAATCCGAGGTGTTCTTCTGTGCGTAGGTGCTAACACAGCCCGTCAGCAGGAGTGTAAGTATGAGGATGTTGCGTTTCATGCCGGCAAAGTTAAGGCATGAAACGCATCCCTCCAAATAAGTGGGACAGACAACTAACTATCGTGCCACTTGCCTAAGCCTCAGGATGAAATACAAGAATTTGGGACGAATGACTATGCAGAAATAAGAGAATTTGCTTATCCCACAAACGAACGCAGCTTGCCTACGTAGCTCCTTGACACGGGCACCACGTGGCGGTCGTCACCCACGGTGAGCTGATAGCCGTTGGAGTTACCGTGGGCAGAGAGGATGCGATTGAGGTTGACAATGAACGAGCGGTGGCACTGGAAGATGCTCTTGTCCTTGGCATCGGCAAGCACCGAGGCAAGGGTGGCACGCAACTGCCGGTGCTCCACACGACCCTCACGCAGAAAATAGACATCCACAAAGTTCTTTTGCGCCTCGGCATAGAGGAAGTCGGTCATGGGCAGAGTGAGGTCCTCGCCCCGCACCGAAGAGTCATGAAAAGTAATCGACTGTCCTTCTTGTGCCGACTCGTCCTTTTGCAGCAGCGTGGCGAGACGATTGCGCAATCGTCTCTGATAGTCGAGGGTGACGATGGTCAGGGTGATAGGGATGCCGATAAGAAAGGTGGCATAGGTGTAGCCTAAGAAGTGCTCTATTGACAGCGGGCTCCGGAACCATATCCAGTCAAGGACGAAGTTGCCCACACTGATGAGGCAGAGCAACAGCAATATGGCCGCGCACTCGTGCCACACGCGCCATGTTGCCGTATGACGAACCAAGGGTTTGAAGACCAGCCAACCGTAGGCATACGTCTCGACGACAGCCAACACCGTGAACGGCAATACCACTCCTAAAATATTGCCGGAGTAGGAGCCCAGCCCAAACGGACGGAAGAAGAAAAGGATGAAGAAGACAATGGCACCCGCCACCAGCCCTACATAGAGCCAGTTGCCGTCTTCATCTTGGGGTAATGAGCGCAAAAGAAAATTCTTCATAGCGGTGAGAACAATGTAGGACAGTTCCCAGAAACATGCCGCACGATAGAGAAGTGCACATATTGAACTGCATTGCAAAGATAAACGATTTGTCGAAATCTTCCAAATAATTAATGTGACATTACTCATACACATTATTATATATACGCAATATTTTGTCAGTTTTGCCGTATTTACTATTTGTTCTAAATGACAGCCTTTGTGCAATAAATTGTTACTTTTGCAATATTTCTGCATAAAAACATGACATTTTGTTTCAACAATAGAGATTTTTCCCTATCTTTGCAAACGAAAAGAGATAAAAGTAAGAGAGATGAAGAGATTCTATTTTGATTTGTTCACCAAGCAAGCCCTGTCGGTGCTCCATCGCTACAGGGCCGTCATGTTCAGCCCTACAGTCGTCATGTTTTAGCTGGCCAAGAAAGAGTAGTCCATCTTTTCTGGCCGTCTGCTGATGTACATTGTGAGAGCGTGTACACCTTATTATATATAACTTTATTGACCACTAAACATGACTACTATGGAAAAACCAACCATACAGGAAGTAGAGAGCTGGCTGATGACACTGTATACAACCAGTCAGGAGAGTATCACCCCGGCAGAGCGCCGCGAGCAGAACATGTACGCCACCATGGTCGAGAAGCCCGACGACAAGAAGTTCCTCGTCAAGATGCTTGACGAGAGTTCACAGATTCGTGACGACCGCAAGCTGGCAAAGCGCATCAAGGTGCTCATCGACGAATTTGGAGTGCCGGAATTTCTCAATACCCGAGACCGCCTGCTCTTCAAGATGTATCAGGCCTTCGGCTATCACTTCTACCCCATCGCCATCCCTATCATTAAGAAGCGGCTTCGCATGGACACCTCGCGTGTTATCCTCAATGCCGCACGACCGGCTCTGACCAAACACTTGGCGGAGCGCAATGAAGAGAACATCGGACAGAACGTCAACCTCCTCGGTGAAGTCGTGCTCGGCAACAAAGAAGCCGACCAACGCTACTATAACACGATAGAAGCGCTGAAGCAGCCAGACATCAACTATATCTCTGTAAAGATTTCCGGCATCTACGCACAGACCCACGCACTGAACTACGAGGAATCATTCCCAGAGTTGGTTCGACGGATGTCAACACTCTACCAGACTGCCATCGACTATCCTTACGTCACACCCGACGGAAAGAAGGAGCCGAAGTTCGTCAACCTCGACATGGAGGAATACAAGGATTTCGACATGACTATCCGCGTATTCTTAGCCACACTGTCCAAACCCGAGTTTCTACATTATTCCGCTGGTATCGTTGTCCAGGCATATCTGCCCGATGCCTATGGCTTCCAGACCAAGCTGTTGGAGTTTGCCAAGGAGCGTGTGGCGCGTGGCGGTGCATGGATCAAGATGCGTATTGTGAAGGGCTGCAACCTCGACATGGAGACCGTGACCTCGTCGCTGCACGGCTGGCCGTCACCCGTCCGTCCGAATAAGACGGAAGTGGACGCCAACTACCTGCACATCATCGAGCGTGGCCTGCTGCCAGAGAACTCGAAGTGTCTGCATATCGGTATGGCCTCGCACAACCTTTACACCATCTCATACGCTTATCTGCTCACTCAGAAATACCACACACCGAAGGACACCTTCTGCTTTGAGATGCTTGAGGGTATGGCTGATCACGTGTGGCGCGCACAGTCGAAGCTCGGCAACCATGTCGTGCTCTATGCTCCAGTCGTCCACGACAAGGAATTCCTCTATGCTGTCTCGTACCTCGTCAGACGTATGGACGAGAACACTGCACCTGACAACTTCCTTACCCACTCGTTCAACCTAAAACCTGGCACAGAGACATGGGAATTCCTGCGCAAGCAGTTTGAAGACGCCTACGCCATTAAGGACAAGCTCAACCACACGCCCACACGCACGCAGGACCGCCGCAAGCCTTATATCCCCATTCCACCACAGGACGTGATGATCAACGAACAGGATACCGACTTCGACCGCGAGTGCAACCAGGAATGGCAACGCGATATCTTCAAGAAATGGAAGAAGAGTCCTTCCGACAAGCCCGATGTCATACCTACACAGATAGGTGCAGAAACCGTCGTCAACGACAGCCGCTATAAATATTACGACCGTTCTCAGGACGAAGACGTGGAAATCTGCGAGATGTCAAAGGCTAACGTCAAGCAGGTGGAGGAAATCATTCGGATTGCCGCCACAGACCCAGGACATTGGCGTGATACCACTATTGAAGAACGCCATAAGATCATGTATGACGCTGCCAACCGACTTGGCAACCTGCGTGGCGACCTCATCGGCGCCATGTGTGCTATCACAGGTAAGACGGTCGTAGAGGGTGATGTCGAAGTCTCCGAGGGCATCGACTACTGCCGCTTCTACACCACTTCGATGAAGAAGTTCTATGCGCTGAAGGATGTCGACATCAAGGCCAAGGGTACCGTGCTTGTCATCTCTCCGTGGAACTTCCCCTGCGCCATCCCTTGTGGTGGTGTCGTTGCCGGACTGGCCTCTGGAAATACTGTCATCCTGAAGCCTGCTTCCGTAGCAGCCCCCGTCGCATGGCTCTTTGCCAAAGCTTTCTGGGACGCTGGCGTGCCAAAAGAGGCCCTGCAAGTCGTCATCACTGAGCGCGATGCCCTTGACAGACTCACACAAGCCCCGGAAATCAAGCATATCATTCTGACTGGTGGCACCGACACAGCCCAGTCCATCCTCCGCACCAAGCCTACTACTCCGCTGTCAGCAGAGACGGGTGGCAAGAACGCCATCATCTGCACTGCATCAGCTGATATGGACCACGCCATCATGAGTGCCTGCCACTCGGCTTTCAGCAATGCCGGACAGAAATGCTCCGCCTGCTCACTGTTCCTCGTAGAGCGTTCCGTCTACGATCGTCCCGACTTCCGGGAGAAGCTCAAAGACTGCGCGACGAGCTTGAAAGTCGGTGGCGTCTGGGATGCCGGAAACATTGTAGGCCCGATGATAACCAATCACAACGAGAAACTGCTCCATGCCATCAATGAACTGGAGCCCGGTGAGTTCTGGCTTGTACCACCTAAGTTTGTCGATAAGAAGAAGTTTATCCTTGCTCCTGCCGTGAAGATGGGCGTCAGCCCCAAGAACTTCTCCTTCCGCACCGAGCTCTTCGGTCCCATGCTCTCTGTGGCACCCTTCGACACACTGCAAGAGGCCATCGACCTAGTCAATGCCCTCGACTATGGACTGACTTCAGGTATCCAGACCCTCGATGAGAATGAGCGACACCTGTGGCGCGACTCCATTATGGCCGGCAACCTGTATATTAACCGCGGCATCACGGGTGCCATCGTCAACCGTCAGCCTTTCGGTGGAATGAAGCTGTCAGCCTTTGGCCCTGGCATCAAGGCAGGCGGCCCAAACTATTGCCAGCAGTTCACCATCATCACAGACAAGCCTGGCTCTAAGACCGACTATCGCAAGAGCTATGTCGAAGCCTGGGAAAGCGAATTCAGCCGTCCACGCGACTGGAATCATATCAGCGGTGAGGAGAATGTCTTCCGTTACCTCCCGCTGAAGGGCGGCATGGCATTACGCCTCTTCGAGAGCGACAGCGATGAGCAGGCCCTCATGGTAGCCTCAGCTGCAAACATCTGCCACACACCGCTCACCGTGAGTATCGATCCCGCTGACAGCAGACCAGGTCTGAAGGAAAAACTGGAAGGTCTCGGCGCTACCGTGAAAGGCGAGACATTAGACAGTTTCATAGCGTCCATGCCCGGCTACGAGCGTATACGCACCTGCTCTGACAAGATGCCGGAGAAGATGTATCAACGCGCCGCTGACACCAATAAGTTCATTGCCGACCAAGTGCCGGTGAAAGACGGTCGCGTAGAGCTCATCCATTACCTCAAGGAGCAGAGCATTGCCTTTGAGTACCACCGCTACGGCAGTGGCCAGGACAAAGCTCCAAAGATAGAGGAAGAGTTTGCGGAGGCATAACACTCCAGATGATTTAGTTCTCAGAAGGCAGTTCCTACGCGTAGGGACTGCCTTTTCTATGTCTAACCCCTCTTTCGATAGCTTACCACCGCCCAAGAATCCATAACGACAGCAAAGACTGTGAGTGCGCATGTCTGTGGTAGGAAGTCAGTGAAGCCGCCACCACGGACAAACACCGTGCGCACTCCATCGATGAACCATCGGCAGGGATTGATGAGGGTCAGCAGCTGGGCCCACTGGGGCATGGAGGTCACGGGTGTGAACAACCCCGAGAGCAGGATGAGACAGACGATGATGAACCACATCACGAACAAAGACTGCTGCAAGGTGTCGTTGTAGTTGGATACGATGAGGCCCAGTCCGCTGATGGTGAGGATGAGCAGCAGGGCGAGCAGGTACATCCACGCAAGGCTGCCCTGGCAGGTGATGCCGTAGACGAGCCATGAGAGCAGGAAGCACACCGACATCACGGCCAGGCCGATAAGCCAATAAGGGATGAGCTTGGAGAGGATGAACACCCCCTTGCCTATCGGCGTGACGTTGATTTGGTCGATGGTGCCCGTCTCCTTCTCGCTGACGATGTTCAACGCCGGAAGAAAGCCGCAGAAGAGAATGACGAGGATGGTCATCAACGCCGGTATCATGTAGACCTTGTAGTCCAGGTTCTTGTTATATAGGTAGAGTGGGGCGACGGCTCCTTTGCCGCCGCCTGTCTGTGCCATCTGTGCCGCCCCCAATGCAGCCGTCTGCGAGAGATACGATGCGCCGAGTGCCCCCTTTGTGCCGTTCACGGCATTAGCGGCAATGAGCAGCTGGGGATGGCCACCACGCACGGCCTCGCGCTCGGCATGGTAGGGGATGACGAGGATGAGGTCGGCCTTGGAGGCGGTGATGTCGCCCATGGCCTCCGTGTAAGTGCCCGGCTGTCCGTTGAAATGGAAGTAGGGCGACTGCTCGATGCGGTGGACGAGGCGCTGCGAAGATGGCGACCGGTCGTTGTCGACCACGTCGACGCGCACGTCCTTCACTTCCATATTCATCACCCATGGCATGACGCACATCATCATGATGGGAAACACCACGATGAGACGGGGCAGAAAGGGATTGCGCCGTATCTGCAAGAACTCCTTGCGAAGCAAATGTCTTAATATTCCTATTTTCATCTCCAAGTCATAATTCTTAACTCATGATATTTAATCTCTAACATCAACCTCCTTAACTATTCCAGCCTCTGCTTATAGTTCTTCAGTGCCAGTGCCATGAGCGTGATGGTCATGGCGAGCAGAATGAAGAAGTCGGTACGGATGCTGCTAAATCCTGTGCCCATGATCATCAGCTTGCGCATCGCCTCGACATAATAGCGGGGTGGCACGATATAGGTAATCCATTGCAGCACACGCGGCATGCTCTCGATAGGGAACACCATGCCAGAGAGCAGCAGACAGGGCATAAGCAGCACCATGGCCGAGAAGAGCAGGGCCGTCATCTGCGTGGCGGCCACCGTAGAGATGAGCAGTCCCAACGACAGGGCCAAGAGGATGTAGAGCATGGAGAGCAGGTAGATGAGTGCGATGCTGCCCGAAAGCGGCACCATGAGCAGGTAGTAGGATATAAGCAGGATGGCGGTGAGAATGACGAAGCCTATTACCATGTAGGGTACCATCTTGGCGATGATGACCAGAAGGGGGCGCACGGGACTGACGAGGAGCACCTCCATGCTGCCACGCTCCTTCTCCCTGACGATGCTGACAGAAGTCATCAGGGCACAGACAAGAAACAGCAACATGCCCATGATGCCCGGCACGAAGTTGTACGAGCTCTCCATCTCGGGGTTGTAGAGATACTTGATGTTGACGGGCGAGGCTGCCGTGTGGGCGATGACCTGCTGGGCGTAGGCCACATACTGCTGTGCCATGTTCGGGTCGGTGGCATCGGTGACGAGCTGCAGACGTGCCGTGCCGTCGGTGAGGTGACGCCCATAGTGAGGCGAGAACACCAGGGCAAAGTCCGCTTTCTGCTGTCGCATGAGATGCTCGGCAGCCTCAGCGGTAGGCACGGATTGCACTACAGTGAAATAAGGGGAGGCATCTATCTCATGGACGACACGCTGTGTAGCCGCGTCGTATGAGGCAGTCACCAGCACCGTCCGTACGTTTTTCACATCGGTGCGGATAGCGAAGCCGAAGAGCAGCATCATCACCAGCGGCATGCCCAAGAGGATGAGCAGCGTGCGCTTGTCACGGACGATGTGCTTCGTCTCCTTTGCTATAAAAGATAAGAATGGAGATCTCATTATTCTATCGTTCAACATTAGTATTATGTTCGCTTCCCTTCCCTGGCTAGGAGGGTGAACACCCCATCCATGTCTGGCTCGTGGTATTTGGCTTTCAGCTCAGCCGGAGAGCCCATGGCGCGTATCTTCCCGTCGACCATGATGGAGATGCGGTTGCAGTACTCCGCCTCCTCCATATAATGTGTGGTGACGAAGACGGTGATGCCACGGTGAGCCGCCTCGTAGATGAGGCTCCAGAACTCCTGGCGTGTGGACGGGTCCACACCACCTGTGGGCTCGTCGAGGAAGACCACCTCGGGATGATGGAAGATGCTCACCGAGAAGGCCAGCTTTTGCTTCCATCCCAGGGGCAGACTGCCCACGATGTCGTCGGCATGGTCGGCAAAGTTCAGGCTGTCGAGCAAACGTGCGGTCTCCTCTTTGATGGCCCGGTCGCTCATGCCGTAGATGCCGCCAAAGAGCCGGATGTTCTCCCGGACGGTGAGGTCGTTGTAGAGCGAGAAGCGCTGGCTCATATACCCGATGTGCCGCTTGATGAGCTCGCTTTCGGTGTTGATGTCGTAGCCAGCCACATGTCCCTCGCCACTTGTCGGCTGGTTGAGCCCCGTGAGGATGTGCATGGCCGTGCTCTTTCCCGCGCCGTTGGCTCCGAGAAATCCAAATATCTCACCACGGTAGACATCAAACGAGATGTCGTCAACCGCATGGAACGTGCCGAAGGCCTTGACGAGATGCTGCACCGTGATGACCTTCTCGCGCTCCGCGTCGATGACGGGCTTGTCGGCCTCTGACAGTGCCGTGGGCGTGAAGACATCGCTGAACTCACAGAGGATGTCGTCTGGCGTGCCCACGTCGCGCAGCTGTCCCTCACTGAGGTAGGCCACCCGTTGGCACCGTCGTATCTCGTCAAGGTAGGGTGTTGCCGCCACGATGGTGATGCCCCGTTCCTCCAGCTGTCCGAGCATGTCCCACAGGTCCTTGCGGCTGACGGGGTCTACCCCTGTCGTCGGCTCGTCGAGGAGCAGTACCTTGGGCTGGTGGACGAGGGCACACGAGAGGGCGAGCTTCTGCTTCATGCCACCCGAGAGCGCACCGGCACGGCGGTGGCGAAACCGCTCTATCTGCCCATAGATGTCCTTGATGGTGTCGTAGCCCTCCTCGATGGTCGTGCCGAAGAGCGTGGCGAAGAATTTCAGGTTTTCCTCCACGGTGAGGTCTTCGTAGAGCGAGAACTTGCCCGGCATGTAGCCCACGATGCTGCGGATGGCGCGCATGTCCCTCACCGTGTCGTAGCCTTCCACCGTCACGCAGCCCGTATTGGGCAACAGCAGGGTGGCCAT
>ERZ773148.1962-NODE-1962-length-16399-cov-3.924315_pt1 | contig 16399 bp, 18 predicted proteins | sample MGYA00580846_ERZ773148 | MGnify/ENA primary metagenome ERZ773148 (study PRJEB29015, sample SAMEA2737879) | human gut metagenome | biome: human gut; feature: human-associated habitat; material: faeces | place: China | collected 2012 ... | reverse complement strand
TCGCCGGAGAAAATGATTAACACTCTATTTGCGCCTGCGGGCGCAAACTCTGCGAAGCTTTTTACTGAAATGATGACCGCCCCCGCTGCCGGTGCTTCCGGCAGGCGGGGGCGGTGTATTTACCGGCGGCGGAGCGCCGTCATCTTTTTTTCGAGATCGTCCGGCAGCGGAGCGGTGAGCTCCAGCGTTTCCCCGGTGACGGGGTGGCGGAGCGAAAGATACACCGAGTGGAGCGCCGGGCGGGAGAGCATATCGTCCGGCGAGCCGTAGAGAGCGTCGCCAAAGAGCGGGTGGCCGATGGCCGCCATGTGTACGCGGATCTGGTGCGTGCGCCCCGTGAGCGGGCGGACGCGCAGCAGCACGCCCGCGGGAAAGCGCTCCAGAACCGTGTACTCCGTGCGCGACGGCTGCCCGTCCGGTGTGACGGCGCGCTTCGTCGGCGCGGCTCCGTCCCGCCCAATGGGGAGATCGACCGTGCCGGCATCGTCCGAAAATGCGCCGCGCGCGAGAGCAAGATATTCCCGCCGGAAGGCGTCCGTATGCAGCATCCGGCGCAGAAGGTCATGGACATACGCGCTTTTTGCGATGACCATGATACCCGAGGTACCACGGTCGAGCCGGCTCACGGGATGAAACGCCGCGTCTCTGCCCCAGAGCGCGGCAAGGGCGTTTGCAACCGTACACCCCTGCCCCCCGGTCGAGCCGTGCACCGCCATATCCGGGCTTTTATTGAGCACGGCGATGTCCTCGTCCTCATAGACGAAGGTAAGCGGCGCGGCGATGGGCAGCGCCTCGTTCACCGCGCCCTCGTCGCCGATCTCGACGCAAAGCACGTCGCCGGTGCGGAGCCTCGCATTGGTGAAAACGCACTCGCCGTTTCGCACGAGTCCGGTTTCGCGCAGCTTGACCCGGGCGATCAATCCCTCGGCCATATGCAGCCGGGCGCGGAGCAGGTGCTTTACCGTGCTGCCGTTCCACGCCTCGTCCACGATGAGCGTCAATGTGCGCATACGCCGATTTTCCTCCGTTCCGCCGTCAAGTTTCCGTTCCCTTTTCGTTCGGGATATGGTATGATGAAAATATCCCACCGCTTCTCTGCCGAATGCTCTGACGGGAAGGATGTTTTTTATGATCTATCTTCGATGCGTATTCATCATAGCATATTTGACGATCCTTTGTCTCTACTTCTTTTCGGAGACAAGCGGAAATTTCAAGCGCCGCGCCGTAAATAAGATCGCGCTCGCCGTGCTCTTTGAGGCCTACGCCGTGAGCGCGTATCTGCTGCACTCGCCGCTGTTCAGCATGCGGATGATATTGCCGATCGGACTCTTTTTTGCATTCCTCGGCGACATTTTCCTTTTGTGGAATTTCGTCCGCGGCGGCATCTGCTTCAGCATCGGCAATTTCTGTCTGCTGTTCTATGAGATCATGCTCATGCGGTATGAGCGTCTTCCGCTGCGCATTCTCTTTCCGGCCGCTGCGGTCTTTCTCCTGTTCTGGGGAACGACGATGCTCTTATATCAAAAGGAGTTCATCGATTTCAGCAGCGTGCGCATTTTTCCGGCGTATCTTTTCAGCGTTTCAATGCACGGCTCTCTCGGCGCGGTGCTCGCCGCCGTGTGTCCGAGTCCCGGCGTGAAGCTCTTCGGCGCGGGCGTTTTTTTGATGATGATCTCCGATTACATTCTCTCTGTACACAAATTCAAGCACGGCGCAAACTGGATCCTGCGCTGCAACAGCGCGAGCTACTTTGTCGGCACGCTGCTCGCGGCGCTGAGTTTGTCGCTGCCGATCTGAGGAGGCGGTTTTATGGCCGAGTGCGGCCGCTTCGCCCCGACGCCGAGCGGGCGGATGCATCTCGGCAATGTGTTCTCCGCGCTGCTCGCGTGGCTTTCGGTCCGCGCCGCGCACGGCGAGCTCGTACTGCGCATCGAGGATCTGGATACGCTCCGGTGCAGCGCGGAAAACGCCGAAATATTAAAGGACGATCTGCGCTGGCTCGGTCTCACGTGGGACGCTGAGCAGCCGGATCAGAGCACGCGCAGCGAATACTATGAGAGCATTCTCGACCGGCTGCGCAGCGAGGGCGTTGTCTATCCCTGCTGGTGTACGCGCGGCGATCTCAAAAACGCCGCGAACGCCCCACACGCCTCCGACGGTCATCCGATTTACCCCGGCACCTGCCGCGATCTGACCGAAGAGGAACGCGCGGCGAAAGCGAAAGTGCGCGCCCCGCTCTGGCGGCTGCGTGCGCCGGACGAGAGCATCGCCTTTTCGGACGGGCATTACGGCCCATACGCCGAAAATCTCGCGCGCGAGTGCGGGGACTTCATTCTCCGGCGCGCGGACGGCGTTTTCGCCTATCAGCTCGCTGTCGTGGCGGATGATATCGACGCCGGTATAACGCAGGTCGTGCGCGGGCGCGATCTTCTCTCGTCCACGCCGCGGCAGCTGTATCTCTACCGTCTGCTCAACGCCGCACCGCCGGAATACTATCACGTTCCCCTGCTCACCGCGCCGGACGGACGGCGGCTCTCCAAGCGCGACCGTGATCTTGACCTCGGTATTCTGCGCGGAAGGCACACCGCGCCGGAGCTTCTCGGCGCGCTCGCCCACGCCGCGGGACTGCTGGACAAACGGGAACCGATCTCCGCCGAAGAGCTCATCCCGCTCTTTGACTGGGCAAAGATCCCCAAAGACGATATTGCCATCGATGTATAAAACCCTCGCGCCGGAACATTCGGCGCGAGGGTTTTAGCGTGTCAAAAAGAGATTTTTGACACGCTCTCAAACGAGCCCCTCTGCGAGGCTTTTCGACAAGCTAAAATCGCGCCGGAATTTCTCCCGGCGCGATTTTCTTATTTCAGGTTTTCCACTTTTTGCAGCGGTTGGCACGACGGCGCCGGTCTCTCACGCCGCGGGCCGTGAGATACACGGCGGCGAGCAGCACCGTTGCGCTGATGCCGATGATGGGCGTATAATCCGTTTCACCCTCGGTCTTGACCTCAAGCCAGAGCGAATCCATGAGATGCGTCGTCTTCTGGTCAAGATAGAGGAATGCTTCGCCGCGGCTGAGCGTTTCCTCGCTCGGGTAGGCGATGTCGGACGCCGCCGTCTCCGGATCCATATACTCCTTGGCCGCCGATTCCGGCGTGGAATAGCCGAGATAGTCAAGATTTTCGCCGTTCACTTCCGGCGAGCAGAGGAAGTTGATGTACGCCTCCGCACCTTCCTTGTTCGTTGCGCACGTGGGGATGCACAGCGCGTCGATGAAGAAGTTGAAGCCCTCCTCCGGGAAGCAGAAGCGGAGATCCTCGTTTTCCCCGACCATCATAAGATAGTCGCCGGCGTAGTACGGCGCGATCCACGCCTCGCCGCGCTCCATCTTGTCATAGATCTGGTCCATGACGTAGGCCTGCACGAGCGGCTTCTGTTCGATGAGCTTGTAGGCCGCGGCGCGCAGCTCGTCCTCGTCGTGCGTGTTGGGCGAATACCCGAGCATTGTTTCCGCGATGGCGAAAGCGTCGCGCGGATTATCGAACATCAAAATCTTCCCGGCGTACTTGCTGTTCCAGAGAAGGTCCCAGCTGCCGACGTCCTCTTCGTCCACATAGGCGCTGTTGTAGATGATGCCAACGGTGCCCCAGGTATACGGAACGGAGTAGAGGTTATCGGGGTCGTAGGCGGTATTTTTATACGCCTCGTCCATGTACTGGTAGTTCGGGATGTTGTCAAAGTTCAGCGGCAGGAGAAGTCCCTCGTCGATCAGCCGTCCGATCATATAGTCGGACGGGATGATGACATCGTAGGAAGAACCGCCGGTCTTGAGCTTGGTGTACATCGTTTCGTTCGAGTCGAACGTCATGTAATTCACATGGATGCCCGTCGCCTCCTCGAAGGCGGCGTTGATATCGATGTAGCCGTCCGTGCCGTCGGAAATGTACTGGCCCCAGTTGTAGACGTTGATCGTGTTGGGAGCGGCGTGCGCTTCCGGCGCGGGGATCAGCACCGCGCATACGAGCAGCGCGAGCACAAGAGAGAACACACGCTTTTTCATGCGCTCGCCCCCTTCTTCCCGAACACACCGCGCGCCTGACGGCGGCGGCGCTCATCGCCGGCCTGCACGAGATTCATCACGACCATCACAAGGAGGATCGCAAGGAAGAGCAGCGTGAACAGCGCGTAGATCTTCGGCTGGAGCGGCTTTTTCGTATAGTTGTAGATCTCGACCGGCAGCGTGACAAAGCTGGGGCCGTAGACAAAATACGAAATGACAAAGTCGTCCAGACTCATCGTAAACGCCATGAGCGCGCCGGAGAGAATGCCCGGCATGATCTCATGGATGATGACCTTGAAGAACGCCTGCACGGGCGTGCAGCCGAGATCGAGCGCAGCGTCGAGCAGGTTCGGGTCGAGCTGTCCGAGCTTCGGCATCACAGACAGAATGACATACGGCAAATTGAACGTGATGTGCGCGATGAGAAGCGTCGTAAAGCCGAGAACGTTGTTGAGCTTCATCATCTGCCCGGCGAACGCGAAGAGCAGCGCGAGCGAGACGCCCGTGACGATCTCCGGGTTCGTGAGCGGGATATTCGTCACGGCCATCGTGATGCGGCGCATCCGGCCGGACATGGCGCGGATGCCGATGGCGGCCATCGTGCCGAGCACCGTCGCCACGAGCGAGGCGATCACCGCGACGATGACGGAGTTTGCCAGCAGCGGCAGCAGCACGCCGTCGCGGAAGAGCGCGCCGTACTGCGCGAACGTGAAGCCCTTCCATACGGCGATATCCGTACCGGCGTTGAACGACGCAACGGCCAGCACGATCATCGGGATATACAGAAACAGGAACACGATCACGGTGAAAACACGGTTGAAGGTCTTCATATCGTTGCGACCTCCTCTTCGTCCGAGAAGCGGTTCATGACCGCGATGCATACGAGCACCATCACCATCAGCACGAGCGAGAGCGCCGCGCCGAGGTTCGGGTTGTAAGCGGCCTTGAACTGGCTTTCGATAACGTCGCCGATGAGCGTCGTACCGGCGGAGCCCATTTTCTGCGAAATGTAGAACGTGGACACAGCGGGAACGAACACCATCGTGAAGCCGGAGATGATCCCCGGCACGCTCAGCGGGAGCGTCACCTGCCCGAACACCTGCGCCGGGGTGCAGCCGAGATCCTCGGCGGCCTCGGTAAGGCGCGGATCGAGCTTTACAAGTACCGTATAGAGCGGCATGATCATGTACGGCAGATAGTTATACACCATGCCGAGCACGACAGCGCCGTCCGTGCGGATGAGCGGCAGCGGCTGGAGGCCAAGGCCTGTGACGACGCCGTTGATGATGCCGGTATCGTCGAGCAGCGCCACCCACGCGAGCGTGCGCAGCAGGAAGCTCATGCACATCGGCAGCATGACGAGCATATAGAGAAAACGCTGCCGCTCCGGCGCGGCGGACGCCAGACAGTACGCCACCGGATAGCCGATTACAAGGCAGATGAGCGACGAGAGGATCGCCAGCCAGATGCTCTTGAGAAAAATGGGGAGATACGTCCCCATGCGGGAAATGTTATTGAACGTGAAAGCGCCGGTGATGGAGTCGGTGAACGAAAACCAGATCACGATCCCGAGCGGGACGACCGTGAAGATCGCCATCCACACGAGATACGGCGCCGCGAGCGCTTTATTCTTCATCGGCGGATTCCTCCCGGCTCTCCGAGGATTCCTCCTCCGCCTCCGGATCGTATTCCGCGTCGGACAGCTCGTCATATTTCTCCGAGAAGGAGCTGTAGTCGCCGTAGAGTCCGGAATACTTGCTCTTGTGCATGATGTGGAAGCCGTCCGGCACGATGCGGATGCCGATGCGCTGCCCGACTTCCGGGCTGTCGGTCGTCTGGATGAGCCACTTGAAGCCCTTGAAGTCTACGATGACATCGTACTGCATGCCCTTGAAGGTGATGCTCGTCACGGTGCCGGTCAGCATGCCGTCCTTCACGGGGACGATATCGATATCCTCCGGGCGGACGACAACGTCCACCGGCTCGTCCTTTGCAAAGCCCTTGTCCATGCACTGGAAGCGGCGGCCGAACGTTTCGACCACATAGTCCTCACGCATGATGCCGTCGAGAATGTTGCTCTCGCCGATAAAGTCCGCCACGAAGGCGTTCTTCGGTTCATTATATATATCCTCCGGCGTGCCGATTTGCTGGATGATGCCCTCGTTCATGACGACAACGGTGTCAGACATGGCGAGAGCCTCTTCCTGATCGTGGGTCACGTAGATGAAGGTGATCTCCATCTGCTGCTGGATGCGCTTGAGCTCCTGCTGCATGTCCTTGCGCAGACGCAGATCGAGCGCGCCGAGCGGCTCGTCAAGCAGCAGCACCTTCGGCCTGTTCACCAGAGCGCGGGCGATCGCCACGCGCTGCTGCTGGCCGCCGGAGAGCGATGTCACCTTGCGGTTTTCAAAGCCCTTGAGCGACACGACCTCGAGCATTTCCGTTACGCGCTCGTCGATCTCGTCCTCCGGGACCTTGTGGTTCCGCAGACCGAAAGCGATGTTGTCGTACACGTCCAGATGCGGGAACAGCGCGTATTTCTGGAATACAGTGTTCACCTGCCGTTTGTACGGAGGAATGTCGTTGATCCTTACGCCGTCAAACAAAACGTCCCCCGAGGTAGGCTTAAGAAACCCGCCGATAATTCTCAGCGTGGTCGTCTTGCCGCATCCCGAGGGTCCTAACAGTGTAAGAAACTCTTTGTTGTTGATGTACAGGTTGATGGAATCCAGAACGGTCTCACCGTCGAAGGCCTTGGTGCAATCGACCAGGCGGATGAGTTCTTTGGCCATTATCCTCCCCCTCTTTTCCCGATTTTTCGCGCTTTGCGCGTTAGGCCAATCATATAGATTTCAAGGGGGTTTGTCAATGCAATTTTCCTTTTCAAATCAAATTATTTTTTGCGCGGCGCGTGATGCAAAAAACTGCCGAAAACGAGCAGCGTTTCCGGCAGTTTTTTCACATTTTCATGCGTTCCGCGAACGCTGGGAAGTACTTTTCCACGAACTCCGGCGTTTTGGTCCGGAAGCTCTTTCCGTTGAGATATTCGAGCGCCCCGGCGGGGGTGTCAAAGACGAACCGCAGCCGCCACGAGCAGAGCGCCTGCCCCTTTTCGCCGTAGGCGCGGTTGTCCTTTTCGCGGCCGTATTTCCCGTCGCCGAGGAGCGGACACCCGGCATGGCGGAACTGCGCGCGGATCTGGTGCGTGCGCCCGGTGATAAGGCGGCACTCCACAAGCGTGAGACGCCCGTCGGATGCGATCGTTTTATACTCCGTCACGGCGGTCTTCGCCCCGGTGCGGGGCGCATCGTAGACATAGACCTGGTTATTCTTCGCGTCCTTGAAGAGATACCCCTCGAGCCGTCCGGCGGCGGGACGCGGTGTGCCGACGACGGCGGCGAGATAGATCTTCTCGATCTCGCGGTTTTTGACCTTTTCATCCATGATGCGCAGCGCCTCGGCGTTTTTCGCCGCGATCACGATGCCGCCGGTATTGCGGTCGATGCGGTTGCACAGCGCGGGAGTAAAGACATTTTCCTCGCGAGGCTTCCACTCGCGCTTCTGGTAGAGATAGGCAAGCAGATGGTTGACGAGCGTATTGACCTTCTCCCCCTCGTCGGCGTGGACGACCATTCCGGCGGGCTTATCAAGCAGCAGAATGTTCTCATCCTCGTAAAGGATGTGCAGCTTTGGATTTGCGATGGTGAGGTAGACGTTCTCCTCGCTCGGCGTTTCAAAGAATTCGTCGTTGATGTAGAGCTGGAGCTTGTCGCCCTCGCGCAGACGACAGTCTCGTTCGGCGCGCGCGCCGTTGACCTTGATGCGCTTGAGGCGGATGTACTTCTGCGCCAGCGAGGCGGGCAGCAGGGGAACGGCCTTGCCGAGAAAGCGGTCGAGCCGCTGGTCGGCGTCATTTTTATGGATGGTAAGCTCTCGCATAATGCCGCTCCTTTCGCGCGTTAAAAGCATAGCAAGGCCATTCTACGATACCCTTCGTCAAATGTAAAGAAATCCGATAAAAAAAGCTGAAAAAATCCTCAAAAAATGTTTGACATTCCGGGGCGCGTCCTCTATAATACTACTCGTGTCATTGCGAGGTGTATCATGCTTTTAGACGTCAAACGAATCGTTAACACCCCCGGAGGCAGAATCCCCTTTGAGTTTTCAGAGGACTTTTCTGATGTGGACTTCGGCGGCGTGTGTCCGGCCGTTCGGCCTGTCTTAGTGGTAGGGCAGGTGCGGAACATCGCGGGGATGCTTCGTTTGGAGCTCGCGCTTGATACGACCCTTGCGGCTGTGTGCGACCGCTGCGGCGAGGTCTTTGACAAGCCCTTTCATCTCGACTGCGAGTATCTGCTCGCGACTGAGCTGGAGGACGAGGAAAATGACGAGATACTGCTGCTCGAGGACGGCACGGTCGATCTGGGAGAGCTCTCCCGCGAGGTGTTTATCCTCAATATGCCCACAAAGCTGCTTTGCAGAGAGGATTGCAGGGGCCTGTGTCCTGGCTGCGGCGTGAACCTCAATTATGAGGTCTGCCGCTGCAAAAAGGAAGTGGACCCGCGGCTCGCAAAGCTGGCACAGCTGCTCGACAGGAGCGAAAATAAGTAATTTTTACTGCGTTTGCAGTTTTCGATCAAGGAGGTGTCAACATGGCAGTCCCCAAGGGGAAAGTATCCCGCGCAAGACGCGATAAGAGACGTTCTTCTCACTGGAAGCTGGAAACTCCGGGCCTCGTCGCTTGCCCGAAGTGCGGCGCTCTGCGCCTGCCTCACAGAATGTGCAAGGAGTGCGGTACCTATAACGGCCGTCAGGTCAAGGTCATCAAGTCCAACGTTGCCGCTGAGTAAGCACATCGGAAAAGATCTACCAAAAAACGAGCGGGAAGAGCGATCTTCCCGCTTGCTTTTTACGCCCTGCGGACAATGCGTGGGCTTTGCGCAAAAAGGGCGCCGTTTTTCTTGCGAAATCGAAAAGGATACGCTATACTATATGTGTTAAATTATGCGTTAAGGGAGGGCTGAGCGCGTGAGCACTGTCATTACATCCGTCGACGCAGGCTCTCCCGCCGAACGTGCCGGTATCCGCGCCGGCGAACAGCTGCTGATGATCAATCATCACGAGATCGTCGACGTGCTGGACTACCGCTTTTTCTGCTACGATCCGTCGGTGAGTCTCTGGCTGCGCGAGGCCGACGGGACCACACGCCACCTGACGATCGAAAAGGAGGAGGGCGAGGATCTCGGCCTCAATTTCGATACCTACCTGATGGACGAGCCGCGCCCCTGCTCGAACCACTGCCTGTTCTGCTTTGTCGATCAGATGCCGCCGAATATGCGCGACACGCTCTATTTTAAGGACGATGACGCGCGCCTGAGCTTCCTTATGGGCAACTACATCACGCTCACGAACCTCACCGAGCGCGAGGCGCAGCGCATCATCGACCTGCGCATCAGCCCCATCAACGTCTCCGTGCAGGCGACCGAGCCGCAGCTCCGGCGCACGCTGCTGGGCAACAAAGACGCCGATAAGAGCCTGAAGTATATGCGCGCCTTCGGCGAGGCCGGCATCGAGATGAACGGCCAGATCGTCGTCTGTCCCGGCTGGAACGATGGCGAGCATCTGCGCCGCAGCATCGAGGACCTGATGGACATCGGCTTCAACTCCTGTTCGATCGTGCCGGTTGGGCTGACGAAGTTCCGTAAGGGCCTTGCAAGGCTCGAGCCGGTGACGAAGGAAAAGGCGGGGGAGATCATCGACCTTGTGGACGAGTACGGCGCAAAGTGCCTTGAGAAGTACGGTACGCGGATGTTCTTCTGCGCCGATGAATTTTACATCAAGGCCGAGCGCCCGCTGCCCGACGAGGAGTATTACGAGGAATACCAGCAGCTTGACAACGGCGTCGGGATGCTCCGCAGCACCATGAACGAATTTCTCAGCGGACTGGAGGACGCGGAGAGCGGCGATGTGGCGAGCTTCACCGTTGCGACCGGAAAGGCCGCCGAGCCGTTCATCGCGCGGCTCGTGGCGGAGGCGAAAAAGAAATTTCCGCAGCTTCGCGGCGAGGTCGTCGGCATCGTGAACGACTTCTTCGGCCACAGCATCACCGTCTCCGGCCTTGTCACCGCGCAGGACCTCATCGCGCAGCTCAAGGATCGGCCCACGCTCGGCGAGCGGGTGCTGATCCCCGCGAATATGCTCCGCCACGGCGAGGGCGTGTTCCTCGACGATTACACCGTCGAGCAGGTCGAGCAGGCGCTCGGACGCAGGCTGACGATCTCCGAGACCGACGGCTATTCGCTCTGCGACGCCATTTTCCGGCAGGAGCCCTGATACAAAAATCTACCCCCGACAGGAGGAAAGCAATATGTCCAAGCCCATCGTTGCCATCGTCGGCCGGCCGAACGTCGGCAAGTCGATGCTGTTCAATAAGCTCATCGGCCAGCGCCTTTCCATCGTGGAGGACACGCCCGGCGTGACCCGCGACCGCATTTACGGCGAATGCGAGTGGTGCGGCCGCAAATTCACGCTCGTCGACACCGGCGGCATCGAGCCGCGCACCGACAGCCAGATCCTGACCTTCATGCGCGAGCAGGCGCAGATCGCCATTGAAAACGCGACGGTCATCATTTTCCTCACCGACATCAAGACTGGCCTGACCGCCTCCGATCAGGAGGTCGCGAATATGCTGCTGCGCTCGCGCAAGCCGATCGTGCTGGCGGTCAACAAGATGGACTCCGTCGGCGCGCCGAATCCCGATTACTACGAGTTCTACAACCTCGGCCTCGGCGACCCCGTGGCGGTCTCCGCCGTCCACGGCCACGGCACGGGCGACCTGCTCGACGCCTGCGTCGCCTACTTCCCCGACGAGGAGGAGGCGGAGGAGGAGAGCGATGTGCTCAAGGTCGCCATCATCGGCAAGCCGAACGTCGGCAAATCCTCGCTGACGAACCGCATCCTCGGGCAGGAGCGCGTCATCGTCTCCAACGTCGCGGGCACGACGCGCGACGCCATCGACTCCTACTTTGAAAACGAGACCGGCAAGTATGTCTTCATCGACACCGCCGGTATGCGCAAAAAGTCCAGGATCGAGGAGAGCATCGAAAAATACAGCGTGCTGCGCGCGACCATGGCCATCGACCGCGCGGACGTCTGCCTCATCATGATCGACGCGACCGAGGGCGTGACCGAGCAGGACACCAAGGTCGCGGGGCTTGCGCACGAGGCGGGCAAGGCCTGCATCATCGTGGTCAACAAGTGGGACCTTGTCGAGAAGGACGGCAAGACCATGGACAAGATGCGCGAGGACATCCGCCGCGATCTGAGCTATATGACCTACGCGCCCATCCTGTTTATTTCGGCGGCGACCGGCCAGCGCGTGCCGCGGCTCTTCGAGCTCATCAACTACGTTCACTCGCAGGCCTGCACCCGCATCACCACGGGAATGCTCAACAACGTTCTCGAGGATGCGCAGACGCGCGTCCAGCCGCCCACGGACAAGGGCAAGCGCCTGAAGATCTACTACATGACGCAGGTAGGCGTGTGCCCGCCGCACTTCGTCATCTTCTGCAATGACCGGCAGCTCTTCCATTTCTCGTACCAGCGCTACATTGAAAACTGCATCCGCAATGTGTTCGGACTGGAAGGCACGCCCATCATTCTCTCCATTCGTCAGAAGGGGGATAAGGAGGAGTAAAGGAAATGTACTTGCTGGTAACTGGTTTCTATGCTTTCCTTTCTCATTTGGATTACCTTTACGCGGCGCTCGCCGCCTACCTCTGCGGCTGCTTCAACGGAGCGCTCTTTACCTCAAGGCTCTTTTTTCACGACGATGTGCGCACCCACGGCAGCGGCAACGCGGGCCTGACGAATTTCTACCGCACCTACGGCGCGAGGTACGCGCTGCTCGTCATCGCCTGCGATATGCTCAAGGCGGTCGCGGCGGTGAGCCTTGCGGCATGGCTCGGCGCGCGCTTTGACCCGCGTATGCTGCCGGACCTTCCGCTGACCGCGGCGGAGCAGGCGGAGTATGTGCTGCATTTCAAATACTGGGCCGGATTCTTCTGTGTGGTCGGGCACATGTTCCCCTGTACGGCAAAATTCAGGGGCGGCAAGGGCATCCTGTGCTCCGCGACGCTCACGCTGCTGCTCGACTGGCGCATCGCGCTGGTGTGCTGGAGCCTGTTTGCCGTGCTGTGGCTGACGACGCGCTATGTGTCGCTCGGCTCGGTGAGCGCGGCGGCGGTCTTCCCGGTCATGACGCACGTTGTGTTCGGCGACGCGTTTGCGACCGCATTTTCCGTTCTGATCGCGGCGCTCGTGCTCTTTGCGCACCGTGAAAACATCAAGCGGCTTCTGAATGGGACGGAGAATAAGTTCCGCTTCCACGTCAACGCACCGAAATCGGAGGGAGAGGCATGAACATCGTTGTACTCGGCAGCGGCGGCTGGGGCACCGCCCTTGCCATGCTGCTGGAACAGAATCGGCACGCGGTTACGCTCTGGTCGCATGACCCCCAAAAGGCAGAGCAGCTAAAGCTGAAAAGGGAAAATCCTTTACTTCCCGGCGTGCAGCTTCCGGTCAAATTGCAGATCACAAATGATCTGAATTGCCTGAAGGACGCCGAGCTGGTCGTGTTCGCACCGCCGTCGTTCGCGCTGCGCGCGGTGGCGAAGGAGGCAGCGCCGTACCTGCCGGACGGCGTGCCGCTGCTCTCGGTCACAAAGGGCATCGAGCGCGGCACACATCTGCGTATGTCGCAGGTCATCGCGCAGGAGATGGGCGGGGAGCATCCTATTGCCGTGCTCTCGGGCCCCTCGCACGCGGAGGAGGTCGCGCGCGCCATGCCGACCGGCGTGGTCGCCGCGTCGAACCGCGCGGAGACCGCGGAGCTTGTTCAGCGCGTGTTTACCAATGAGCGCTTCCGCGTCTATACGCATGACGACATGGTCGGCGTGGAGCTGGCCGGCGCGCTCAAGAACGTGGCGGCGCTGTGCTGCGGCGTGAGCGACGGTCTCGGCCTCGGCGACAACACCAAGGCGCTGCTGATCACCCGCGCGATGGCGGAGACCTCGCGGCTGGCCGAACGCCTCGGCGGGCGCAAGGAAACGCTTGCGGGTCTGGCCGGCATGGGCGATCTGATCGTCACCTGCACGTCGATGCACTCGCGCAACCGCCGCGCCGGCATCGCCATCGGCGAGGGCCGGACGCCGCAGGAGGTCGTCGCCGACATGGGCGGCGTGGTCGAGGGCTACTATGCCGCCGTCAGCGCTAAGGAGCTGGCGGACTCGCTGGGCGTGGAAATGCCGATCTGCGAGGCGATGTACGACGTTCTCTACAACGGCGCGGAGGTCCGGGGGATGGTCCACAGGCTGATGAGCCGCGCGCCGAAGCGCGAAACCGACAACGGATGGGTATAAACCGAAAGGCGGTCCGCACAGACCGCCTTTTTCAACAGGGAGAGAAAACAATGTGTCTTTTGGAGCAGCTGGAGCGGTATGAGCCGTACAACGAGCAGGAAGCGCGCGACCGCGCGCTTTTGCTCCGTGCTCTGCGCGAGGAAGCAGATGTGTTCACGCGCGAGAATGACCGGATGCACATGACGGCCTCGGCGTGGGTGACGAACGAAGCGCATGACGGCGTGCTGATGGCCTACCACAACATCTATGATTCCTGGGCGTGGCTCGGCGGGCACGCCGACGGGGAGGAGGACCTGCTCGCGGTCGCGCTGCGTGAGGTGCGGGAGGAGAGCGGTGTGAAGCACGCCCGTCCGGCGAGCGAGAATATTTTCTCGCTCGAGGTCCTGACCGTGGACGGACATGAGAAGCGGGGCGCATACGTTTCCTCGCATCTGCACCTGAATGTGACCTATCTTCTCATCGCGGACGACAGCGACGCGCTGACCGTCAAGCCGGACGAGAACAGCGGCGTCCGCTGGTTCACACCGGAGGGAGCGATCGAAGCCAGCAGCGAGCCGTGGTTCCGCGAGCGCATTTATAAAAAGCTCAACGCCAAGCTCGCCGCGCTGCGGTGAAGGCAAAAAAGGACAGAAAAAAGCCGCTCGTTCCGAGCGGCTTTTACTGCTATCTTTTAGATCGCGCGGGTAACCTTACCGGAACGCAGACAGCGGGTACAAACATAGACATGGCGGGGCGTACCGTTGACCATCGCCTTGACGCGCTTGACATTGGGCTTCCAAGGACGATTGGAGCGTCTGTGGGAGTGGGAGACCTGAATACCAAAGGTCACACCCTTGTCGCAAAACTCGCACTTTGCCATCCGTTGCACCTCCTTGCTGTAATCAAATCAAGACTTGCGCATTGCAAGCATTGGCTATGATAGCAGATTCCAAACGAAATTGCAAGCAAAATTTTTCATTTTCTCAGATTTTTTTGCATTTTTTTCTCTGAGCGCTCCGAAGCGGACGGCGAACGAAAAAATGATGCCGCGTACCCTTGTAAAAACAGGGGAAAACCGATATAATGTATGTGGAAAAATTTTGACCCGACGGGAGAGAGCTTATGAATACCGATCGAAGCGTAAAGGTAAAGGATATTGTGGAAAAATTTCAGATGGAGGTGCTCTATCCCGGTGCGGATTTCGAGACGGAGACGCTGACCATCACGGACGTCAACCGCCCGGGGCTGCAGTTCGTCGGCTTTTTCGACTACTTTGACCCGCGCAGGCTCCAGATCATCGGCAAGGCGGAGACGATGTTCCTCAAGAGCTTTTCCTCCGCCGAGCGGCGCAAATGCTTTGAGGATCTGTTCAAGTATGAGATCCCCGCGCTGGTCATCTCCCGCAAGCTCGACGTGTTCCCCGAGTGCATGGAGATGGCGCAGAAATACGGCCGCACCCTGCTGCGCACGGAGCACACCTCGGTCGAGTTTACGAGCATGACCATCGACTTCCTCAACCACGAGCTGGCTCCCATGATCACGCGCCACGGCGTGCTGATGGACGTGTACGGCGAGGGCGTGCTGATCCTCGGCGACAGCGGCATCGGCAAGAGCGAGACAGCCATCGAGCTGATCAAGCGCGGCCACCGGCTCGTTGCGGACGACGCGGTGGAGATCCGCCGCATCGGCGATACGCTCACCGGCACCGCGCCCGAGCTCATCCGTCACTATCTCGAGGTACGCGGCATCGGCGTGGTGGACATTCAGAAGCTCTTCGGCATGAGCGGCGTAAAGTCCGCGACGCAGATCGACCTGGTCATCCAGTTCGAGCGCTGGCAGGACGAAAAGTTCTACGACCGGCTCGGCCTCGACGAAGCGCACACGCAGATCATGGGCGTGCCCATCCCGCTTTTGACCATTCCGGTCTCGGCGGGCCGCAACCTCGCCGGTATCGTGGAGCTGGCGGTGATGAACAACCGCCAGAAGAAGTACGGCATCAACTCCGCCCGCGAGTTCGTTGAGCAGATCGACAGCCACATTGACCATCAGACGGCGCAGGAAAAGAATCGGTAAATCGGTAAGGAGCATTTATGGAGTCCATGTTTTCATCAAACCGCCCGGGCTGGGCGGCGTTACTGGATGAAAAGGTCACGGCATATCTGCCGGATCTCAAATATGTACACGACGAGCCGCTTGCGCGGCACACATCCTTCCGCATCGGAGGGCCGGCGACGCGCATGGCGTTCCCGACCTCCGGCGAGCAGATCGTTCTGCTCACGGGCTTCGCACAGGAGTGCGGTGTCACGCCGTTCCTGCTCGGCAACGGCACCAATCTGCTCGTTGCGGACGAGGGGCTGGATACGCTCGTCATTCAGACGGGCGAGGGGCTGAACCGTATCGCGCTCGACGGCGGCATCATCACGGCGGACGCGGGCGTATCGCTCGCGCGGCTGGGCGTTTTTGCCTGGCAGCACAGCCTCACGGGACTGGAGTTCGCGCACGGCATTCCCGGCAGTCTCGGCGGCGGCGTGGTGATGAACGCGGGCGCCTACGGCGGCGAGCTGAAGGATGTGCTCACCGAGGTCACGGCGCTTTTCCCGGACGGCGTGCGGACGCTGCGCGGAGAGGAGCTGGCGCTCGGCTACCGCCGCAGCTTCTTCACCAATCATCCCGAGGCCGTCGTGCTGCGCGCAAAGCTCGCGCTTCACGGCGGGGATCAGGAGGCCATCAAGGCGCGCATGGAGGAGCTTTCGGCCAAGCGCCGCGCGAGCCAGCCGCTTGAGATGCCGAGCGCCGGCAGCACCTTCAAGCGCCCCGAGGGATACTTCGCGGGCACGCTCATCGAGCAGTGCGGCCTCAAGGGCAAGCACGTCGGCGGGGCAGAGGTCAGCCGCAAGCACGCGGGCTTTGTGGTCAACTCTCGCCGAAAAACTTGATCGCATCG
>ERZ773148.1955-NODE-1955-length-16432-cov-4.562374_pt1 | contig 16432 bp, 18 predicted proteins | sample MGYA00580846_ERZ773148 | MGnify/ENA primary metagenome ERZ773148 (study PRJEB29015, sample SAMEA2737879) | human gut metagenome | biome: human gut; feature: human-associated habitat; material: faeces | place: China | collected 2012 ... | reverse complement strand
GAAATGAACAAACGGCAGAGTCCCGCCAACGGGACTCTGCCGTAACTTTGTTCGGCCCGGGTGATTATTGTGCGCTTACGAAACTTCGCTTATTATGCCGTGCTTTTTACCGACACATTTAGTTTTTGTACTGTGCAGAAAACCATCATTCTCAGAATATTATTGCGATTCTTGTTTTTTTGTGTTATGCTTTATATATGATGGCAAGTTGTACATATTAGCCAAGCTGATTTGCATACATTTTCTGGCGCTTTGCATATCAACTACGATTTTGAGGAGGATGAGTTAGTAATGGCACTGTTCTTTTGTACCGATTGTAAGAAGGCAATAAATAGTGGTTTATTTGCGGATGAAGTTTATACCTTTGAAGGGAAACCCTATTGTAAAGATTGTTTTGAGAAAAACCATCTCACAGAATTCAAGGAAAAGGAAGCTGCAGAGGCTGTACGAATCCAGAAGGATACTGCCGACTTTATTACATCTACCACAAATGAAATAAATGGATATCGAATCGTTAAGTATATTGAGCTTTACCACACATATTGTAGAAGAAGGAACTCGTAGCTTTAATCAGGCTTTGACTAATATGCGTAACCGTGCTGTAGCAAGCGGTGGCAATGCCGTAATTGGAGTGCAAATCACAAATTTTGTGCAACGCTCACCGCTCAATGGCATGTATGTTATTTTCACGAGCATTTGTGGAACTATAGTACGCGTTGAAAAAATTGAGGCATAGGGAAATTCATAACGATTCACTGCACGATCATTGTGGTAAACGCAAGAGATTATTTAATTGCGTAACAATCCTCGCTATGCACACCGTTTTCCTGATAAAGATAAATGAAAAAAGGAGTATAACTATGAAAATTTCCCACAACGATGCCATTATTTTAGAAGCAATTGTTAGAAAAGTTCATGACTGCGACCGCGCCAGTATGGGAGGATACATTGATGCCGACCATTATGAATCGGATCCATTTGATGCCGCACTGATAGCGATTGCTCCGCTATGGAAGAGAGGTTATGCACGTGAAGTTGAGGCATTTTTATTTAAGTGGGATGAGTTCTTTCGTGGGGACAGCGACTGTCAACAGCTGAGCGTTGATACTTATATTGACGAATTAGATGACTTAATAGATAAGCTGTTATCCGCTTAATGCCTGTACTTCAGGGCAGGTGCCGTCAAGATTTATGCGCAAAATTGTTTGCAGGCTCCGGCTGACTTCAGGTCTGCCGGAGTCTGCAAACAATTTTGCGCATAAATCTTGACGGGACCTTTGCGCAACTTATTGTACATTATCCTTACTCTCCCATTCTAACAGCTTCAGCTTTGAGATGGAAAAAGACGCGGCTGGCTGCCGCGCCTTCAACCGTAACTTTATTGTAGGAGGCACTTATGTAGTGCCTACTGAATGACTATAGATTCTGGAATTCTTGGGAAAATGACCAGTTCGCCGAGGTCAAAATCGTAGTCCAGCGACCAGCCGCATTCAGGCGCAAAAAGGATACGCAGCTTGCGCTCCATATTTGCGGCAAAGACGGCGGTCTTGTTGCTTTCGGGCGACATGCCGCAGATACTCTGCCATCTTACCCACTCTTATTGGTTTCACCGTAGTAAAACACATATTCCCTGACAGACCATCTGATTGGACAAGACTATAAGTGTTGTTGCCGTCAATGTTTCTGATTATTTCTCTCCTACTTTCAGCACGATTTTGCAAACGTCCGCTGTGTTGTGGGCAGCCTTTTTGATGGCATTTTCAAAATAATCCAGATCAAACACGTCCGTTCGGATTACCTCGGGGTGCAGCTTCTTTTCCTCCATCATCTTGATAAGCCTCGGGAACACATTAAGGCTGTTTCTAGTACCAAATACAGATACTTCCTTATTGCAGAAAGTCATCGTGGAAAACTCGAAGGTCTTATCGGTTACACCCGCCAGGCAGATGCGGCCACCATGTGCTACATAGTCCTGCGTGGACTGCATAACCGGGGGAACACCTGTCGCTTCCAATACAGCGGGGAATTTTTGTCCGCCAGTAAAGTCCAGAACCTCCTGCATGATATCGCATTTGCTGGGATTGACAACCCTATCCGCACACAGCTTTTTCGCCAATTCCAGACGGTTATCCAGCATGTCGCTGATCATGACGCGAACGCCCATGCTCTTCGCGATATCCAGTGCACACATGCCAATCGGACCGGCACCAATAATGAACAAGGAGTCCTGTGCCGTTAAGCTCATGCGGTCGATTGCATGCATTCCGACTCCATACGGTTCCACCAAACAGGCATCCAGTGGGTCAATGCTGTCGGGCAGCTGATAAACCCGGTTATCTCTTACGCAGATATATTCCCCGAAGCAGCCATCCACATGGATACCCAGCACCTTCAAAGCGGAACAGCAATTGCTTTTTCCGATAGAGCAGGGATAGCAATGTCCGCAAGGGATAATAGGTTCTGCCGTTACATAGTCGCCAACGGTCACATGAGTAACATTCTTCCCAATCTCTTCTACAATGCCGCAAAACTCATGACCATTGATGATTGGGTAATTCAGATAGGGAAACGTTCCGTTATACACGCGCACATCACCGCCGCAGATTCCTGCAGTTAAAACGCGAATAAGAACTTCATCATCTTGTGGAACAGGTTTCTGAACCTCTTTCACGATAACAGTTTCTTTATTAAGAGTTACAGCAGCTTTCATTTTATCACCTATGTTTAGATTTTCACAAGTCTCTCTTTTACAGGCCCAAATAGGCCTTTGTCACTCTTTCATCAGATAGCAGTTCCTTCGCAGGTCCCTCCATGACCAGGCGGCCGGATTCCAACACGTAGCCACGGTCTGCAATGCTGAGCGACTTCGTCAGGTTCTGCTCAATAAGAAGCATAGATACGCCGTCTTTGCTTACATTGGAGATAATATCAAAAACTTCATCCACAATGATAGGGGCAAGACCCAAAGAGGGTTCGTCCAGCATGATCAGCCTGGGGTGCAGCATCAATGCTCTGGCAATTGCCAGCATCTGCTGCTGACCACCACTCAAGCTGCCTGCTAGTTGTTTTTTTCTTTCGCGCAAAATTGGGAAGCGATTGTACGCCTCTTCGGTTGTTGCTTCGCGATGCTTTCTGGCAGCTTTGACATAGCTTCCCAGAATCAAATTCTCTTCCACCGTAAGGGTATTGAGGATTCCGCGGCCTTGCGGAATATGTGCGATACCCAGCTCCGCGCGCTTATGCGCCGGCAACTTTAACAAATCTGTTCCGCCGAAAGTCACATTGCCTGCCGTTACAGGGATAAACCCAGAAATAATGTTCAGCAGCGTAGTTTTTCCTGCCCCATTCGAACCCACCAATGCGACGATTTCGCCTTCCTTTACATCAAGGGATACATCAAACAAAACCTGCAGATCGCCGTATCCTGCACTAACGCCATTAATACTAAGCATTATTAGGATCACCTCCTATATAGGCACGTATGACGGCCGGATTACTCATAACATCCTGCGGCAGGCCTTCTGCCAGAAGAACACCTTCATCAAGAACGATAATCCTATCAGAGATCTTCATCACGGCGCGCATAACGTGTTCGATAAATAGTACCGATACACCGTGCTGATTCACTTGCTTGATAAGATCCAAGCTGCCATCCAATTCCATGGGGTTCAAACCAGCAAGAGCTTCATCAAACATAATGAGTTTGGGATCAGTTGCCAAAACACGCGCTAAATCTAGCCATTTTCTCTTTTCAATGGGAAGCTTACCGCTGAGCATAGACGCATTCTTGTTCAGTCCAGTGTCCAGCAGGATTTCGTCCGTCTTTTTTGCCGCATCGGCAAAGGTCTTATTATACATCAAGGCTACGGTAAAAACACTGTCATAGACCGACAGATTGGTGAACGGTCGTGGCGTCTGGAATGTTCTGCCGATGCCCAGTTCAACACGTTTTTCCATTTTCATGTGGGAAATATCCTTTCCCATGAAGTGGATCGTACCAGAATCCAGAGAATAAGCCCCGCTAATCAGATTAACACAAGTCGATTTTCCGGATCCATTCGGACCCACCAAGGCAAGAATTTCACCCCGATGAATATCGAAGGAAACATCCTTTACTGCATGAATACCGCCAAAGCTCTTTTTCAAACTGCGGACTTCCAGAACATTATCCATTCGCCAGCCCTCCCTTCTTACTTTTCCCAACAAGTAACTTCTTAACAATGCGATTGACGGCTCCGCCTTTCTGGAACAGTGCCAGAACGCCTTTGGGCTGGAAAATGATAATTAGAATCAGCACAAGGCCGTAAATCATGGTATTTGCACCGCCCAAAGAGCCGAGCGTGGCATTCACCAGTTCCGTCAGCGGAATGATGATAAATGCGCCAAGCACGGGCCCCCATAGCAATCCCGCGCCACCGATTACCGCTACCACGATGATCTTGATGGAAACGGGTGTAGAAGCAATGCTTATGGGCATAATGTAAGTCAGATAGAAGCCGAACAGCGTACCAATCATCGAGGTTATCATGGCACTGATGATAAAGGTCCTCATCTTGACCTTCTGCGTATCCAAACCCAGCGAGCGAATCGCGTCCTCATCCTCGCCGATAGCTTTCAGGTAGTAGCCGGTTTTGCTCTTTTCAAAGTAGATATTGAAAACAAGCACGGCGCCAAGGAAAACCAGTGCAATGAAGTAAAACGGCAACTTGCTGCCAAATTGCAGATTAATGGGGTCATCTCCGGTGTACGTTAAAATCAAGCCGTAAGAGCCGTCCGTAAGCTCCCTGAAATGCAGCAGCAGGTTTTTGAAAATTTCTGCAAAGGCTATCGTTGACAAAGAGAAGAACGTGCCGCGCAGGCCCAAACAAACCTTACCAATCAGATATGCCATAATGCCGGCAATCACGACACCGACCAACATACCGATCAGCGGCGTAATATTTAAGTTTAAGTACAAAATGTATGATGTATAGGCACCCACAGCCAAGAATGCGGAATGTCCGATGGATACACGGTCCGCATAGCCGCCGATCAAGTTCCATGCAACACCCATGGAGGCATAGAGAAAGCACTGGGTCAAAACCGACATCATATAGTTCTGACGAACAAAAATGGGAACCGAAAGAAATGCTGCCATAAAAACTCCAAGTGCCAGCAAATTCTTTCTCGTACGATCCATCTTCTTCATACTTCGCGTGCACCTCCTCCGAATAGGCCCTGAGGTCTAAACACCAAAACCAGAACGAATATCACAAAGATACCAGCAGTACCGAGATCCATTGCAATAAAACTTGAAGTTAATGCTTCAATAAGCCCAATTAGCAGGCCACCAATCAGAGCACCTTTCACACTTCCCATACCGCCGATTACCACTACAACGAAGGTAAGTGTGCCAAACATATCGCCGATAGTGGGATAAGTGTAGTACATGGGAGTCAGCAGCAACCCAGCAATTCCAGTAACAGCTGCACCAATGCCAAAGGCCAGCGCAAAGTGGGCGGCCGGATTCACACCCAGCAGAGCAGCAACATTAGAGTTCTCTGCTGTTGCACGGAGTGCACACCCCATTTCGCTCTTTTTCAAAAGAACGCTAAGGAAAGCGAAAAGAATCAAAACTACACCCATGGCAATCAAACGTGGCAAAGCAAAAGAATACTCACCCAAGAAGAGACTGTTTCCTTTTGCAAAAGAATTCACGGAACGGTAGTCTGCGCCAAACAGAATCTGAACAAAACCCTGCAGGAACGATTGCAAACCAATCGTCAAAAGGACAAAGCGGTTGACGCCTTCTTTATTCATAATCGGACGCACGATAAGCAGATAGATAATGTATCCGATAATAAACATGATAATGCCAACAGGAACAATCATAGCATAGGGTTCACCATGCAATGCATTAACCAGCAGGCAAGTGGAATACATTCCCAACATGAGGAACTCCGCTTGAGCGAAGTTTACAATTTTCATAACGCCAAAAATTAAAGTAAGGCCTACTGCAGCCAGCGCATATACGCCACCCATCAATAAACCATTAATCACGGATTGCCCAAGCACCCACATGATTCTTCCTCCTTACAGTCTCTATATGCTGATTTAAGAAAGGGGAGCCGCTCACACGGCTCCCCTTTACTGTCTTTCTTACTTTGACAGTACTGATATACCTTAGAGAGCGCAACCATGATCAATATACAGTGACGGATATGACAGTACTGTTGCAAGGTGACAACTCCTCAATAGCTGAACAGATTTTCGTCAACAATAAGTTCAGCTCTTGACGCTTCGCGAGGATAGATTGTCAGGGGGCGAGAAATACCATCTTCGCATTCCTGCCACTGGATTAGCACAGCATAAGCAGAATCATTCCAGCCTGTTTCGTCGAAGGTCACATAGCCGGGAGCAAACAACTGCGCAAGGCCGTCGCGGATCTCCATACCATCCAGAGCATCTCTGATTGCCACGGGATCTGCAGAGCCGCACTTTTCAATGGCAGACACAAATACGCCAACCAGACCGGCATAAGCGCCGCCGTGCTCGGTAATGAAATAGCCATACTCATCTTCAAAGCCCTGTACAAAGCTCCAAAGTTCTTCGTTGTCGCGAATATACTTGGAATCCCAGTTCCACTGGGCTGCCGACAAAACGCCATTGATGTTGTCACCCAGTTCATCGCGGATCGTAGGCCACAGGAAACCTGCACCACCGGCGATAACCAGAGGCATGTACTTGATGCTCTTAAGAGCGTTGATGATCAACACGGCTTCCTGCGTACCGGCAGCGGGGAACAAAACCGTAGCACCGGAATTCTTGATGCTGGTAACCAGAGAAGAAGCATCAGTGAAACCAACAGGGAAAGCCTCATACAGAACGACCTCAAAGCCGGCAGCCTCAGCGATAGCCTTGTCGCTTTCAGCAGTGGTAATTCCGTATTCAGAGTCCTCATAAACAATGGCAATCTTGGTGAAATCATAACCCATATCGTTCAGGGTCTGCAGAGCAGCTGCCTGCTGATCCGCAAACTGGGAGCTCTTGGGATCCGGAGCAAAGATGTAGTTATAACCCTGATCGTTCAGAGCGGGACTGATGCAGGTCGTCAGCAGGGGTGTCTGCAGTTTTTCCGCCACAGGCAGGTTCACGACGGTCAAACCGGAGTAGCTCATACCGAGAACAGCAGAAGGCTTGTACTGCTCAATGGCACGTTCCATAGCCGTCATGGACTGGTTAGAATCGCTGGTGGTATCGAAGGAAATCAGTTCAATCTGAGCACCATCCAAGGCTTTGATTCCACCGTTGGCATTGATGTAATCAACGGCATACTGTGCACCGTCCAGCCCCTGTTTGCCGCAATCTGCATAGCTGCCGGACAAAGGAGTGCCAATGCAAAGCTTCACTGTATTTCCGGAGTCTGCATCGGGTTGTGGATTCTCTTGTGCGGTAGAACCGCATCCGGTAGCTGCTACCAACATCAGCATAGCAAGTAGCAAGGCAAGACCTTTTTTTGTAATAGGCTTTTTCATTTTTGTTCTCCTTTCATTTTTTGATTATGAATACAGATAACATCGCTTAATCAAGAACAATTACTCGACCATTATCCATAATCCGTACTCTGTCGCCGGTATTAATTTCAGCGGAAATATCACAGTCAAAGTTGTCAATCATAGGAAGATCTTTGTCGTAAAACTTCTTCGCAATTACGCCGCCAGCAGCAGTAATGATTTCTGTTGTATTATTAAGCATTGCAACAGGCGCACAGCCAGTTCTGACCAGTTCCAATATAATAGCAGCTCCAACGGTGGAACCTTTTCCTTCCGGGAATACGAACACTTTATCCTTAATACTCTGTCCGTAAAGTTCGTGCCATGCGTCGATGATGACTCCGGTGGTGGGATCAACACCGCCAAAAAAGCCGAAAGGCTGCTTCGTGACAATGGCTTCTCCCTCTGCGGTACCCTCTAAAACAACATGTCCCTTCCACTCTTTCATGCCATCAATCCTCCTTTACAATATGGCCTGCGATTGCAGATTCAACGCAGTCCTTTGTGCTGGAAAACACAATATCCGTTTTACATTCCATAGGAGCATAGTGTGTGCATTTGCCGGAATCTGTCATAATCGTTTTGAAGCCCCACTCGGACAGCGGCGAAATAATCATGCAGGTTTCCGCACGGATGGTGATGCCGGCATCCTCCAATTCCTTCCGTAAACCCATCTGTTCTGCCAGCTTAATGGCATAGGAGTTTGCGAAAATCCACATCGTAATATTCTTGTGAACCTTTCTCCCATTGAGCAAGTCACGAACACGAATCATCTCGTTGATGCTGTAATGTGGGCAGCCCAAAGCCACAAAGTCAAGCTCCGCGCCCTCGTGCTGGGTCATTTTGCTGCGAATATCTTTCAGCGACTCCTCGGTGATCACAATGTTTTCCTCGGGTGTGTTTCCACGGAAAGCATCCTCCAGTGTTCTAGCTTCTGGTGTAATTCCCACAATGTGCATCAGCGCTACAGAGCCGGAGGCAGCAGCGGCAGCACACATGGCCTTCAAGCTATCCTGCGGAGGCGAACCTTTCATTCCATTCACGACGCCGATTTTGGAACCGAGCTTTTTGCCCAGCAAAAATCCCAACGCAGGATACTCCCACTGCTTAAGGGGCCTGTCAATATTCAGCTCGATCAATACCTGGCCACGGCGATTCTCATCTAGGTGCAGGCCAATCTCTGGAGCTTTTCCAATGATGCCCATGCAGATGTCGATGATGGCAGACTGCCTATTCGTTCTGGCGCCAAGCACCGTGTTGGCAAAAGAAACTGCGCTGGACTCAGACCATCCGATATGAGAACCGAACCGCGGCAAGTTAAAGCCGTAGTAGGGGGTACATGTCCAAACGGGAATAACTCCCATCTTCATAACAGCATCGTTTAAGCGAAGCTGCATTTTCGCATAATGTTCCGGTGTACGCGCAGCTCTCCAGTCTTCTGCATCCATGCCGCAAGGATCGATAGTCGTAGGAACCGTAAACTTTCCACCCATTTCGGCAATGCGCTCTGCTGCCTCGACACCAGCAGTAAAAGCACTTTTGTATGCATGCAGAACCAGATGAACACTGTCAATGGGAATCAGTCTCTTTGCGCCGCAACTCTCGCCCATTTTGACAAGAATCTCCATGGCAAACTGTCTGGCCTTTCCCTCACTTCCGTTTAGAATCGCAAATTCATTTTCAGTTAATTGCACGTAAGATTCTCCTCTCATCTTTCCGTATTGCCAATTTTTACTTGCTTCGGTTTAGTCCTCAGTCATTATTGCATTTCACAATCACTTTAATGCTCTGTTGTGAATCTGACTGTGTTTCAAATGCCTCATTGATACGTTCCAGAGGAAAGACATGCGAGACCATGGAATGTATCTCCAGTTCCCCTGTCCGCAGCATTTCCAAGGCCGCTGTGTATTCATAGGTAAAACAAGTACATACCCTGCCACAAGACCTCTTTGTATGCCAAGCGCTTCAAATCATTAACTACCACTCTGCGGCCAATCTCCGCATTTGGAGGGTATTGAACCCTACACGCACTACGGTTCCCACAAATTCATGTCCAAGAACATCTGTGTTAGTGCCATCGTTAAAGCTGTGTATATCTGAGCCGCAAATGGCACAATACTCGACCTTTATAGCAGTTTCTCCTTCTCCCAGTTCGGGCATAGGAATATCTGCTACATCAAATTGACGCGCTGAAATATATTTTGCTGTCTTCATTTTTGTTACCCGCTTATATCAAGCAACCACTCACTTATTCAGTTCCGTTTTGATGCGCTCCACTATCTTCTCCGCCGAGAACCCATGCTGTCCGGATAGGTAAGCCACACTGGCGCCTACGCAGAAAGTATCGTTAATACCCATGCGAACGACCCGTGTGGGGCAGTTGGCGGAGACAACCTCTGACACTGCACTGCCCAAACCACCTATGATCGAGTGATTCTCGGCGGTAAAAATCATACTGGTGTCCTTCGCCGCCCGCAAGATGGCCTCGGTATCAATGGGCTTGATCGTTGGCATATGAATGTGGCAGACAGAAATTCCACGCTTTTCCAGCTCTTCGCAGGCCGTGATCCCGAACTTGGTTGTCAAGCCGCTGGTAATCAGCGTAACATCTTTTCCCTCGCGCAGTTGCAGACTCTTCCCCAACTGGAACTTGTAATCATCGGCGAACAGCTTGTCCATCGGTCCCTTCGAAATTCTGAGATAAAACGGGCCATCGGTGGTGCCAGCCACTTTCATTGCCTGATACAATTCATTGGCATCGCCCGGGTCAATAATACTAATGCCCGGCACTGCGCGGAACAAATTCACGTCACTGACGGAAATGTGTGTACCGCCATTCTTCTCGCTGGAGATTCCTGCATATATACCGCAAACCTTGACATTGAGGTTGTTATAGCACACGGTATTGCAAACCTGATCCGCCGCACGCAAAGAAATAAAATTAGAAAAAGATGTTGCAAAGACCATTCGTCCAGTAAGAGCAAGACCTGCTGCAGTGCTGACCAGATCTTGCTCAGCAATCCCAACCTGAAAATAGCGGTCCGGATATTCATCCCGAAAAGCAGCAGAGCCAACAATACGCATCAAATCTGCATCTACCACGGCCACATTGCAGCCTTCCTTGGCTAAGTCAATCGTTGCCTGTGCAAAAGTTTTTTTCATGTCGGTATGGTTCATTCTCACACCTCCAGTTCCGCCATGCCCAGCTCAAACTGCTCCTTTGTAACAGAGCCGGCATGCCAAGTTGTCACGTTTTCCATATAAGAAATTCCTTTTCCTTTTACCGTCACCGCAATAATCATGGACGGCTTGCCCTTAAACTCTTTTGCAGCCTCAAAGGCAGCCAACAGTGCCTCCGTATCGTGTCCGTCGACTTCGTACACGTTCCAGCCGAAGTCCTCCCACTTGGATCTCAGTGGTTCGATCGGCATTACCTCAGCGGTAGGTCCGTCGAATTCATATCTGTTATTATCAATCACAGCACAAAGGTTGTCCAGTTTGTATTTTCCTGCGGTCATGGCCGCTTCCCAAATCTGGCCTTCGTTGCACTCACCGTCGCCCAAAAGGGTATAGACGCGACTATTGCTTCCGTCTGCGCGCAAACCAAGTGCAATGCCATTTGCAATGGACAAGCCCTGACCCAAGGAACCCGTGCTGACTTCAACGCCGGGGACATGGGTGGATGCATGTTTGGGAATCATAACGCCGTATGCATCATCCTCTGCTAGCGTTCTATAGTCTACGAAGCCAAAATAGTTCAAGGTAGCATACAAACCAAACCCACCATGACCCTTAGACATAACGAACCGATCACGCTCCGGCCACTGAGGATCTTCTGCCTTTACGTTAAGAACCTTTCCGTAAAGGACCGTCAGCGCTTCAATCTCCGAAAGGTTTCCGCCGTAGTGACCGCCCCCTACATCCGCCATTAGCTGAAATGCCTGTCGTCTTACCTCTCTGGATTGTTTTTGCAGATCCATCATTTCATCACGCTCCTATTAGGAATATTAAGCGATAACCACATTTCATTAATATATAAAAATGAATACTGCGGATAGCTTACTTACTGTGTTCGTTTCGGCAGGCCGAACCCCGGACAATCAAAGTCGGTTCCAACATCACCCGATTGTTCTGCTCACTGCCCGGCTCTTCGATAGCCTTTATGGTTAGCCGGCAAATTGCCCGTGCCATTTCATCAATTGGCTGCTGTACCGTTGTCAGATTTAAGCTTTTAAGCCCCGACAACTCGATACCATCGAAACTCACAATCGATAAATCCTGCGGGATACGAACACCCCGCTCCCGGCATGCGTCGATAAAACCTATCGCCGTCATATCGTTGGCCATAATAACCGCCCGCGGCAGGCTTTCGAGTTGGTCAACATAGGCGTGACCCGCCTCATAGCCGCGTTCTATGCTCATCTTTCCGCACATAATCAGCGACTCGTCAATCGGCAAAAAGGCGTTCATCAGGGCTTTACGATATCCCTCTACGCGGCTCTTGCTGGAAGCAGAGTTAGTATTCCCCGCCACAAATGCTATTTCATGGTACCCCAGATCAATAAGATATTTGGTTGCGATATAGCCCGCTTGGAAATTGTCTTGAATAACAACATTTCCCGTGAATCCATCAATAACGCGATCCGTCAGCGTCACGGCGCAGTCCACATCTTCCAAGATGGATTTCAGCGCCTGTGTGTCCATGGAAGAAACCAGTACTAAACCGGCAAAACAGTCTTTTGACAAGAAAGAAAACAATTCTTTTTCTTTTTCGCTGTCAAATTCGTTATTGAAAGGCACCACGCAATATCCGTATTTTTGAAATTCTTCCTGCAGGGCATAAATCATGCTGCCGAAGAACGGGTTTCTAATGTCGCCGACAATCACACCGATAAACCGGTTGTACCTTTTGTCCAGCCGAGGTTCCCGGTGAACATACCCCAAAACCGCTGCCGCCTCCATTACCGCACGCCTCGTTTTGTCATTGACATAATCATGACGGTTCAGCGCTCTCGATACAGTGGCTGGCGATACCTCAGCCAGTTTTGCAATATCTTCTATTTTGACTTTCTTTGACATGCCATTCCCTCCTGTACGATATGCCTATATAATACCGTACTTTCAAAGAGAAGTCCAGCGTTTTCTGAAAATTTTCATATCTATAAAATAATATATTTGCAAATCTTACAATTATTAATCTGATTTTATTTTTATTATACCTTTTCAATTCCATAATTTCAATTTACAATTCTCTAATTCTGTCACCTTTTTGTCGAAAATGCGTAAAACAGGTGTTGACATATTCCTATATTTATGGGTATTATTTAATATAATCAAGATATTCCCTCATCGCCGCTTGTTAAAATTTTTGCAGAGATTTATTTCAATATATGAAAATTTCCAAATACGATAGTAAAGAATACATTATCACAAAGCACTTAGATCTCCTCTCGCATTCGCGCAGCAAGCCCTCTATCCAAAAAATATGCGAATACTGTTTTCTGAGCCGTCAAACATTTTATAAATACTTCACCGGGTATGACGATCTAGCTTCCCAGACAGCAGCTCATCTGCTGCCTGAACAACCCACGCCTTCTCTGCCAGGCTTAGTCATGCTTATCCATGAACAGTATGTAACTTTGCAAATCGTATGTGCTACAGGTCTTGACGATTATATCAGCGACCAGATTCTTACGCTCATCCATGATATATTTTACGAAAAATCCTCTGTTTCCCTTTTTTTGCAAAAGTGTACTGTCGATATTTTAATGAATTGGATAGTTGATAGCTGCAATCTTCCTCCCCAGACTATCACCGCACTTTGCCAGAAAATGCTGCTTCTCGATAAAAACACACTGTAGTTTGTTTCTAGTCTTCAGCAGATCTATACAACACAATACTCCTGCGATATTCCGCAGCACACGATCATACTTTCAGATGGAGGTTTACTATCTATGGCCAGACGCTTTTGCATGCCGCCAAACGTTTACATTGGCACAGACTGTTTTAATGAAGCGATCTCTTATCTCTGCACATTGGGGTCTCATGCATTGATTGTAACAGGCCGCTCTATGCAACAGCAGGGGCATCTCCGCACATTAACGCTTGTGTTAGAATCGCGCCAAATTGCCTATACCATATTTTCCGGCATCACCGGCGAGCCGACAGACACCATGATTGCCAAAGGTGCTGACTGTTACAAGAATAGTCATTGTGACTTTATCATTGGCTTTGGTGGCGGCAGTCCTTTGGATTCCGCCAAAGCCATCGGCGTTCTGGTTGCCTCCGGCGGCAGAATCTCCGACTACTGCGGAACAGAGATCACAACACCCATCCCGCCATTGGTGGCAATCCCGTCTACCGCTGGCACCGGATCAGAAGTTACACAGTTTACTATCATTACCGACACAGTCAACGATGTCAAAATGCTTTTGAAAGGTCCGGCGCTTGTCCCTGATGTAGCCATCGTCGACCCCACTTTTTCCATGCAAATGCCGCACGAAGTGGCCGTATCCACCGGTTTGGACGCCCTTACGCATGCCATTGAAGCCTATACGTCTCGCAAAGCCTTCGATTTGTCCGATATGTACGCTCTGTCCGCCATTCAGCGTATCTTCCGCTATATGCCGGCAGCCATTTCGGAAAATGATGCTAAGGAAGCGCGTATTCAAATGGCTCTGGCCGCTTTTGAGGCTGGCGTTAGCTTCAGCAACTCCTCTGTCACACTGGTGCACGGCATGAGCCGCCCTATCGGCGCTCTGTTCCATGTGCCTCACGGTCTTTCCAACGCTATGCTTCTAGAGGTTTGCATGTCCTTTGCTGCTGATGGGGCCACTGACCGTTTTGCCGCGCTAGGTCGGGCAATCGGTATGGCAGACGCTCCGGCAGAAGATACATATGCCTGCCAAAAGTTTATCGAAGCCCTTCGGGCGCTCTGTTTGACCTGCCATGTTCCCTCGTTATCGGAATACGGTGTCAACCGGGAACAATTTCTCTCCCATGTAGAGAAAATGGCGACCGATGCCATAGCCAGTGGAAGCCCCGGCAATACCCGTAAACCCATTAGTAAAAACGACATTTGCCGCATCTACCGTTCACTAATGGATTGAACCATTAACGTTCAGGGATTATCTCTATGCAGGCACAAGAAAGTGGAAAACAATCAGACACTTTCATTCTGTCATGCAAATGACGCGCTGAGAAAGAGGATCATAATTTGCGCCGGATGCAATCACGCGTTCTCAAGTCTTTCGGTCTAATTTCCTCTGAAAGTTTTTGCTGAACATATTCTTCACCCCTCTCTCACTGTTCGCTGGTGATCTTCCACTGGACCGTCTGGTTGTAATCCGCCCACATCCGGGCATAGAGGCCGCCGGAGGCAGTCAGCTCCTGATGGGAGCCCTGCTCCACGATGCGTCCCTCCTCCAGTACCAGAATCTTGTCCGCACCTACGACAGTAGACAGACGGTGGGCGATCATGATAACGGTGCGGCCACGGGTCAACTCGGTAAACGCCTTTTGGATCAACGCCTCGTTCTCAGGGTCGGCAAAGGCGGTTGCTTCAAAACAGTCGCCCTAATGTGGGGAGATATACAAGATATTTTTCTGTTCGGATGCCCGAAAACCATTGATATTAAAGGGCACTGAAAAAGTCAGATCTACATCGGTAGGTCTGGCTTTTTTTGCGTAAAAATGGTAAAATAGGTACAAGAAAGGCGGGATAGGAATGCTGAAAGATACCACCCAGATAACAATGGATTTATCTCCATATCAAGGACTGTATGAGGCAATTATCCCGCAGGATCACATATTGAGGAAGCTAAAGGACAACATAGATTTCAGCTTTGCAAATCCCATGTTACGCAAACAGTGTTGCGAGCACTTCGGGCGACCAGCGAAAGAGCCGGAAATGATGTTTAAGCTGCTGTTCTTAAAGAAACTGTATGGCCTGTCAGATGAGCGTCTTATCTCCAGTGCTCAAACAGATATGGCGTATAAATACTTTCTTGGTCTTTCACCGGAAGACAAGATGATCGCCCCAAGCCTGCTGACGAAATTCAGAAAGACACGGATCACAGAAGACATACTGGAGGATATGCTGAAAGAGACAATTCAGCAGGCGATCCAAAAAGGGCTGGTCAAATCTGGAACGATCATCGTTGATGCGACGCATACCGAAACTGCAGTGAGGGCAAAAAGCGTAACTCAGGTTCTGAGGGATTTCACCAGAACGCTACGCAAGGAGAGATATATAAGCATGAATATGACTTGTCCGAGAAATTCCCGGAGAAGCCATCCATTGAGGGGGCCTTGTCCGAAGAAATAGCATATACCTACGAATTACTTGAGAAAATCCAAGGTGGAGTGGAAGCGAGTGACAATGTCGAGATCAAGGCATTATACAATCGTATAAAAGAACTGCTGGACAATGACCGCATTCGGCAGATTCGCTCTAAAAATGATGAAGATGCAAGATTCGGGCATAAGACGCCTACATCCACATTTTTCGGGTACAAAACACATATTGCGATGAGTGATGACCGAATCATCACTGGGATTGAGGTAACAGACGGAAGCAAGCCTGATGGCGAGCAGTTGCCCAATCTGTTGGAAAAGAGCAAACGAAACGGGGTAGCTGTCAAGGAGATCGTAGGCGATATGGCCTATGTCAGTGATGGTATCCTGATTGACATACGATGATTTTTCGCGCTCGTTGTGTGCTTGCGCGTTGTCGATGTCTGCGTCTTTCATTCTTGCGTTTCTTGCGCTGGTACGGTGAATACCGTCGCTTCTTGCCATAGGCAATTTACCTCCTGATTTCAGATTGTGCAGAACGAGTAGCTTCGGGGAGCACTTCTGCGGAAGTGTAATAACCCACTATGATACTTTCATCCTGCGGC
>ERZ773148.1949-NODE-1949-length-16477-cov-3.405675_pt1 | contig 16477 bp, 15 predicted proteins | sample MGYA00580846_ERZ773148 | MGnify/ENA primary metagenome ERZ773148 (study PRJEB29015, sample SAMEA2737879) | human gut metagenome | biome: human gut; feature: human-associated habitat; material: faeces | place: China | collected 2012 ... | reverse complement strand
TTTAAAGATTGTGTAGAATGACAGTAGAAATAGTTACAAGATTTCCCCTTATTAATCTTTTTTTGTGTAGACAGCTGGGTATCCAGTGTATTAACCTGTTTTTTATTCACCTGGATATTTGCCATACTGCTGTTAATCATCATCTGATTTGTAATTCTCATATCTTCTCCAATCCGGAATGAAACCTAATCATTAAAACTTATAGTCCTGTTCCATTAATCAGCTTGTCATAAATTTCGTTCATGACAGACATCATCTTTGAATTTAAGTTATATGCCTGCTGGAATTTCATCATATCCATCGCTTCTTCATCGGTATCAACACCCATGATTGATAAGCGCTGATTCTGAATTGTTGTGCGCAGGTTGTTGTAATTATCTAACATATTCGTTGCATTGCTTGAATCAATGGACATATCACTGACCATACTTTCAAGGAAGTAAGCGCCTGTACCACCGTCAAAAATCTTTTCGCTCTGAAGCTTTCTTAACTGTTCCATAATATCCGCTTCTGCCTGTCCGGTCGCCGCAGAACTTCTTGTTGCAAGCTTATCGGCATCTTTAACCAGTTCTGGGTTGACTGTAATGTTTAAAGCCGTCATCGTATCTGTGTTTGTCTGTGTTACAAACAATGAAATGCCGTGCTGTGTTCCGTCTGATGTCAGACCACTCTTTAAAACGTTATTAACCGATTCCGACAATGTGGAAATGAACTGGTTTAACTGGGACTGGTAATACGGAATCCCCTTAAAATCTGTATTCTGTTCATTTCTTAATACAGATTCCAATACTTTGTTACCGTCTGAATCCAGAATGTAATCGCCGTTCTCATCCACTTTGTACTGTTCAAACTCACCATTACAGCCGTCGCGGATATCTACCAGTGCCTTCATCTGTCCGCCTAGGGACGGGCTGTAAAGATTGAAGTTTTGTCCACTCTCCCACTTTACATCATATAAAGCGGCAGCATCGGAAGCATTTCTCTTATCTGCTCTGGCTTCTGTATAAAGCTTATTGTAATCGTATCCTGCAACCAGTGTCTGTCCGTTAATGGATACCCTGAAATCTGTCAGACCGTTTCCGATGTCTTCTTCATTGATGCTGACATTGACAATCTGTGACAGATCATCAATCAGCGCATTTCTCTTATCTCTTAAATCATTTGCATCGCCGTAGTTGGCTTCAATCTGATTAATCTGTCTGTTTAAAGAAGCAATGTTTTGTGCATAGGAATTAATCTGCTCTACCGCATCCTTGATTTCGTTATTTGCATCTTCCTGAATCTTTCTAAGATTCGTAGACAATGTATTAAAATACTGCGCCATGCTCGCTGCATTGTTAATCAGCTGATTCTTTGTCGAAGCCTCGCCCGGTGCTTTAATAACTTCTTCTACCGATGTAAAGAACTTCTGATATTCCTTACAGTAACCGTTCAGATTCCATTCATCAAAGAAATCTTCAATCTGATCCATATAATTTTCTTTTGCTTCATATTCACCGTAATTCGCCTGATTGTTACGGTATTTTTCATCGTAATAGCTGTCACGCAGCTGGCTGACACCTGTTACTTTAACACCGGCACCGAGCATACCGTAGGTCGAGAACGTACGTAATGCCTGTGCTGCTTCTGTGGATGCCTGCTGTTTTGAATATCCCTTTGTATTAATATTGGATACATTATGTCCTGTAACATTCAGCGATGTGGATGCTGCCTGCAGACCGCTGTATGATATTGTTAATCCAAAAAATGTTGATGCCATATTTTCCTCATTTCCGGGCGTTTTTATTACCGGGCAGCATCCGCTGCCATGATTATCTGCTTCCGCCCCGGTGCAGACAACTGTTTAAACTTCATTTTATGCATTTCCAAGTGAAACGATTAAGCTTTCTAACATATCGCTGACAACATTGATATACCGTGATGCGGCATTGTATGCCTGCTGGAACTTAATCATCTTTTCAAGCTCTTCATCAGAAGATACACCCTGCAACTGTAAACGCTGGTTATCATATCCATTTACCATGGTTTCCTGATTGCTCACGTAATTGTCAAGCACACGACCCATCGTTGCGTATTCACTGATGAAATTTGTATAATATGTATTAAAATCTGACTTTGCATAGACCTCAGGATTTAAGGAAGCAAATTTGTTCTCCCACATATCCACCAGTTCCTGTGCTTTGTCAAAATCTTCTTTTCCCTGCTTTGTTGTCAGTGCAATCTTACCGACATTCTGTGCAACTTCCTCGTTCATCTCAAGGCTGCCGATGGTGTAGTAAGACTGGTTGCCCTTGACATCCAGATTGTTTCTGACATAAATCGTACCGCCGTTCGCATCGGTTGTCACGATATAACGCTTGGTATTCGTACGGGAAATCAGTTCCTCACCGATGGTCTTATCATCGTCCATACCATAATCTGTCTTATCCATGTCCAAAACAGAATATACATAAGAATCTACCTGTTCTTTCTGTTTCAGTGTTTCATCTGTAAAAAGGGCTTCCTCCGATGTGTAACTGTATGTTCCGTCACCATTGTCCGTTCCCTGTACTGCCTGTCCGTGTCTTGTATACAGCACTGCATTGGATGATGCGTTATATGTATACTTCGCTGCGGCAATTTCATTGCCTTCACTGTCTGTCAGCGGTGCATCCAGCGTAATTTCTTTTTCAGGACATAAAACATCATTGATAGACTCCACAATTCCGTTTACCAGCTTATCCAGCCCTGCCATCGCACTTAAAATAGCAGACGGTTCAATGTATGTATTGTAATAATCCTGCTTTTCCTGATATGCGGCATAAGCTGCATCGTATGCTGCCTGTCCTTCTGACGTTGTCAGGTCATAATCACTCTCATCCGGCTTTACCGGTACATCGGAAGCCTTGACATTGACACTTCCCCGCGCAATAATTGCACCTTTTAATGAACCCATATCATTTTTACTGCCATTTGAAATCGGCTGTGTAATGTCAAATACATCCTTTTCAAAGGAAGGCCAGGTTGGAATCAGCAGCGAATTACTGTCCATGGTTCTTGTAGACATCTCTGTCACATTATTCTCATTGACAAACGGAATGCCTTCGCATGTGACGATGACACGTCCGTTTGCTTCTTCATAATAAGACATCTTAATATATCCACTAAGTTCATCGAGTGCATTATCACGCTGGTCACGTAAATCGTTGGCATATTCGCCCGAACCGGATTCAATTCCCTGAATCTGCTTGTTTAATGCAAAAATGGTCTGCCCCAGTTCATTAATCCGGTTTACGGAATTCTGTACTTCGGTATTCAGCGTTGTCTGATAGTCTTTTAAACTCTCATAGATTTTATTGGATCTGTTTACAAATGCTGATGTATACTGAATTAAAGAGGATCGTGCAACGGTGCTTTCAGGATTCTTGCTTAATTCATTCACTGCGGAATATAAATTTTTCAAGCAGTCCTGATAGGTAACACCCTGCATTTCACCAAAAAGATCTTCTACTTCTTCTACGGCTTTTAAGTTGCTTTCATAGTAACCTAATCTGCCGTTTTCTGTCCGATACGCTCTGTCGATAAACGTATCGCGGATTCTGCGGATTTCACTGACGGAAACACCGAGTCCGTATTTATCAATTGTATTACTTCTCGTACCAACAGTCAGATACGTCATATCTTCAAACGTAATCTGCTGTCTTGTATACCCCTCTGTATTAATGTTGGCGAGGTTATGTGCTGTTGTATTTAAAGCTGTCTGCGCGCTGTGCAGGCCGGAAACGCCAATATACAGACTTCCCATTCCGTTTGCCATTGTTTCTCCATTTCTGCCCTCATCTGCTTATCCTTAAGCCGGCCGTCCTCCCCTCCGTGGGAAAACCTGTATAAAGTATAAAATTAAATATTACTGTCTTGCATCAAAGCCGCTGACGGTCTGGATTCTCTCCTCGTCATAAGCGTTTTTACTGTAGTTTCCTGTCTGTGGCGTAAGCACTGCATTTTTTGCAATGTTGAGTTCAAACTCAACCATATCCAGTGATTCTTTTGTCAGTAATTTATTATTCTCGTTGATTTTCATCAACTCATTTAATGTCTTTTTAAGCTGTGCATTAACTGCCGCAAGTGCATCATGCTCTTTAGGCTGCTTCTTTAGCACTTCTAAAATATCTTCTAATTTAATGTCTGTTCTTCTTAAATTGAGTACATTGCAGATATCATCTACATTTTCCATACGCTGCTGTTCCAGTTTGTTAATGGCATCAATACGTGCCTGTTCCTGAACCAGAATATCCTGTAACCGCTCAATATCCGCACCGACAATTGCCTTTGTCTTGTTATTGGATAACTCCAGCAGTTTTTTATACTCTGCATCTTCCTGTCCAAGTACATCAATAAGTGTATCAATTAAACTTGCCATGAAAGAATCTCCTTAAAATGTTAATGTTGCAATATTCTCAAGCATCTTACCGGCAACTTCCTGCGCACTCACACGATATGTTCCTGCCTCCATTGCCGCTTTTATCTGTGCAACCTTGTCTTCTCTTACTTCCGATGTCCGGCTTACTGCCTCTTTTGCTGTCTGATAATCCTTTGCTGTTCTTGAAATTTCCAGTTTATCACTATATGAAGCAGTACTGCCTCCCTTCTTTGCAGAAGAAGCTGCCCCACTCTGATAAATCCGGTTCACAGCACTGTATGCCTCTACACGCATTGCTGACCGCCTCTCTTTCCGTTTAAACTCTTTTCCTATTCTCATTAAAATGGTTTCAGAAATATTATCGGTACTTTCGGCATATTCCTTAACCTGTTTTTACAATTTTTAAATACAAAAAAAGAAAGAATCGCCTGGAATTCTGTATGTATCCTGAGTAATTCTTTCTTTATGCTCTGTAATATAGAATCTGTTATTTATCAAGGAATCTCATTCTTGCATTGTCATGATCCCTGCCTGTCCTTGGTGACGGAGCTGCTGCCGGTGCCTTATACAGATTATCCAGCTTGTTTGCCATCGTTCCTTTGCATTTATCGCAATAACGTCCTGTCTTAATCGTTGCACCACAGCACTCACACTGCAATCCGATCGGTGAATCATCCGCAAAGCAAAGACGTTCTTCACGCACCCACTGTTCAATCTGCTTGGTGCTGACTTCAAATTTATCTGAAATCTCTGAAATACTTGCAACTTTGTTGTCGCGGATATATTCCTTAATTTCCACGAACTTGTCTTCCAGCTGTTTAATACAGCTCGGGCATAAATTACGGTAACTGCCGCCTATATAATTATATAATTTCCCACATTGTCTACAATTTCTAACATCCATAACCAATTCTCCCATTCTGCCGTTCCCGGCATTTTCTTAAAATCCTTTCCCCGCACACAGACATAAAAAATATACTTTCTGTGCGCCCTTTTCATATAAAACTTTTGCGCAGCTGTCTATCGTTGCTCCTGTTGTATAAATATCATCAACAAGTAAAATTTTTTTATATTTTACTACATTTTCTTTTACAAGAAAAGCCCTTTCTACATTTTTTCTTCTTTCCTCGTCATTTAATTCTTTCATTGGAGTTGTTTTTCTGATACGTACCAGAATTTCCGAAGCACAGATTAGATTTAGATTTTTAGAAAGTTCACGTGCAATCAGTTCCGCCTGATTGTATCCTCTTTTTCTTTGTTTAGCTGCATACATCGGCACCGGAAGTACAAGATTGATGTCCCATTTCCGAATCAGCGCACCGCACTGCCGTGCTGCCTGCCTGCCATAAAACGCCGCATACTCCCTTTTATCGTGATACTTAAATTGGTAGATGGACTGCTTTATGCCGTCCGTATAGGCAAATACCGCCACCCCGCGTTCATAGAAATGCCGTTTCACCGTGCAGTCATAGCAAAACTGCTGCGTATCCGTCTTTTTTAACGGTTTGCCGCACTTCATGCAGCGCGGTTCGCCGATATATTCAAGTCTGTTGTCACAATCCGGACAGATTTGTGTTCGCCTGCCCTTTTCAAACCCCAGTACCCCGCCGCAGACCGGACACGCCGGCGGAAACACTATATCCGTCAGTTCTTTGATGCCGGTCTGTGCAAGCTGCTGTATATATTCTTTTAAGTTCTGCGTGTTATTCCGCTTGTTTTTTCCCTGTTTCATTTTCCCCTCTATTTCGCAAACGTTCCAATTCTAAATGATGCACAAACTGAATTCATTTCTGAAGAATCTTTGATTTAAAGATTATCCATTTCCTGAATCCGCAGGTCCAGTGAAGAATATCGTTTCTGCTCCGATTCATTTGCCGCCATTTCATGAAAGCAGTCTTCCAGTCCTACCATGCAGACACAGGTCCTCGCCCTTGTCACTGCCGTGTATAAGAGATTGCGGTTCATCAGCATACGCGGTCCCGGAAACATCGGAATCAGCACCGCCGGATATTCACTGCCCTGCGATTTGTGAATTGTAATCGCATATGCCAGCTCCAGTTCATCCAACTGTGTAAAATCATAGTATACAAAACGGTCGTCTTCAAACCGCACCAGCATCTGTTCCGAAAAGAAGTTGATGTCTTCTATCACACCGGTGTCCCCATTAAAAATGCCATTGCCGCGGTCATAGGTAACGCCGTAGCGGCTCTTACGCTCCCACTCCAGCTGGTAGTTGTTTTTTATCTGCATGACCTTATCGCCCACGCGGTAAATGGTATCCCCAACTTCTTTTTCCATTTTGTCTGCGGACGGCGGATTTAAGTACTGCTGCATAATCCGGTTTAACCGCTGTGCGCCGACTGCGGATTTTCTCGTCGGTGTCAGTATCTGTATGTCTTTGCGGTCCGCGTGGACATAATCCGGCAGTTTTTCTTTAATCAGTGTACACATCGCCGCAATAATGGCATCGGGATTGTTCCGTTTGACAAACAAAAAGTCTTTACTGTATTTATTAAGTGTTACCGGTTCGCCTTTATTAATCTTATGCGCGTTCATGATGATTTCGCTCTCTGCCGCCTGTCTGAAAATCTTTTCCAGCTTCACGACTTCAAAGCAGCCCGAATGGATAATATCCTTTAACACATTTCCCGGTCCGACACTCGGTAACTGGTCCACATCGCCCACAAGAATCAGACGTGTTCCGACAGCTATTGCCTTTAGCAGTGAGTTCATAATAGATACGTCCACCATGGACATTTCATCTACAATAATGACATCTGTTTCCAGCGGATTGTCTTCATTTCTTTCAAAATGCATGCCTGTGTTCTGTGAATCGGATGCACTGCCGCAGATTTCAAGCAGTCTGTGAATTGTCTGCGCTTCATATCCGCTTGTTTCTGCCATCCGCTTTGCCGCACGGCCCGTCGGCGCTGCCAGACGGATTTCCAGACCTTCCATTTCAAAATATTTAATAATGGTATTAATAGTTGTTGTCTTTCCCGTTCCCGGTCCGCCCGTAATAACCATCAATCCATTTAAAACAGCCTTATGAACCGCCTGTTTCTGGATATCATCAAGAATTATGTCGTTTTTTTCTTCGATTTGCGCGATTCTCTGGCCGATTTCCGCTTCATCCTGCGAATACGGGATATTCAGTTCGATCAAATGCTTGGCAATAGAAGCCTCCATATAATAATACATCGAAGCATAAATGCACTTTTCGCCAGACGCATTTTCACGGACAACAATTTTTTTATCAATTGCCATATCCATGATATGGCGCTCCATATCACGAATATCTATTAACAACAGTGCTGTGACCCCCTGCTCTAATTCTGTCCACGGCAGATAGATGTGTCCCTGTCCTGCCGCCTGTGTCAATACATACAAAATCCCACTGCGGATTCTGAAATCCGAATCCACTTTAATGCCGGCCTTTGCCGCAATTTCATCGGCCGTTTTAAATCCGATGCCGTCAATATCGTCTGCAAGTCTGTAAGGATTCTGCTTAATAATTGTATATATTTCCTGTCCGTATCTGGAATAAATTTTACCCGCAATTCCCATGCTGATGCCATAGTCCTGTAAAAACATCATGGCTTTACGCATGTCGCGTTTATCGACAAGCTGAGCTGCGATATCCATCGCTTTTGTAAGACTGATGCCTTTAATCTCCGCAAGACGTTCCGGTTCTTCTTCCATAATGCGGAAGGTGTCATCCCCGAACTCTTTTACAATCCTCTCAGCCATTTTTTCACCAATGCCTTTGATAGCACCGGATGCAAGATAACGTCTGACCGACTTGGTGTCGTCCGGCGCTTTGAATTCATAAGATTTAATAGAAAACTGCATATCATAGGACGGATGTTTGACAAATCCTCCATTTGCAGTAATAAATTCACCTGCGTTGATGTAACTGAATACACCAACGCAGGTAATCTCTTCACCTTTATAAACCACGTTGAAAACGGTATAGCCGTTGTCTTCATTGCGGTATATGATATTTTCTACAAAGCCTTCAATATATTCTGCTTCGTAATCTAAATTACTCCTCAATTCCGTAATTCCTCTTCATCTGATTATAAAGGGTCTGTGCCAGTCCCAGTCCGCTGCCGTTTTCTGTACTGCACAGTGCTTCAGACAGCTTTGACACCATCTGGTCACCAAAATAGCTGGACATGGTACTCATTCCGGAATCACTGCTGTCAGAAGACAGTCCAAAAATAGAAGCATAGCTGTTATCATCATCACTGCTGTCTACTTTTGCCATTTTAAGCATGGATTTTACCATCTGTTCTGCAAAATATTCTTCAAAATCCTTGCAGACTTCCATGAGTTCATCGCTGGAAGATGTAGATAAATCCTTATTATTTAATGTGCTTTCAAGCGCACTTGTTGTTGAATTGGTATAGGTACCGTTTAAATATGACGAATTTAATCCGCTGATTGTATCGCTCATATGTACACCTTTCCTCCCCGGCATTAAACTGCCGCACCGCTGCTTTTACTTATCGCTTCAGATTGTTTGCCTGCTCCATCATCGTATCGGATGTGGTAATTGCCTTTGAGCATAATTCATAGGCTCTCTGCGCTGTAATCAGATTTACCATTTCTGTTGCTACATTGACATTAGAAGCTTCCAGATATCCCTGCTTTAAGGTACTCTTTTTGCCTACCTCATCGATATCTTCATTTAATGCAATACCGGATGCTTCCGTTTCCATTAAAAGAGAATCTCCTGTCTTATCAAGACCTGCCGGATTGGCAAACTGGAATAATCCAATCTTTAAACCGATTGCCGTCGGATTGTTGTTATTTTCTTCACTTGGATATAATAAATTACCGTCGCCGTCTACTGTAATCTTTGTCGGGTCATATTCCGGTCCCAGCACCAGTTCATTACCGTCTGAGCTTAATACCGGAAGACCTTCTGATGTACAAAGCATATAGCCTTCTGTTGCAATTGAGAATCCAAAGTTACCGTTTCTTGTGTAATAAGTCTGTCCATCTTCACCGACTACACCGAAAAAGCCATTTCCTACGATTGCAAAATCCGTGTCACTATCTGTTTTGTTGACAGAACCCTGTACATACTGTGATGTTACAGCAGATACTCTTGAACCTAAACCAACCTGTGCATTAACCGGCTTTGTTTCACCGTTTGCAGATGTGGTCTTTGCCTGTAACTGCTGATATAAAAGGGATTTAAAATGTGTTGTTTCCATCTTGTATCCTGTTGTATTTACATTTGCAAGATTATTGGAAATCGTATCTACATTTGTCTGCTGTGACGTCATGCCTGCTGCTGCCGTCCATAATGATCTTACCATATTCTTCTCCATTCCGTAATCAATACCGGTGATTTTACCGGCAGCTTACTACCATAATATTAATGTCTTTTAACCCGGACCTTATTATAATTCTGACATTGTCACCATTTTGCCAAGCATTTCATCAATTGCCTGGATGACTTTCTGTCCGCTTTCATACTCTCTTGCAACCGCAATCATGTCCACCATTTCTGATACGACATTAATATTAGAAGCTTCTAAGTAGCCCTGCTGTACGGTTGCCGTACAATCCTGTTCGGTTGCACCATCCACCGCACGGTACAGATTTTCACCGTATTCTTCCAGATAGTTATAATCTTCAAAATCAACCAAGGCAAATGTATCTACATACTGTCCGTCTGCAAAAATATTTCCCTGTGAATCAACAGATAATTCATTCAAATCTGTCGGAAGCTGGATTCTTCCGCCTTCACCTAAAATATAATCGCCGTCTTTTGTCACAAGATAGCCTTCTGAATTCATCTGAAATGCGCCATCTCTGGAATACATTGTGCTTGTTACACCGTTCTTATTGGTGAACTCTACCGAGAAAAAGCCCTGTCCTGCCAGTGCAAAATCATAGGTGTTGTTCGTTGCCTGTAACGAACCCTGCTCCCAGTTTCTGTATGTTTCCCCAATCTTTGCACCCAGACTGACTGAACCGATATTCTGGTTTAAATGTCCGACTGTTGCATCTTTAATCTTGATGGCATACATGGAATCAAATGCCTGTGTTGTACAGCCTTCTGCTTTAAAGCCTGTCGTTGTTGCATTTGCAAGGTTATTGGAAATTACATCCAGTCTTTTCTGGGAATTCACCATTCCTGTGTACCCTGTGTAAAGCCCCTTTACCATTTCTTTCCTCCTCCGCTCACTGCTTATTTTGCTGATAATTATTTATCGTCTCTGTATCCTGCAAGGAATTCAATAAACTTACCGGTTCCGATAGCAACTGCTGTCATCGGATCTTCGGCTGTCATTGTATGGATTCCTGTCTTTGATTCAATCAGTTCTTCAAGTCCCTGCAGCAGGCTTCCGCCACCTGTCAGGACAATCCCTCTGTCTGCAATATCGGAAGCTAATTCCGGTGGTGTCTTTTCCAGTACACTGTGTACGGCTTCAACAATCTGGGATGTTGCTTCTTTTAATGCTTCCTGTGTTTCTTCTGACGTTACCTCAACCGTCTTTGGAAGACCTGTTACAAGGTTTCGACCTCTTACGTTCATTGTTGCAATCTCAGTTCTCGGATAAGCTGAACCGACTTTTATCTTAATATCTTCCGCAGTTCTTTCACCAATCAGAAGATTGTGTTTCTTTCTCATATATCGGACGATTGCTTCATCAAAATCATCACCGGCAATCTTAATGGAGGTGCTGACTACTGTACCGCCTAAAGAAATAACCGCGATATCTGTTGTACCACCACCGATATCAACAATCATGTTACCGCAAGGTCTTGAAATATCAATCCCTGCACCGATGGCAGCTGCAATCGGTTCTTCAATGATTGCTACTTCTCTTGCACCAGCCTGAAGTGTTGCATCTTCTACCGCCTTCTTTTCTACTTCTGTAACACCTGACGGTACACAGACACTGATTCTTGGCTTCTTTAACATTCTCTTGCCGATTGCCTTCTGGATGAAGTACTTTAACATTTTTTCAGTTACTCTGTAATCAGAAATAACACCCTGTCTTAACGGTCTTACCGCTACAATATTACCCGGTGTTCTTCCTAACATCAGACGTGCTTCTTCGCCGATTGCCTTAATCTTGTTGGTATCTCTGTCAAATGCTACTACTGACGGTTCTTTTAAAACAACGCCTTTCCCTTTTATATAAACCAGAATACTGGCTGTACCCAAATCTACTCCGATATCGGTTGATAACATATGAATCCCCTTTCCGATGTTCTTCATTCTATCTATGTTCGTTTTTCTTATTTTCTTCATTTCTATATATATGTAGACAGTATAACGCAGTCTAAACATACATCGTAGAATACCATTATATACAACATTTTCAAAATTTAAAAGGGGTTGACTGAAATTTTTTCAAAAAATCTTTAAACATCATTTTTCTAATTAAATACAATGTCAAAAATTTCATTAAACCGCACTTCAAAATTATGAAACTCTTTTACTTTTCCATAACCATTTGCTGCAATCTGTCTTCGTTCTGCATCATGTACCAGATAGTAATTGCACTTATCCATCAGGTCATCATGAGATTCATACAACACCAAATCCTCACCCGGTATAAAATGCCTGTAAAAATCCGCCTGATAATTCGACATTAAAAATCCCCCTGCACCCATAATATCCATTGCGCGCAGGGGAATTCCTGTTTTAATACTTCGCAATGTGATATTCAGATTAATGTCGGAGCATTTAAAAACGTATGGCATAAACCTCTCATAATCCACTACTCCCATATTTATTACGTTTGGGAGTTCTGGCGTAGGGTTTCTTGTAAATAGCTTTACTTCAAATCTTTCTGATAGCTTCTGCAAAATTTGCGTTCTTTCAATATTAGCCATCTTTTTACATAATATCCCATCTGCAAGAATATCACTATAATCTGCAAGTAAATCTCCCTTATATTGTGTGCAAATACTAAACTGATTTGTCAATTCTGACAGAAAATTATACCCATATACCTTTATTTGTGCAGCCATAATTGCATCTAAATATCCTCTTAGATATGGCGTAAGGTTCAGTTCATCATACTGCCTCTGGCTTTCTTTTTCGTTATACATACTTCCTACAAAAGCAATCTGAGCTGAGCATAAATTTACTAATGCTTTTATATCCTCATTTTCCATTTCTAACAATCTTTCCATCTTATCAAGTCTGGACATATTAACCGGCAACGGCATATAGTAAATATGCGGAGCCCCCATATTAGTCAACTGTTCACACAATTGTTCATCAAATATAAAGCAATAATTACATTTATTATAAATGGACTTTGTAAATAAGCGATACATCGGGCTGTCATATACAAAAGAAATATATGGTATATTATATTTTTTCACACATTCGGATATAATACTGCTATAATTAAATGTGAATACGCAATCATATTTCGCATCTTCCATCTCTTTATCAAATAATGCTGTAAAATTATCATCTGATTCTCTTACAATAACATCAGCTTCTATAAATTTATAGCTATATCCCATCTGTTCCATGCATTGTTGCAAATCCTCAATTAAAAAACTATTATAATGAACAATTAATATCTTCATTTGTGCCCCTCGCTTTATTTTTTCCTATTAAAATACTCTTTAAATTCGTCCAGCGCTTCGCCAAACTTATTAGATGTTGCAGACGGGAAACTATTTAACATGGAATTTTTGAATTTGCCGGCCTTTTCCTTTACCGCATCCAATTCCAGCCTTAAGCGCTCCGCGCGTGCCTCCTGCATACTGAAAAATTCCCTGCTGCGCTCATTGTTCTTATCTGTAAAGACACCTTTAGCATCATTTAAACGCTCTGTCAGTTCTGACAGTTCATTTTTAATTCTTGTTTCATACGTGAGCAGCTTCTGGAAATCCAGCGCCTTTTTAAACGCATCAACTGTATCCACGGATGCCACCGCAATGATAAAAAATAATCCGACTCTTAATATATTTGCCGGAACGGAAGCCACCAGTGCTGCGACCGGAATATGCACAAAGCAGACCAGCAGTACTGTCAGCACACCCCAGAATAAGGACGAGGTCAGACAGATATAGCCGTGAATCTGAAATTTTTTATTGCTGTAATCCCAGTAGCGCATGTTAAACATCATTTCCATCAGTACACCTGTAACATATTCCAGCGCCGTTGCACCGATTGTACCACAGATGTATACTAAAACATAATTATCCTTTGCCCAAAGTGTTGATAACAGCATGATGACCGCTCCCGAACCGTACAGTGGCAGCATCGGACCTTTTAAAAAGCCTCTGTTTGTCAGTTTGCGCTTGTTAAAGGATACAATGGCGGATTCAATGCACCACCCTAAAAAGCTGTAAATAAAAAAGAACGCAATCCACTCTGTAATACTATAATTCTCAATCATACATTTCCTCATTTCTTCATTTTCAAATGCAGTTTCACACCTGCCCTGCGGCAGCTTACTTTTTCTTAAAAAGCATACTTCATTTAAAAACAGTATAAGCCGACAATGGAGTATTTGTCCATAGCCGGCTTATATTTTATAAATACATTTTTAATGCATCTACACGGTCAAGTTTTTCCCATGGCAGATTCAGGTCGTTACGGCCGAAATGTCCATAGCTTGCTGTCTGCTTGTAGATCGGTCTTCTTAAATCAAGCATCTTGATAATACCTGACGGTCTTAAATCGAAGTTTTCACGGATGATTTCTACAATCTTATCTTCGCTTAACTTCCCTGTTCCGAATGTTTCCACGCGGATAGATGTCGGCAGTGCAACACCGATCGCATAAGATAACTGGATTTCACATCTGTCTGCAATACCTGCGGCAACGAGGTTCTTTGCTACATATCTTGCGGCATATGCTGCGGAACGGTCTACCTTTGTGCAGTCCTTACCTGAAAATGCACCGCCGCCGTGTCTTGCAACACCACCGTAAGTATCAACGATGATCTTACGTCCTGTCAGTCCTGTATCTCCGTGCGGACCTCCGATAACGAATTTTCCGGTCGGGTTTACAAAATATTTGATCTGATCGTTGAACAGTTTCAGGACTTCCGGGTTGTGGATTTCAGCAATGACACGCGGCATCAGGATTTCAATAACGTCCTTGCGGATCTGAGCCAGCATTTCTTCGTCTGCTTTCAGCTGTGCCTCCTGTGAGTTGTCAGCAGGCTGAATGAATTCATCATGCTGGGTAGAAACCACGATGGTATCGATGCGTACAGGACGTCTGTTGTCGTCATACTCGATTGTTACCTGGCTCTTTGAATCCGGACGCAGGTAAGTCATTACTTTGCCTTCACGACGGATATCAGCCAGAACCATCAGCAGTTTATGGGCTAGGTCAAGTGACAGTGGCATGTAGTTTTCAGTTTCGTTGGTAGCATAACCGAACATCATGCCCTGGTCGCCGGCTCCCTGATTCATCGGATCTTCGCGTTCTACGCCGCGGTTGATGTCAGGACTCTGTTCGTGGATGGCTGAGAATACACCGCACGAATTTCCTTCGAACATATATTCGCTTTTGGTATAGCCGATTTTGTTGATAACTTCACGTGCAACACGCTGAAGATCAATATACGCTTTGGTCTTCACTTCTCCTGCCAGTACCACCTGTCCGGTAGTTACCAATGTTTCGCAAGCTACTTTTGAACTGGGGTCATAGGCCAACAGTTTGTCAAGCACAGCGTCGGAAATCTGATCCGCCACTTTATCGGGGTGTCCTTCAGACACCGATTCGGATGTGAATAAGTATCCCATTGTTTTTGTAAATTAAATGGTTAAAATGATTGTTTTTATCCGTGTACGGACAAGAGTAGATTATGTGAAATCAAGGAAGTGTTACTATTGTGTTTTAGCATTTTTTTCCGTGGTTGCAAGCTACTCAAATCTTTCCACTTTTGTTTTCGGCTGCAAAGATACGTATATAATTGGAATAATTACAAGATACGTTTGTTTTTAACATAGGTTTAGAGTGCCTTTCTGCCAGAGGAAAGCTTACAATAATTCCAGTAACTCCCGAATCGTTTTACCGGTAACAGGATGTATGGTTTCAGGAGCTATTTCGGCCAGTGGCTCTAAAACAAACCGTCTTTCCGTCATTAGCGGATGGGGCAGGACCAGTTGATCTGAATGGATCTGAAGGTTATCATACATCAGCAGATCAATATCTATCAGCCGGTCTTTATAGGCATTTCCGGATGATTTCTGTGTACGTCCCAGTTCGCGTTCGATCTGTTGTGTGACGAGCAGCAGTTGTTCCGGTGATAAACGGGTTTCGATGCAGGCTGCTGCATTGAGGAAACTGTGTTCGGACTGGAATCCCCAGGGGACCGTTTCATAAAAGGAGGACAGGGAAATAACTTTCCCTATCCTCTCTTGCATCAGCCGGACGGCAGTACGTAAATTGTTATCTTTATCTCCCAGGTTGGTACCCAGGCTTACATATACCTCAGCCATAACGGGAGATTTATTTGTCCAGAATCAGCATGGCATCGCCATAAGTACCGAAACGGTAGTTTTCTTTCAAGGCGATGTTATAGGCATCCATAATCAGTTCGTAACCGCCATAAGCACATTTCAGCATGAGCATGGTGGACAGCGGCATCTGGAAATTGCTGACCATGGCATTGGCTACAGAGAAATCATAAGGAGGGAAGATAAATTTGTTGGTCCATCCTTCGAATTCTTTCAGATGTCCGTCAGTACCGACGGCCGTTTCGATTGTGCGCATAACTGTTGTACCTACGGCACATACCTTGTTGCCGCGGTCTTTGGCTTCGTTGACAATACGGCAGGCTTCTGCGTTGACAAACATCTGCTCTGAGTCCATCTTATGCTTGGTCAGATCTTCGACATCAATATCCCGGAAGTTACCCAGTCCGCAGTGCATGGTAATGAAAGCAAAGTCGATACCTTTGATTTCCATACGTTTCATCAGTTCCCGGCTGAAATGAAGGCCTGCTGCAGGTACTGTGACTGCTCCTTCATTTTTTGCAAAGATCGTCTGGAAACGTTCTTCATCTTCCGGTTCTGCCGGACGGTGAATGAAAGGAGGCAAAGGGGGTTCTCCCAATGCATACA
>ERZ773148.1945-NODE-1945-length-16490-cov-5.756617_pt1 | contig 16490 bp, 14 predicted proteins | sample MGYA00580846_ERZ773148 | MGnify/ENA primary metagenome ERZ773148 (study PRJEB29015, sample SAMEA2737879) | human gut metagenome | biome: human gut; feature: human-associated habitat; material: faeces | place: China | collected 2012 ... | reverse complement strand
TCTCGCATCCACCAAATTCCTCATCTGCGATCTTCCTGACCTGCGGATTCAAATGTACAGGATAAATAACCTTCACATCTGTAAATTCTTCCACGATCCTGCGTATAGCCCGGAACATATCACGCATGGGCTCTCCCAGATTCTCCCTTCTGTGTGCTGTTACAGCAATCAGTCTGCTGCCTTTTGCCCATTCTGTTTCCGGATGATAAAAATCACTTCGCACCGTATAGTGCAAAGCATCAATTCCTGTATTTCCTGTGATAAAGATCCGCTCTGGATCCTTACCCTCTTTCAGCAGTGCATTCGCTGCTTTCTGAGTGGGCGCAAAATGCAGGCTGGCAGTAAGTCCAATGGCCTGCCTGTTAAATTCTTCCGGATAGGGAGATTTCATATTATAAGTACGAAGTCCCGCTTCCACATGTCCTACCGGGATCTGCTGGTAAAATGCAGCCAGAGATGCGGCAAATGCAGTAGACGTATCTCCATGGACCAGCACAATATCCGGTTTTTCCTTTTTCAGGATCTCCCTCATTCCTGTAAGAATAGCCGTTGTCACATCCGTAAGATCCTGCCCTTTTTTCATGATCGCCATATCATAATCCGGGACCACTTTAAAAATATCGAGAACCTGCTTCAGCATTTCCCTGTGCTGTCCTGTGACACACACCAGCGTTTCCAGTTTTTCACTTTTTTTCATTTCCAGAACAAGAGGGCACATTTTAATTGCTTCCGGTCTTGTTCCAAAAATCACCAGTACTTTTTTCATTTTCAATTTCCTCCCAGTTCTTTATCCAGATACGCCAGTCTTTCGCGGATAGTATCTGTCAGCTGTTTCATAGCTTCTTCATAGCTTCTGATATTCCTCGATGTGCCCTCCTTACTGGTTCCGGCTAACAGATTCTCTTTAAAAGAATATCCCCACACTTTAAAGTTTCTGTCCACAGCCTCTCCCAGTTCCTCCTGATAAGATGCTATTTTCTCAGCGATATGTTCATCAGCGAGAGTAGTTTCTCGTAATTGCCTGTATCTTTCACAGACACGGTCCCTGAAATTTTCATCCTGCCACAGCCTTTGAAACCATGAATTCTCCACAGTATGAAGAACATCCGTTTCTGTCCGGAACCACTGATAATTATCAAAACCATTGTTAAAGTCCCATACAGCAAGCTGCAGTTTTCCGTCCAATTCTTTATACAAATAAGTAGAAAGATTACCAGCATCATAATTCATGGCAAATTCATTGATAATAAAATAGTCCACCCAATTATCCATGTCTATATATGCCTGATATCCAATTCTTTTGTCGCTGAAATTCTTCCCATACAGAACTTGTTCAAATTCGGAAATATCTTTCTGGATATATGCTTTTTGTTTTTCCGTTATTTTATTTTTTGACGGATATCTTATGTACAAAGCGTTATATGTATAGCCGTTAGTCTTTCCCCATGTGTCTATCTCTTCAGAGCCCGTATCAATTCTGTCTCTGTTTACAATATATGCAGTTTCTCCGGACAACAAACCAAATTCCGCGAGACGCAGTCTGCTTTCTCCGTTTGTTACAGGCTCCACTGCCAGATAAACGCCCTGATATTCTCCATCAACAAACAATTCCACAAACCGGGTGTCCGGAGCCCATCCATTTAATTCCCTTGCCAGATCATATACCAGTTTATTTCTAATCAGCGTCTTATCAAGATAAGGACCATTTAACACCCATTCACTGTTTGCTCCCATTCCTGCAAGAGACACTTCTTTTGCACTGTCTTTTTCATTTTTATAAAATTTAATGCGATACTGCTTTTTATCGAATTTGCTATAAGAAGAAGCGCCTCTGTATTTGATCGTAGCGCGGTATATGGAATTGGGAAGAGAAAAAACAGATTGTTCCTCTCCGTTTCCATCCAACAGAGCAATATTTCCCCAGATTGCATTCTCCTTCAGGACCTGCTGTCCCTTTGTATTCATATAGACTACCGGAAGTGTCGTAGAGAATTCTCCCAAATCATAGTATTCCAGACTCTCCTCGTCCGGTGCAGCCCACTCCTTCACTTCTTCTTTCGTGATAGTGGTTCTCTTTTTTTCCTTTGACTTATTTTCCGAATTTACAACAGAATTTCCCACAACGGATATTCCACAGAGAACTGTTATCATCAGAATACATAAAAGGATACGTCTTATCCTTTTCATAGCAACACCTCTCATTCAGGCAGCCTTTTACTGCGAAAGTTCATCCTTCTGGTCAACTATATTTACCCTTTTCACACCATCGATTTTGATCAGTTTCTCTGAAATATCCATCTGATTTTCTTTTGCAGCTTTATACAGGATTCCCTCTCCGATAGAATAAACCAGTTCAAAGCTGCCTTCTGTAACATTTCTCATGGAAACATGTGCCTTTCCTGAAAAGAAGGTATCCACTGCTGCCTCTGTTTTATGTAAGCAGTCAGGTTTTCCCTGAACAACCAGCAGCTTATTACAGGATGTAAAGCCTTTTCTTGTAATAATAAGAAAAAGAAGTAAAAAAGCAGAACCAATAACAATAAGCGCATACTGAGATACACCGCAGCCAATGCCTGCCGCAATTGCCCAGAAAATATAAGTAGCATCTCTTACATCCTTTACAGCAGTACGAAATCTTATGATAGAAAGAGCACCAACCATACCAAGGGACAATGCAATATTATTACTGATAATGCTCATGATCATAGCTGTGATAATCGTGATCGATCCGATCGAAATATTAAATTTTCTGCTGTATGCAGGTCCTGCATAAGAAATTTTATAAGTAAACATAATAAAAAAGGCAACGATCAGTGCGATCACATTATTCATTAAAATCACAGTCACACTCAGTGCTTCTGTATTTGTCAGATTTTCTACGATAAATTCTCTCATATTTTTCTCCAATCCCGGCATCCGGTTTCCCATCGGTCTCCGGTCTGCCGCATGTAAAACTTACAGTCACATCATTCTGGCTCTGGAATATTTGCTGTGGCTGGTGGACAGTTCATCCGCTTTTTTCAATGTCTCAGCGATCATATCCGGCAGAAATCCTGTATATTTTACTTCCATCAGCACCTGTTCTGTACTGCCCAGCGCATCGGTTCCAACCTCCTCGAACAGACCATATGGATATAACGTTCCTCGGATATCCGTATCAAAAGTGATCCTTACATCACCTGCAGGATAAGCAAATGCCAGCCTCTGATAATCTATGATCGTCTTTGGACGGTAACAACCCTGTGTGATCCGCAAATACAATCTCATAGCCAGCTCTGTTTCATATTCCAGAAGAAACGAAGCATCTCCCTGTTCCATCCGAAGTGCGTGTTCACGGCTGACAGGTATGGAATATTTCACTCCGTCAAATCCGTTTTTGCATTTAAACTCCAGCTTTGCAGATAGATCATTCAAGGAATAAATTCTTAAACGGATCTTCCTTTTTTCATACATTCCATCCAGATTATCCCATAGATCCTGATCGTCTATGGAATCATAGTACTGAGATCTGATAAAATATCTGCCATTATCTCCATGGATATCTCTTTCCATAATGCCATCCAGCTTTTGTTGAAGAATCATGGCCTCTCTGCGGCTGATCAGATATTTGATTTCTTTGCGAAAAACCGTTTCCAAATCTTACGCCCCCTCTCTGATTTTCGTTCAAACAGAACGATCTGGAATAGGAGTCCGCATACTGTCAGCAAAGCCACGTATCTGACTCCCGTCTCGTGAAGAAGAAACATTCCTGCCACAACAGAAGAAAGGATCGCTCCCTCAAGAGGAAAAAAGGCCGCTGCAGCTGCAGCTCCCGCAGCGAAAATAACTACAGCCCACCAGAACGGATAACACATCCATACAACTGCCGCAGCAGTCATGGCAGACAAGATCATGGAATCTGCTGTTTTCCACTTAAATGCCATATATCCCATCAGACACCCAAGTATCGTAAATGCTGTTACGATCGTCCCCCATCCGGCCCTTCCATTCATAACAGTACATAATACGATCGTCACTCCCCAGAACATTATGAAGGAAACGATCAGACGGTACACTTTAGCTCCTGCAAAAACAAGCAGGATCCCCAGGAGCAGAAACAGGATTCTTTCTGTATTTCCGCTTATAGGAAGGGTGTCTGCAATTCCTGTCTTTCCCATAAACAAATCAGTTCCCTTAAGGATCAGTTCCGACATCAGCCATTCCCTCCTTCCTTTAAAAGTGGATTCAATGCATTCATATAGGATCTGTTTCCTGTTTCAGCAACATCCTGTGCCCATATAATATATTCTATATCATATTTTTCCAGTATTTCATCCAGATTCTGTATAAGATCTGCATCCTCATACATATTAGATACATAAACCTTTTCAAAGATTTCTGAAAGATAAGATATCATCATCTTTCCTCTTGTATCTGCAATAAGAAGAAGATTTCCCTTTCTCTGTCCTTTTCCTCTTCCTTCCACTATACTATGCTTATAACTCGAACCAATGACTGCATAATTTCCGCTGCCATTAAACTGTATCGTTTGTCTTTTTAGTGTCTGTAGCTGCCCTTCTTTGTTTTCAAAGGTTAATTCTTCGCGATTGGGATTTGAACCATTGATATAAATATAGAATGGTTCTTCTTCCATGTTTTCTATTCCTTTCTTTATTTCGTCTGTCGTATACTTTCCTAGCGCTTCCAAAAGAAGGTTTCCCTTAAAATTTCCAAAAACATATTCACGGTAATCATCCAGGTTTTCCTTATCATATCCAAGTTCTCCAAAAATCACCTGCGCCCCGTAAAATGCCCCACGCATTGTCCAGCTGTTTCCAGTTCTGAAATAAATATATTCATCCTGATGTTTCTCCAGTTCAGACAGCGGATTCAAAACCACTGAGGGATCTGAAAAAGAGGCTTCCAGTTTCTCTATAAAATCACTGTATTTTTCCTTTTCAGTTTCATATCCGCTTTCAAATACTGCTCTTTGCGGTATCGGCATAATATAAGTGTCTTTCCCACTCTTTTTCTGTAATGCTTTCATAATATCTGCCGCATATGAAATACGATCCTCAGAAATCTGATTTATATTAAAGATACGGTCTGTATAAATCACCTGATCCTGCGTTTCCAGGATTTTGATTTTTGAAAGAGACTGGTCATTTTTTAAGCCATAATTATTATATAAATTTCTTGTTTCCGGAACATATACGCTTTCCTGCTTAACATTCTGCAATTTTTCCATCCCTTTCTGGAGGATCAGAATTCCTGCAGACATCACGATCAATATGAGCAAAACCAGAAACACTTCTGCGGTTTTATTCTTTTTCAACTGAATTCACCTCCCTGAACCTGATTCTGGCATTTGGACAGTTTTTCTCCAGTTCTGCAATACCCGGCTGATCTTTTATTTTCTCTGATACGGAAATTTGTTCAAGCGAAACACAATCTCTGAATGCACTGATCCCCACATATTCCACACTGTCCGGAAGATATACTTCTTTCAGATTCCTGCACCCGCGAAAAGCATGATCACCTATTTTCTTTAACAGTGAGGTGTCTGAAAATATCAGTTTATTAACAGACACGCATTCCGCAAATGCAGCTCCTTCAATCACAGTCAGGGAATCCGGAAGACTTATAAATTCCAGCGCATAACAGTTTTCAAAGGCTGATGTCCCTACCGATTTCAGCGAAAGCTTTTCTATGCTTTCCCATACTTTCAGCACATGACAGTCCGCAAATGCATAGTCCTCAATAACAGAAACGCTTTCCGGCAGATGCAGTTTTTCAAGACTTCTGCATCCAAAAAACTGACTCTTCGGAATAACGGATGCACCTTCAGGAATAACCGCTTCTTTTACATATATATCTCCTCGAAATCCCTGAAAGCTAACATTTTCATACTCTGACAGATCCCGGAAAGTAATCTTTTCTTCATGAACAGGTTCTCTTGGAAAACAATACTCTCCCAATACCTCTCTGTCCGATTTCAGGATTTTTCCACCGCCCTCTGAAACCACATATCCATAAACATAATTACCGCCATAAAATGTTATCGTTCCGCGGGCAACAACTGAAGTGATCTTATCCGGCTGACCTGCACTGGCGCCTTCTTCAAATATAATGTTTCCCTGTGTAAAAATGTTTCCGAGCACTGTTGCATTTTTTTCCAGCAGTATATCATTCTCCGCAAAAATATTTCCAAGCACCGATGCATTTTCCATGATTCTCACAGCCCCATCACTGTGGATATCTCCCTGCAGGATAATGTCCTCTATCACCTTTATATCCCCATCGGAAATAATCGTATAAGGAACTGTCCCGCTTTCCGTAACCATATCATCATCTATGTAATGCCTGTTATATTCATGACTGTTCATTACCGGCATACGAAATATTCTGGGATCACGTTCCTCCATAAACCGGTCCGGTTCCTCCGGACGCTGTCCCAGACGGATCACCGGTGCATACAGACTGTGAAAAACATTCTCAAAGCCTATTACAAGCTGTTCTCCACTTGATACCCTTTCTCCCAGATCACATTCATCATAAACTGCAACCGCATGTTCTGCGTCCGCCCATCTGAGAAGCCGGATCTTATTTCCGAAAAGCAGTCTTTTTTTGCTGTATACAGCCCGGATCCGTATGTTTTCTTTCACAAACAGCGCATCCTTTTCACTGTAGATCTCTTTTTGGAAATGCAGATCACTTCGCTGCGGACAAAAGATGGTATTTCGGGCAATGACCAGATCTTCAATGTCAGGCTGCGCAAACTCCTGGTTTCCATCTGCTTCCAACACCTTTTCCTGTCTTGAAAGCATGATCGTACCATTCTTCATTTCCGGAAGAGCTTTTTCCACCAGAGCAGAAAAGCTTTTTCCAAAATATCTGGCATCTTTCACATAATCCTGCCTTATTTTCAGGATCTGCCCTTTTCTCATCCTGAAATACAATACTGCGACCAACAGAGGCATAGAGAACATACAGATAAAGATCAAGATCCATACCTTCATTTTTCAGCCTCCTTTTCCGTTTTCTGCACAGTAAACCGCACTGTTTTATCCCATTTCACACCTCTTCCGGTAACAGTATCTACCACTGCATCCCAAAATCCCAGAGAGATATTCCACATATAGAAGAAAAAATTAAACATCATAAGAGGCAGAAGCAATGCCTCTCCGGGAAGTCCGTCTATGATCAGCGAGGTACCTATCTCAAAAAATGGTGCAAAATTTCCAAGGGAATTATAAATTCCCAAAAACAATATAACCCACCAGCCACTGAATATCTGCATTTCACCCAGGAAAAACAATCCAAGGGAAACTACCCAGCCTACCAGCAGAAATACCGGTACCGAATAGATAAAAAGCAGAAATAAGCCATCTATTTTCTGAAATAGTCCCATATAGGGAGTTGTGATCGTAGGGATCAGATAACGGAACAATACTTCATTATGACCTCTTGACCAGCGTCTGATCTGTCTGCCTCTCACATTCCAGCTTTCCGGAGATTCTTCATAACATTCCGCCGAGTTAGCGTATACGACCTTCCATCCATTGGTAAAAAGCCGATATGTAAGTTCCGTATCTTCTGCCAGAACCTTTGGATTAAAGCCACCTGTTTCTAACAGAAAATCTTTTCGAAATCCTCCCACTGTACCGCCATACTGCGGAATTGTTTTCAGGTTATATCGTGCCTGTTGATCTACCTGATATCCGCCGGACCGTTCCAGATTGATAAGTCTGGTCAGCATATTTGTATTGGTATTGTACGGTATCACCCGCCCCATAACTGCACCTACCTGCGGATCCTCAAATCCCAGCGCAATCTGTTTCAGCATGTTTCTGGCAGGTCTGTAATCCGCATCAAATACAATGATGATCTCCCCTTTTGCCAGCTTCATTGCATCATTCAGACCTACCGGCTTTCCTCTGTCCGGACAATCTCTGTGAAGGGGGCGTATAAACTCATACTTTCTGTGATACTCATCCAGCATTTCCCTTGTACGGTCTGTAGAATTATCATTGATCGGAATAATTTCAAGTTTGTCCCTGTCATACTCACATTTCAGCAGAGAATCCAGAACGTTGGAAAGCACCTGCTCCTCATTATGCATAGGGATCAGTACGGAAATACTTTTCATCCGGTCTGTAAGGATATCATTGTAATAGAGACGCTGCCTGCCCAGAAGTCGTACAATTGTAAAATAAAAATGTCTGGCAGTGTACAGAAGCATCAGGATAATAACAAAAATAGTATAACCTTTCATAATAGCTACGACCATTTCCATACCTCCCTTCCCTTTCTTGAATCGTAAACACCGATCATGCGGTCGACAAACACTGCATAAATCATAACCAGATACAAAAAGTCAAACATGGGCCCTATTATAAAGTAGAAAAACGCCATATAGATCACAGAAAATCTGTACAGCAGCCAGATAAAGATCACATAGCGAACAGTTCCAAATACTATGGAATACAGCATTACTGCAAGAAGCGTCAAAAGCTTATAGATCACTCCCCGGTCTCCTATAATTCCGGTGACCATAATTGTCATGACAAAAAACATCACCCATATGCCAATTTCCTGAAGCATATATAATTTTGAATAAACGGTTAAGGTATACGGAAAATATTTTTCCCCAAACACAAACCACAGACTGTTTATCAGATGAATCGCACTGCACAGGATCAGATAAATGGCAAGAGGGCGCCCCTTCCATGGAAGTCCCGCCAGCAGAATGATTGCCGCAAGAGAAACTGCTGCATTTATAAGGCTTATCTGTATTCCCGGATATACGGTTCCTGCACTGAGATAGCTGATTTTTCCAAACAGAGGATACGTTTCTGAACGGATCCCAACATACATCTGCGGTTCATATTTTTTTAAAGCATCGGCCCCTATCTTACAGATCACCCTGGTCAGATCATCGATCTGCGTCCACATAAGCAGAAAACCAAGCAGGATCAGTATGACAATATACAGAATACATTTCTTTTTATCTATCTCAATTCTTCGATAGGTTCTGGTGTAATCAATTACTTTCTTTTCTTTCATAGACTTCTCCTTTTGTTCCGCTTCGCTATGCAGCTCATAACTGGGAACCTTCCAGATTTTTTACATTCCCTCCCCATAAATTACAGCACTGCAGCCTTTCTGCTTTTTACTCTGATACATTGCCCTGTCAGCCTTTCTGTATAGCTGATCAAAAGAAATATCTTCATATCCATCATAAAAACACGCACCCAGACTTATTTCTATACTCTTTCCACGCATCTCTATGATATCAATCTGTCGAATATTTTCAAAAAGGCGCTCGAAGAATTTCTCAGCTACTGTTTGCTCCAACATTTTCGGCATAAATATTGCGAACTCATCACCTCCAAGCCTCATAACCACATCACTGTCACGACATGTTTTCTGCAGCGTCTTCGCAACGGCTATAATCACCTTATCTCCTACAGAATGCCCATAAGTATCATTGATGGATTTAAATTTGTCACAGTCGATCAGGCAAAGCAATCCCTTTGTTTTTTCCTTTAAAAGTTCAGTAATCCTTTTTTCTCCGCTTCCACGATTACATAATCCTGTCATAAGATCTGTCTTCGCCAGATAAATCAGCCAGTTCTCACGCTTTTTTTCTTCTTCTATACACTCAGTACAAAAAAGCACATGCAGAAGTCTTCCATTTTCATCATAGTCTACAGGAATAAATCTGCTTCGACACCAACCTGATTTTTTATCTATAAATTCATGTGTTATGCTCTTTTCTCCAAGAAGCCGTTCTTCCAGCGTATTGATATCTACAAACTCCAGTGATTCCTGAAGCTGCGATTCTATGCACATTTTCTCGACAATATCCCTGACATGTCCGCAAAAATCATCCCTGATTTCATATTCTCCCATTTTCTTAAAATCTTTTCCCAAACATTCCATAATCTGATCTGTCATTTTTACAATATGATATTTCTTTGTCTGCACATCAACCAAATGCATGGATGTATAGATCTTCGAGAGGGATGTATAACTGCTGAGCCGTGCCTCTTTATTTGACTTTATAAATGAATTACGCAATTTCAGTAACGAGATAAGAAGCGTTCCTATCATATCCAGAAAAATAGTAAGCCCCCTGTAATCACCCTTTGGAGGATTATCCACACCGAAAAAACCACTTATCTCATCTTTGTAACGCAAAGGACATACCACCACATTTCTTACATTCTGTGCTTTTAACATATCATAGGGCATGCGATGTTCTTCTTTGATATCTTCTATATCAGCGATAATGATACTTTCGCCCTTGGAAAACGTATCGTACCACCACTTTATTATGTCCATATCTACATTCTGCAATCTGTCTCTTTCGGGAACCACTCCCTGCGCACACCATTCATACGTATTGTTTGTGACATGCCTTTCTTTACAATCTTCGAAAATATATATTCTGTCAGAACTGATATGTCTGCCGAAAAAACGAATAAATTCATTAATCTGCTCGTCAGGTGTATGGTAATTAAGTGCGGATCTAAGTGCTTCATTTATGACAAGTTCATACTTCATGATCGTTTTCATGCTGTTTTCCTCCCGAATGTCTTTCTTATCTTATTTTGTTACATTCAAGCCAGATGGAAAGTCCTTCTTTTATTTTCTGCTCTTCCACAGGTTTCATAAAAAAATATTCTATCCGCAGCCTGAACGCATGGAGCGAAAAATCAAGGTCACTGCACCAGATGATTCCACATTTCGGATACAGGGAACGAAGATGTTCTGCTGCATTCAGGCCGGCTACACCCGGTAATGCGAGAAACAGCACTGTTGGTACTGTTTTCAATGTCTCTGCAAAAAACTGTTCCTGACTCTGATAGATTTCAATCAGCGGAAAAACATTCTTCTCTGTGCAGTAATTTCTGATATATTCCGCACTGTCTTGTCCTTCCTGTTCCTGGTCGGTCAGTATGGCAATACAATACACGATCCCCCTCCTTTCCATTTAATGTACTTGCATTTGTTACCCTCATTATAAAAAATATCAAAATTATTTCAATAATTCTGTCACGAAACGACAGAAAATGACACGAATTGCAACTCCGTGGTATTGTTTTATGATATACTGTTACCAGAGCGTTTTCGAAATAACTACACCACTTGCTTGTCTGCGAATTCGATTGCACAGATGAAAAAATATTACCGAAAACAGCGTGAACAGTAACGAGGAATTCTCAGCAGGCGGAATTTTATAAATATATATTATAAGGAAGATTTACTATGAGAATTGCAATTGTTGATGATATTTCAGAAGAGCGGACACTGTTACGAAACAGACTGGAATCTCAGTTTTCCAGGTACAATGTCCATACAGATATATTGGAATATGAAAATGGAGAAACTTTCCTCACTGCGGCAAAGGAATGTCCTTTCACTGTAGTGTTTCTGGATATTTATATGAATGGTTCTAACGGGATTGATACAGCAAAAGAACTTCGCAGATCAGATACTGACTGTCTGCTGATCTTTACAACAACTTCTACCGACCATGCATTAGAGGGATTCCAGGTCCGGGCTCTGCACTATCTTGTAAAGCCCTACAGTGAAAATGATATTTCCGCACTGGCCGATGAAATTCTTTCCCGCATCCCGGATTCCGGGAAATACATAGATGTAAAGGTAAACGGCAGTAATATTCAGATTCCCTTCCGGAAAATAATCTACGCAGAGCATTTTTCCCATATGATCCACATCCACACTGCCGGTGAAAGGGAACTGGTGACCCGTCAGTCCTTTGATTCATTCATAACCTCCCTGAAAATGGACGCACGTTTCTATCAGTGTAACCGGGGTGTTGTGATCAATCTGGAGCATGCTGTTGATTTTGACGGAACAGGCTTTCGCCTTGATAACGGAAGCAATGTCCCGGTCAGCCGGAAGCTGCTCAAAAACGCCAGACAGACATTTATGGAATTTCTGTTCCAAAGGAGGTCGTGAAATGACTGACATACTTCGCCCTGTACTTGAACTTTCCGTAATCATTCCCGGCATACTGCTGTCATATCTGCCAGTAAAAAGCTATCTGAGGCAGACACCGCTTAAGCTGACAGCGTGGCTTCTTCCTCTTCTTCTGGGAATCTGTATTTTCGGAGGAGCAGTTTGCTGTGCCTTCCACTTTCCCACCAGATGGATCCTGTTTCCTCTGCTGCCTGTTATTATGCTTATTTATCATAAAACGTTAAAAATCTCTGTCTGGAAATCCGTCAGTATTTTTCTGGCAGTCTTTGCAGTTTTTGCATGTGTCAACAGTCTTTCCCGGGCAGTCAATGCACTTATAACTGCTGACCTGCATATTACAGAAAATGAACTGTGGTTTCGTACCGGTGCCGGAATTTTCTATAACCTCATCTGCCTGCTGTTTGTTCTGGCAGCCTGGTATCCTGCCCGCCACTGTGTTCAGACAATGATCGCAGACGAAAACTTTGCCCAGACCTGGTATGTATTCTGGATTCTTCCGGTAATCTTCATCGGAGTGAATCTTTTTATGATTCCCAAACACCGTAGCACTTTATATACCGGGCGGGTCCTGCAGTGTTATATTGTTTTAAGTCTTGTACTGCTCATACTCCTGCTCCTGTTTTATGTCATGTTTCTTATGATGGGGGTCAACCTGAACAGAAATGCCAGACTTCAGCAGGAGAACCATTTTCTTTCCCTTCAGCAGGAAAGATACGAGAATCTCTGCATGGCCATTGAAGAAGCAAGACAGGCGCGTCACGATATCCGCCATCATTTTGTCCTGCTGTCCACTCTGGCAGAACAGGGTGACATGGAAAAGATTAAAAAATATCTCTCTGCTGCAACCGACAAAATCTCTGACTATAACCTGCATTTCTGTGAAAATCAGGCTGTTGACAGTGTTTTCGGACATTATTCCACCATTGCAAAAAAAGAAAACATTCCTTTTCATGCACTGGTTTCCCTGCCTGCTGATCTTTCCATAGATGAGATTAATCTGTGCCTTGTGTTTTCCAATCTGCTGGAAAATGCCATCCAGGCAAGTGTAAAAACAGCGCCCGCAGAAAGATTAATGTGGAAGTTTATCCCCACCATAATCATCTCCTTCTGATCCATGTGGAAAACACCTTTGATGGAAAAATACAGCAAAAAAACAATATTTTCCAATCCTCCAAACGCTCAGGAAACGGCATAGGAATCGAATCCGTCCGCCACATTACCGACAAAAACGGCGGTATCTGTGACTTTACCTATAAAGATGGTATTTTCTCTGCAAAAATAATGCTCCGGATATGAGCATGTTTTTACCATTTTAATTTGCTGTACCTGTCCCAAGCTTCTTCAAAGGAATAAAAAAACAGACCATATAGCAGCTCTATATGCTCTGTCTTTTTATTCCTACAAATCTTCGTGCAGTTTTACATCGCTATTATCTGCCATGCATTTTTTTAAAGCAACAATCATTTTTTCCGCATCCAGCGGTTTTGCAAGATGGACATTCATTCCTGCCATCCGGATGTTGATAATGTCTTCTGCAAAGGAATTGGCGGACATTGCAATGATCGGAACCCTCCTGGCATCCCTTCTTTTCATTTCCCTGATTGTCCTTGCCGCATCCAGTCCATTCATCCTCGGCATCATAATATCCATATAAATTACCCCGAAATAATCCGGTGCAGATTTCTCAAAAATTTCAACTGCTTCCTGCCCGTCTACTGCACATGTAACTTCCATACCGCTGTCTTCCAGTATACATCTGGCAATCTCCATGTTCAGCTCATTGTCTTCCACAACCAATGCCCGTATGCCTTCCACTGAATAATCATCAAGGCTTACTGGCTTATCTGATAAATTACTGTTTTTATCCTGTGTGTCAATTTTGAACGGTATTTTTACAATAACTGTAGTACCAACACCAACTTCGCTCTTCAGTTCAATACTTCCATCCATCCTGTCCACAAGCTGTTTCGTAATTGCAAGCCCCAGTCCGGTGCCTTCATACCTGGATCTGCTTGTCTTGCTTTCCTGAGAGAACATATCAAAAGCATGTGCAATAAAATCTTCACTCATACCCACACCCTGGTCTTTACAGTAGAACGTAAAAAATGCTCTGCCATCATCCAGAGTTTCTTCCTTAACCCAGACCGTAATCACACTGCCCGCCTGACTGAATTTTATGGCATTGTCCATGACATTCGACAGGATCCTGCCAAGATATACCGGATTTCCAATCAGAGCGCTGTGGCTGTATGTACTATTTTTCCAGTCAACCTCATACCGGATGCCTTTCTTTGCAGCCCGCTCATCATAAATCTGGTTCAGTTCACGCAGTACCATTGTCAGATCAAACAAAATCTGCTGGTCCTTCAACTCTCCGCTCTGTAGTTTATTCATATCCAGCACATCATTTACCAGAGACACCAGATATTTCAGGGCTTCCATTGCCTTTTCTCTGATCTTCTGCTGCATCTGTGGATCATCTGCGTACTGATTTCCCATATTTACCATACCGATAATACCGTTCAGTGGTGTGCGGATATCATGACTCATAGTTGCCAGAAACCTTGTTTTCATTTCGGCTTCCCGCTTTGCTGCTTCCGCTGCAAAGTTAAGATCCTCTTCACGTCTTTTGGAATCGCTGATACTACGGACCGTACATAAAACATGGGTAACATTTCCAGACTGATCCCGTTTTTTTACAGTAAAAAGCATCCTGTGCCAGCTGCCATCACACATCCTGTATTCTGTAGAAATACATTCTTCCGTCTTCAATCTGGCTGAAAGTGTAGAAACATCCAGAAATGGACGTATCAGCGGACGGTATTTCGGTGCAACCATGGTATCACAAAGCTGATACAGTTTCTCCGATGCACATCCTCTGTTTCCTGTCAGTTTGTGTATTTCACTGTCATTTGATACCTCTTCAAAAAAATCTTTCTGAACATCAATCCTGTAAATAGAACAGTAACTCTTGGCAATTGCCGAAATTATTTCATTACTCAGCCGTGTCTCGTCCAGTGCCTGCTTTAATTGATTCTGGATGGTAGTTTCTTTTTCCATAATATCATCGATATGCCGGAAACCCACCAGTGCGAAAAAATGTTTCTCATCCTGGTATATTTTGACTGCCTGTGCCTCAAAAAATTCATGCTGATTCGGATTCGGTTTGCTTCTGTAATGATAGGTAATGCGCTCCTTCCTGGAAAGCTGTTCCTTCAGATGCCCCGTCGAAATCCACTCCTTAAATTCCTGTCTTTCTTTCCCATACAGATACTGGACCGCATATTGGTCAGCAGCATAATTGAAATTATCACACTGTTTCAGATTCATTTTTTTTGCATTGGTTCCGTCGTTTATATGCAGAATCTCAAAGAAACCGATATTTAATTCGACATAATAGACAGCAGTAAAGTCTGAACATATTTTGTCCAAAAGCCGTCGTTCTGCCATCTGTTCTTCCAGCATACGTTTCAGTTTTCTGTTCCTCATATGTACCATTACAGTCAGGATAAGAAGCAGAGCGATCAGCACGGCTATAAAAGCCAACGCAGCCACAGACTGCAGTTGTTTCGGAAATATATATTTCATTTCTGTCATAACAAAATCCTCTCTCTATGTTTCCTGTCCGCTTTTCCCATGCATCTGGAAGGCTCCTGATTGCTGCGGCTGTCTCATAATCATTCATGACAGGCATTTGACCTTCTCAACTCTTCGCTTATGGTCTGCTTAATCTTTTTATCATCCAACGGCTTTGCAAGATGTGCGTTCATTCCTGCTTCCATACACTTTACTTTTCACCAGCTCATTCACCTTCGCCTGCACTGCCGGATAATCATACCCTGCAGCCTGCAGTCTCTTCTTTCTGTCCTCGCCGTTCCCCCACTTTCCGGCAATCACTTCCTTCGCCACAGCTTCCACACTTTTCTTTCCTGTACCAGGATTCCCGCCGGTTCCTTTCACAGCCTTCTCATACTGCGGAGCCGCATATCCGCGGATATATCCCCATCCCAGGGGGATCAGCCGGAAATCCTTGTCGGTGTCGAAAAACTGCTTGCCTGCGAGTGCGCTCTCGCCGTTCTTATTGTCGCCATCAACATACCATGCCGGATTGCTGGCATAGGCATTCGCACCGAGGTTATACGGCACATCGGCGATGATAAGCTGCGCTTTGGGGATGCCGTATGCCTTGAAATTTTGAAAATGATCGTTGAATAATTCTATGTCTTTCATAGTGTATTTCCGTTAATTGGTAGCCATTGGTAGAGGCTCGGTTTGCGCTCTAAATCGCCGCGCCATTCGGCGGCATTATCGTAGTCGATGAGTTCGATGCTCCCATCCCGTTTGTCCCTGACAAGACGCGGCAGATTGCGAAATATCTCATCTATGGCGTCATCGGTGGCAAATCCCCATTTCGGGTCGGCCTGAATGTCGCGCCATTGCGTCAGAGAAGAAAGCCGATATTTCAGGTCGGCAACCTCTTCGACTTGCTTATCCAATGC
>ERZ773148.1932-NODE-1932-length-16564-cov-5.544854_pt1 | contig 16564 bp, 17 predicted proteins | sample MGYA00580846_ERZ773148 | MGnify/ENA primary metagenome ERZ773148 (study PRJEB29015, sample SAMEA2737879) | human gut metagenome | biome: human gut; feature: human-associated habitat; material: faeces | place: China | collected 2012 ... | reverse complement strand
CCCACCACCGGCACCATCCTCCGAAACGCTTGATCCCTCAGCATTTGAGGCATCAGGCGTTTCTTCTTTTCTCCCATGAAAAGCATCCATTTCACCCTGTTTTTTTGCAGTTCTCTCCGCAGTTCTCTCCATAATCCTCTTTCAAACGCTTGTGCTGATGCCTGGTTCAATGATAACAACATTGCTCATCTTCGATGCCGAAGTATTTTTCGACGATGTGTCCAGATGTGCGTAGATATTTGCGGTTGTGTTATAGCTGCTGTGTCCAAGCCACTCCTGTATATCCTTCATTGGCACACCATTTTTCAGCAGCAGCGAAGCGCAGGTATGTCTCAAATCGTGAAAGCGAATACTGCGCAAGTGATTTTTCCTCAAGACGAGCTTGAAATGCTGTGTTACATAGTTCGGCTGATAGGGTTCTCCCATATCGTTTACAAAGATATACTCGCTTTCTGTATAGCAATTTCCACACAACTTCCGACAGCATTCCTGCCGTACTTTCATACGCAACAAAAGGTCGCGGTATTGCGGAACCAATGGCATTGAGCGGCAGCTTGACTGATTTTTTGTACGATCCTTTTCGACTGTGATGGTCGTACCATCGCACATACACTGAACAACTGTATGGTCAATCGTAATCAGATTGTTTTCAAAGTCGATTGCCCTCCACCGGAGCCCCATGATCTCACTCCTTCGCAAGCCATAAAAAGCTGCCATTAGAACAGGGAACTCGCAAGGATCACCTTTCACTGCTTGAAAGAGCGTTTCTAGTTCCGACACAGAATAAAATGCTCCAACATATCTTTGACTCTTTGGCCGCTCCACATTGTCCATCGGATTCGAGGCAATTAAATCGTGTTTACGAGCATACTTCATTGCCTTATGGATATTCGCATGAAAACGCTGAACCGTGGTTCCTTTTAGGTGCAGTTCATTGAAACAATAGCTGTAAAAATTCTCCACATCCAGCGCAGTCAGCTCTCTGAGCAGTATTCTTTGTCCACGAAAATATGGGACAATTCGCTTTTCAATATTGTTTACATATCCCGCATATGTATCTACCTCCACAGAGTTCTTGATGATACCCAACCACTTGATCATGTAGTCAGAAAAAGAAATATCTTCTCTGCTGATCACGGGAGATCCTGCACAAGGTGATGCAGCATCTTTATAGGTGCATCTGGTTTCGGCTAACATTTCTTCCGCCAACTTTGCACTTTTCTTCCCAGTTGCCGGTATCCCTGTTGAAATCCATTTGGACTTGCGATTGCCATCTTCGGATTTCAAATTCAGCACCATGTAATAGTAACCTTTTTTTGTTTGCAGATGACCCGCTACCATGTTGTTCCTCCTTTTTGTAGCGGTACAACCTATCTGTCAATGGCAGATCAATTATACCATAAGCTGCCGTTCTCTCCAATGTGCCTATAAACTTTATTTTGAAATCCTTGCGCCGAAATTTCTCCGTCAACCAAGCAGATACTCAATCACGCAAATCTTCGGAATCTTAAATGACTTACCAATTTTCAGATGGTGAATTTCACCGTTCCCCAACAATTTGTAAGCTGTTTTCATGCTGATTCCGCCCAACATGATGCACATCTGCTTAACGGATACCACATCAGGATATTCTGCAAATAGCTTTCCTTGATATGTAAGAGTCATGACACAACTCCTCTCTCAAATAATATTGATTAACAGCCAAACGGCAAAGGAGATGCCCCCGTTCGTCGGGGGCATCTCCTTTTTACCAGCCTAATCATACCATAGCGCCATATGACACTTCAAGTACATCGGCTTAGACATTTTTAGGACATTTTCAAAAAATCAGACGCGAAACTGATCGGAATAGGCATACATCTCCGCAAGATTTTCGATGGCAGTACGCTTGATCCGGTCGATGGTGCGGTAGGTCAAGCCAAAGCTGGCAGCAACTTCCTTCGTGGGAATTCCGTCCACAAACACCAGACGAATCACCTCAGTCTGCCGCTTATCCAATAGACCAATAAAGTATGTCAGGCGTCTCTGCTCACATTCCAAAGCAAACAGTTCCTTTGCTATTTCGTATGCTGACTCTGCATTCATGCGTTCCGCCTGTTCTTCGTAATTGAGTGCAATGTAGAGGGTCTTATTGGAAATATGTCCCGCACTATGGTCAAGACCATCGCCATGTCCGAAGTTCATGGCTTCGATCTGTTCTGACCTGCTTACTTTGGCCGGGTGCTCCAGATTATACCGAAGTACCGCAATCTTGCGTTCACGCTCGTTATAGCTCTCCAACAGCTTCAAAACGTACTTACTCATAGCACTTTCCTTTCTGTTATAGATTTTTGATTGCCATGAGCGCTGCAGGCGGAGAACGGCAGCGAATCTGTCGGTTGCCTGATATGGCAAAGCAAAAGGCACTTTCACGGATATCATAACCCGCGAAAGTGCCTTGAGAAAATATGGAGTTATCCCAACTACGAAAGCGCAATGATCCATGGTTGAAATCAGAATCGTACAGAAGCCGACGCACACTCTCCCTGTGCGGCATCCCGTACTGAACGGCTGTCAAGAATATCTCTGCTGGCTTGTCCTCCGGAAAATATGCGTTTAATATCCTGCCAATATGCTGCAAAAACTCACATAGAAGTGCCGTAGCATACGTCTTGCAGTAGAACTTCATCCGCCATTTGTGGAGAAGGTACTGCAATCCGTATGCTACGAAGGTATCATACAAAGTCTCCTTCCATTAGTGAAGTATAGAACATCTTTGTATGCTGAATTAACGCATTCATACTTATCATACTGCATTATAAGATTATGTCGAGGTGAGTTATAATGCAGGAAGCGAAGATTAACTTAGGCAAGGTCGTTCGCATAGCCCGCAAGCGCAAGAGGATCACACAGGACTATCTTGCAGAAAAGGTCGGGGTTCAGCCACGAACGATTCTGGAAATAGAGAATGGCAGGGGAAATCCCCGTTTTGAAAATCTGTTTGTGATGGTTCGCCTGCTGGACATCGCCCCTAATGATATTTTTAATTACGATTGCGGTCTGGCGCAGGATACCGAACAGCTTTTTCAGGAGTTGTCCAGTTTTAGTGAAGAGGAACAGCGCATGGCTGCAGCTGCCGCCAGAGCAGTGCTGCAGCAGATCCGCTATGAGAAGGAACACTGCAAAGAAGAGGTTTCAAACAAAACGAACGGCTGAGAGAAGGTAAACGCCTCTCCCAGCCGTTTTGCATGATGGCTCATAGCAGCGTCTTCAGCTTCACTTGATTATCTCGGACTGCTTCACTTACAGATCAAAATGCGATATATAAAACTCTTATAGCATATTTAATATAACACAGTCAGCAAAAAACCGCAAAGACGGGTTATGGTTATGTCATGAATGTCTTTGCGTTTTTCTGTTTCTTTCTACATCTCCTAACATAAGTTCAGGATTTTGCTTTATAAGCAACTCCCTTTCCACAAATTTTATGTACACTTAAACGGTGATACCAGTAGCGATTTACCATTGCAATATTTCTTGCTGCATTTGATGCATTCATCATCGAAATCGAAAGGGGACATTGGCTCAACTGCCAATGTCCCCTTGTTTTTTATTTACGCAGCCTTTTGCTGAAACCGCTGGCTGCGAATACTGTTGGCCCTGACCTGAAGCTCCTGCGAAAGAAGCTTCAAGACGGAAAACTCATCATCCAGCCCGTCCAGTTCCCGCTGCAGCACGCCCTCATAGTGACGCTTCTTTTCCTCCAACGCCTGCACCTTGAGCACCCAGCGGTCCATGACCGCGGGACTCTGGCTGCTGCTCTTAATGAGATAGTCGCACTTTTCCTGATAGGCCGCGATCTCCTTTTTCACGGCCAGATAGAATTCCTCCGTCATCTTATCCCGCTGCTTGGCGTCATCAATAATGTAAAAGCTGTTGACCACCAGCGGCGTCTGCTTTTTATTCAGTCCGCTGAGCAGGGTGATGAAGTCCTCGAAAATATCCACGCGCTCCATAAAAGTGCGGGGGACAAAGTACATATGGCCGGTGACACTCAGTTTGGTTGCCTCCATTCCCCGCAGGAAATTGACGCAGATGGTTTCGATCTGCTTGCGGTTTGCGCATCGCTGGTAGAGCTCAAAAAGCTCCTCCGCTTTTCGGCAGCAGCCCTGCACATCCACCGCATCGTCCAGCACGAGATTATCACAGCGGAACATCCCGTCGTTCTTACCGCAGCTGATATTCGCCAGCTTTTCATACCGGTTGGTTTCACGATTCAAGGTCTCTTTGACCAGTTCCCGCGAAAAAACACCGGCGGTGCGCTTATTATCGCGGCAATAGGCAAGATAGATGTTCGTCTCACCGTCTACCGTGACCGGAACCCTCTCCCGGATATCGCCTGTGGCAGAGCGGAACGCATCGCCGAGAGAAAGCCGGGTGCTGCCGGTGTAGGGAATGCCCATGCTCTCGCACAGCGAGGACAGTTCATCCTTATCCACCAGCAGGTTTGCAAGAGAAAAGTATAAGAACTTTCCAAGCATATGCTCCTGATCGCCCTGCGCCGCACCGAGAAACTGATTCATGTTGATGATCTTTTCTTCCATATTGTTGCCCTTCCTTTGTTACATGGTTGCCGCCTGACTGAGAAGGTAGTCGTCCACTCCCTTATAGGCGGGATTCCATGTGTATTTTGAGTAGCGAATACCTGGGATCTTTCGCACTTCCTTCCGCATGGTGAGAATGGCCTTCCGCACATTGGGGTTGGTCATCTGATCCATATCCATCGCCTCTACGACCTCACGGACGCCAAGTTCCCGGACGGTATCATTCAAACCGTTCAGCGCGTTGACGCCGCCGATGCAGATAAAGAGCGCATCTTGCGCAAGGAAACTGGCTACATCGCCCTTCAGCGGGCCTTCCGTCAGAAACGCACGCTTGCTTTGGGTGTTCCCTGTCACATGCACCCACGAATAGCTGCGGGTGCCGGATGGCAGATTTCGGCTGGAAAGCCAGCGGTATTTGCGATTGGCCTGCTGCGCATCGTCCAGACGGATCTTCAGCCCCTGAATCAGCCCATCCTTGTTCCGAACCGGAATCAGGAAACCGTTGGGGCCGGAGAGCGTCCAGTCACCATAATAGGTGCGAAAGCCCGGAATACCGTGCAGGTCATGGCCGTGACTGCGCAGGAGGTCGGTCAAAAGCCGACGCCCGCGCTCTGTTTCCGGCATACTGCGATACTCGTTTCTTCGGATGCGCTCTTCGCTCAAGCCCCGTTCTAAGAGATTCTCGCCGTGTTTTGGGAGAAGCGTCAGATGCGCCAGCATATCCGAATACACGGCATGGCGCTGCTCCAATGAGCAGGGCTGCCGTTCCTGTGTTTGGGGAGATGGCGGTTGGGGCAAGGGGTAGACCTTGCTCTCATGCGCCAGCTCCAGATAAGCCTCTTTGTTACAGATCCCTTTGATCCGTGCATACAGGCTCACGCTGTTTCCGTGTGCGCCGCAGAGATTGCAGCGGTATTGGTCGGTATCCGTATTAAGGCTTAAATGATATTTCCCCGGCCCATGGTCACCGCAGAAGGGGCAGCTTGCCTCAACTTCCTTTCGCCGCAGCGTCCGGGAGTCGAGGACAAGCCCACACCGTCTGGCCGTGTCCACAATGGGGATCTTATCCTCCTTTATTTCCGGATAAAAGAGGGCAAGGAACACGATCTGTTCCTTGCCTTCCGTTCGGGCGGCTCACGCCGCTCCCTTCCATTCTTTTTCGTGTCCCGCCGCCCGCAGTTCCATCTGCATACGGGCAAGGGGAATCCGCCGCTCATAATATGCCAGCAGGCGCAGTCCGCCGCCTTGCGTCGGAACACCGCGATAGATCTTTTCATAGAGCACAGTGCGGCCGTGTTCCTCTACGCGGGTTCTGCTTTCCACTTTCACTTCACACATAGGCAGTTAAGCTGCGGGGCGAAGGATGCGCTCGTTTTCGAAATCGAAAACAGGCGCGTTTTCCTCCGGTGTCCCGGGAATCAGCTTGAGGGTATAACCCTGCTCGCGTGAGAGCTTAAAGAGCCCAACGATACGGTTGAGTTCCTCATCCACTACATCTTCCTGCTTTTCTTCGACTTCCGGCACACTCTGGTCAGATGCAGAGAACTCCGCGCTCCCTTCATTCTGCACAGTTTCCGTGTGGTCTTCCTGCGCGGGCACAAATTCAGCATCCAGAACTTCAGCTTTCTGCCTGGGCGCTGTCAGCGCCGTCCAGAACGAGCGCAGCATGGAGGCAAAGAGTGTACCGAAGAGGGTGCGCTTTTTCGGCGTGAGATTCACGACCTCCTGCGCCACGACCTCATCCACCTCGCTGATCGCTGCCGTCAGCTTTCCCGTTTCCACATAGGCTGCGGAGAGGAAGCAGGATACGGCGGCACTCTCGGAGGCAAACACCACGCTTGGCGATCAGGCGCTTGCAGATCACGGTGCCGCTTTCCACATCGTCTATGCAGACAGTATCCGCGTTGATGCTGCCGGCGTCGATCACGCCGCTTCCGGTGATGCTCTGCGCCTTGACGCCATAGGTCACATGAAGGCGGCCATGCACCACCAGATGCTCCGTTGCCAGAGACTCATAATGGACGGTTTCTCCCTTGGGAATGTAAACAGTTTTCATCTTGTATTCTCCTTTTTCTTTTTTAGATGGCTATGCCATCTTTTTTCTTTTCAAGCTGCCATTTTCTCTTTCAGTCGGACCGGCACCACCAGGGCAAAATCACTGCGCCCCGCAGCATCGATCACGATAGGAGCATAAGGACTGCTGAGATGGATACAAACTTCCTCTTCGCCCTTAAACTGCTTCAGGGCATCCAGCATATGGTAGAGATCAAAGCCGAGAACCATGTCTCCGCGGCCCCTCACCTCAATGCCGGTTTCAAATGCTCCACTGGACGCCGCAATGGAAAGCCGTTCACCCGCAAAGCGCACATAAGGCTTTGCCGTGAGTGCAGAGCACTCCTTCAGATAATTCAGTTCCCGCACAAAATCAGCCGTTTTGACAGTCACGCTCTCCCGATACCCTTTAGGAATCACCGCATCCACGTTATAGGTATCCACGCCCTGTAAGCGGGCAAGCATACGCAAATTGCCGCTTGCAAACAGCACATGGCTGCTTCCGATCCGCACGGTCATATCTTCCTTGCCGAAAGCGCTCAGGTGCGCAAGCACATCGGCGCGCACCAAAAAAGGCTTTGGGAAAGAAACACCTTCCAGCGTATCGCAGGCAAGGCGGGTTCCATCCAGTGCGTAGACGCGATTCCCGCAAAACTGCACGCAGATCGCAGCGGGTCTTGCACTCACGCTTGGCTTTTCCGCAGCATAGCGCACACGCTCCACACAGGCGGAAAGCCTCGCGCTGCTTACTGAAAATGCATCGCCCTCCGAAGCCTGCGGCGTATTCGGATAATCCGCTCCGTCGTAGACCTCAAATACCGCACCGCGGCGTTCACAGCGGAGCAAAACCCTTCCGGCTTTCTTACTGCCGCTCTGCGTTTCGGAAAATTCCATCGTCAGCTCACCGGCAAAGTGGGAACAGGCGCGCAGGATGTCCTTGGTTTTTCGGAAAGCAAAGAACATATCATCACCCGAAGCCGGGAGCTCTGCCGTAAACCATGTTTCGAGATCTGTTGCCGTCAATGTGCAGCGCCCATTCTGAATCCGAAGGCAGACTTCCTCCAAAATGGGTATTGCGCACTTTTTGAGGATTTTACTGACTTTGCTCATTGCATGGGAAAACTCTTTTGCGTCAACTACTGCTCGGCTCATGCTGCACGCCTCCTTGTCTTTTTTTCCAGCACCGTCTGCATCCGGATCGTTCGGGTGGAAAAATCCGTCTGCATGGCATTGTTTTCTCCATGGGTCAGAATGTTATAGACCATGATGAGCACAGCGGTCGCCGCAGTCACATTGGCCACAATACTCTGCGGATCTTCCTGTGCGGCTTCCGCGCAGCTGATCTCCGAGGGAAACAGGTCGGTGTCCTTCAGCATTTCGGGATGAACGCCGCCAATAGATTTGCGGATCGTTCTTCCGTTTCTTCGCACGCCGCACACGACCTGTCCGGTATACTTTCCGTTGCCGCTGTCGATGTAGATGAGTTCCTCGCTCTGATGAAAAGCCTGATGGCAGAGCTGCCGCGTCTTATTGTTATCCACGCAGCCCAGCAGCAGTACCATTTCCTTCGCCCGCTTGGTAGAATAGGGATTCAGCTCCCATTCCTTCGGCTCGATCAGTTCCATCAGATCCGGCAGCTTTTCAATAAAGCTGGGAACATACTCTGTCTCCATTCCAAGCACAGTGGAATACCGCTCTGCCAGCACGCGGGCTTTATTTTCACCCAAGTCTGCGGGGACAAAGTTCTGCCGGTCCAGGTTCTTTGGCTCGACAATATCCCCATCGCAGACAACAAAGCGGGCAGGACGATCCAGCATATGAAGCAGGCGAAACACATACGGGGCAACATAGCCTCCTGTGCCGCCGGCTCCCAGCATGACCACCTTGACCGGGCGATCCGTTGGAAACTTCATAGGAACGCCTCCTCCAGAAGGTCCCGGAAGCTGCGCTTATCCGGCTTTTTGAATCGCTCGGACTTTCTGCTGCGGATACTTACCTGCGTCAACCATTCCTTGGGAAACGGCTGCTCCAATCCTTCCATCACAATATTGGGATCGATGGATACAAAGGAGTCGCCGCAGAAAATACGTGCTTTGACGTCCGGATAGAATTTATCAAGTTTTCCCAAAACGAGGTAGAGTCCTGTGGAGCGCTCATCCTGATCATCTTTACCGGAGAAAAAGGCATCCATGCTGTTATGAGAGTGGATATCCGCGTAGCAGAGATACCGCTCTTCATCGTCATAGGGACAGTCATGGAGATTGGCCTCTACTTCCTCCTTGCACACGCTCTGCTTGGGGACGTAGGCAAAAAAGCGTTTTTCCGCCTTGTCCCAGTAAATCTGGGCAAATGCTTCATTCTCCCCATGATCCGTCATAAAGGCACGGAAAAAGGCGATGATCTGTCCCATCAACTCGGCGGGGATTTTCGGCAGAGCCGGGGAAAACCCGGCTCTGACCTCAGAGAAATCCACCACATTCTTTTTGGGGGCGATAAACTCGCCCTGCTCCATCTTGCGAAGCTCATAGATCCTGCCGTCGTTGGAGGGGATCAGGCAGATAACCTTATCCGAGTTGCGAGCCTCTTCCAAGGTGCCGAATTTCCCCTTATAAGCGGCATTTCCCTTGGTTTTCATTTCCACCTTGGGCTTTACATAGCAGCAAGGATCTTTGTCCTTCGTTTTCTTGAGGGCGTCGAGAAATTCGCGAGAGCGTTCGATCATCTCCTTCATGGAAATGATCGTGGTCCCCTTGGGGTCTTTGACCTCCTTGCGGATGCCGCAGTATTCCACGCTCCAGGATACCCTTTTGCCTTCCTCCAGATCGGTAAAATCATCGGACTTACGGATGCGCAGCTCCTCAAAGGTCATGGAGGGATCGTCGATCTCCTCTTTCACACCCTTGTGGTAGAATACCGGCGGCTTTTCCAACAAGCCTTTCTTGGTATTCTCCGCTGTTTTCTGCTCAAACGCTGCGGCAATGGGATTCTCCGCAGGAGCTTCGACCGGCGCCTTGGCGATGGGTGCGGTTGTCGGCTGCGATGTTGCAGCAACTGCCGGTGTGATTTCCTGCGCCACGGGTGTCGGAGACGACGGAACGCTCTGTGCTGCCGCCGGAGGTGCAAACGGATCTCCCTGCGGTGCAGCGCTGCTGTCTCCAAAAATCGCGCTGATATCCAATCCTTCTTCTTCGGGGATCTCCTGAAAGGGCCACGCGCCGTTGCTGGGTTCACTCATAGTAAATTGCTCCTTTCGATTTTGGGACAAAAAAGACCGCAATCACTCCTATGAGCAATTACGGTTTCATTCTCGTCCTTATTACATTTCAAGCCGTTTGAGTTCGACGGTACTCGCAAGGAGCATGCCACATCTCTAAGCGGTAAAACCGCCATGAGTTGTACAAAGGGCATACTACCTCCTTTCCACTCTTTCTTTCCTAACTTACTCCGCCCTAACTTACTTCGCCCTGAAATACAGCTTCATTGTAGCATTACGGGGAAAGACTGTATAGTTGGAGTTTTTCCATAGTAAAGAGAACGCTCTGGATATTGCCGGCTGACTTCACTCAGCCGGAGCCTGCAAATAATTTTGCGCATAAATCTTGACGGGACCCTTTGTCAACAGCACCAATTTGTCCCAAAGCAACCAAAACAAAATGCGCCTGTATAACACAAAGGCACACAGGCGCAAGAAATTACATATTCACTTAAAAGCTGACAATATACGATACTGCTATTGTAAAATCCGGTTTTTCCATTTAATGTCCATCCAGACGAAGAATTAGTTGTTGGCATATCAGATGCAGGCAGAAGGACGGATGGTGTCTGTCCGTGTTTATTAGCCCATGGACCATCGTTTGTACGATACCAGTAATGATAGTCGTAGTTTCCTCCCTGCTTACCGATTCTCATAACGATCATCCACTGATTGGAAGCAAGTGTAACATTCGGACCACTCACTTCCTTCCAACGGCCTCGGAAGTTACTATTGAGCCAAGTAGTCATTCGTGTCTTGGTGCGTGCAAGGGCTTGCGCCGTCGTGGTAGACTGATTCTGAACATAAAGATTGTCGAAGATTATAATGGTGGAGACCTGTATCAAAAGCACTTGTATCAAAAGCATAAGGGCATTTTAGTAGATACTTATGTCTATAGCGATGGGAGTCAGGTGACTGCATTCAAATGGGAGAAGCAATAGTATGTAGATGCGATCATTTTCAAGGCGAAGCCTTCGATTTTTATTGATTTGTCAAGTGTTTTTGTGAAAAAATATTATTTTTATAAATGCTTATCGACTTTAGACAGCAACCTACAAAATGTGGTTTGTATGGATCAGCTTTACCCCTGATTCAATCGCAGGAACAGCGAGAATCAGTTGGGAAAGGCACCTAAATCTTGTGCCTTGCTGAGTTAAGCCGATAAGCATATTTTTATATATCCCCCTGCGCTGAAATAAAAACGCTCAATCACCATCATAAGTGATTGAGCGTTTTGCGCGCAAACTTAATGACATTGCCTCTATGAGAGACAGTGAAATAAAACACTGTCAATCATGGAGGGAGCATTACTATGCCACAGAAGCAGAAATTAAGCGCAGAGGAAAAGTAACCGTCAAACCACCCCAGCGCATAGACATGCATGAGGCAATAGTAGCGGAACGTTGCGAAACGTTTGTATCGAAAGAAATGGCAAGAATGCCAGTTCCCTTGAAAATGGCAATTAGGACGGAAAACAGCAGGCCGGAGATCACCGGCGCTGGAATCGCAAATTTGCGAAGTACATGGGATCGGCGCACAATGGCACGTCCGCAAAAATGACGAGTGCGGCAAAGCCGAGGCTTGTCAGATACTCAAATTGAAATGCACCGACCGCGCCATCAGCCCCGGGGGTAAAGGTTCCAAAGTAAGAGATCAGCTTATTCATCATATTCGCCCCTTTCAGGATCATTTGTTTGCTGTGCGGCTTTTTACTGCACGCGATATCCGCTCGCGCACTTTTCAAAAGCGTATGCAAGCCGCTCATCGGGAGAGGCAAAGGACTGCGGCTCAAAGCCTTCTGCCTTTTGGAAGGAAACGATGCGATTCGGGTGATCGATCTAGATCACACAGGTGTTCTGCGCAGAAGCTTCCGTTTTCATTTTTTCTCTCCGTTACACATAAGATTCATGATTTTTATAAAAGCTTGTCGGCTGTTGCCTGACAGGCGGCAAACCTCTCAGCTGCGGCGCTTTTCCCCTCGCGCAGCTCACAGTGCGCAAACTCCGTCGTCTGCGGCAGCAGTAGATCAAAACGCCCGATCCGGTTGATCTTCAGATGCAGCCGCTCCGCCGATAGGTCGAGGATATGCCCGCCCTGCGTTTTGTCGCTGCTCAGATAATGAAAATGCCAATCCGGTATGCAAATGCCGTCCACATACCGCGGGCACCAGACGGCGATCACATTGCCGCGGGTGTTTTCAAAGCAAAATTCGTTCCGGCTTTTCGCCGCCTCAGAAAGCACCGGGTAGGGCTTCCGGCAGCTGTTCCAGCTTTGCGTATGCATAGTCTTGAAAACGCCGCCGGCCTTGATCATATAAAAGAGATTGGGATTTCCCTGCACAAACGGCGCAAGCATCTGCTTGAGCGAGGTAAGATCATCGATGCCGTTCAGCGCTATCTCCGGGGCGTTTTCGTCAAACACCATGGCTGCGGCAAACGCCATGCTGTCCTCCGGCCTCATAACGGTGACCTCGCCGTCCGGCGCTGTCTTGTAGGCTGCGCCGTTTTCAAAAGTTATCACGCCGTCCAACGCTGTGCCGATGCCGACCCCGGTATCGGCACAGCGCAGAAGCTCCCGCACACTGATGACCGTATCGAAATTCCCAAGCGCCAGCGCGTTCCATGTAGACGCCTGAAACAGTGTTTTCACCATACTGCCATATCCTCCTCGCGAAAGGAAAAGGCGGCCTGCCTTTCCTGTTGCGGAAGGCAGGCCGCCTTTTCTATTGACTTACTCGATGGCGATCTTGCTGGAGGAGGTAAGCTTCTTCGGCTCCTCCTTCGGGATAAGCACGGTCAGCACGCCGGACTCGTACTTGGCCTTCACGTCCTCGGGCTTCACGTCGCCGACGTAGAAGCTGCGGGAGCAGGCACCGGAGTAGCGCTCCTGACGCAGCACGCGGCCCTTCTTGTTCTCTTCGTCCTTGTCGAGGCCCTTCTCCGCGCTGACGGTCAGGTAACCGTCCTGCACGTCCACATGGATCTCGTCCTTTTCAAAGCCGGGCAGCTCCACCGCAAAGCGGTAAGCCTTGGCGTCGTCCGTCTCGCGGATGTCGGTCTTCATCAGGTTTCTGGCGTGCTTGCCAAACAGCGGGCTGTGACCGCCAAAGAAGCTGCCATCAAAGAAATCATCAAACATGTTTTCACCATAGATGCTGGGTACCATAACAATTCCTCCATTCAAGATGAAATATGGGATTCCAATTTATGTGAAGCACGGCGGCGTGGTATCAGCCGCGCCGCAGCAGTGCCTGCCGATCAAATGTCCTTTGTTCTGGAAATGCAGGCGTAGACAATGGAACTGACGCCCTCCAGCAGAAATACGATGCCGACCGTCATGCCCATGGCCGCCACGCTGACCCACGGATCCATCAGGCAAATGAAACCGGCAAGCGTCAAAAGAATGCCGACTGCAAGGATCCATCCCCACGCGCGGACACCGAGGGCGCGCAGATCAAACGAACTGACGCACTGCGACACGCCGGAAAACAGCAGCCACAGCGTGAACAGGAACGGCAGCGACAGCATCGTGAACCACTGGTTGAAAAGCAGGAACAGCGACATGATCACCGTCAGAATACCATCGAGCAACAGCCAGCCGGAGCCGAGCATCACGCCGCTTGTCGCGGCAAACACCACGATCTCCGCAACGCCGGACAGCAACAGGAATATACCAAGCAGCAGCCCCGCCGAGAGCAGCGCCACGTCCTGATTGCACAAGCAATAGATGCCCGCGGCGATCAGCAGCACACCAGCTGCAACATTCAGGATACGCATGGACTTTGTACTCATAACGCCATCTTCTTTCTTTTTTCTCTTTCTGCTGTATAGTTTAGCTTTTTCTGCGGTAAAGACAATACGCCGCCGGTACAAGAAAAGAAATAGAGCTTGTGCCAAAAGCACAAGCAAGAACGAGAAAGTATGGACAGGGAAACCATTCGGACTTTAATATGTTTTACAAAGCTTCGATAGCATTGTTCATAAATTATGTGGTATAATTTTATGAATTAGAATATAAAGATTGAAATTGCAGGAGGCTAATTATGAAAAACAAAGGTTGGAAAATTCTTCAAATCATTCAACTTATTATTTTCTTATGCTTTAGTGCGTTCTTATTCGCAAGAACAGTAGATGGGCATGGAACTGTACAGACATTAGAAGTAAAGCTGATTAGTTTTGCTATATGGGCGGCTTTTTATCTTGGCGTCTTAGCCATAGAGTGGTTGATCTACGTTATTGTTCGACGCTCTAAAAAGCAAAATTAACATATGCCGATTTTTCTGTCAGAAGTCCGGCAAGTTCTTCACCACACAGCGATTCCCCACATCAGTCAAGCTATGCTTTTTTGACAGCAATATCCCCGGATGGTGCATAGCCATCCGGGGATCTTTTTCAGGTATGTATCAGGAACTTCCACGGGATGATCACTTGGTGACAACCAGCTTGTCGTCCTCCACGGCCAGCTTTGCGGTATCGCCGGTCTTGAGTGTACCGTCCAGCATCTTCTCGGCCACGGCGTCCTCCACCTTGCTCTGGATGGCGCGGCGCAGGGGACGCGCACCGTATCTGGGGTCAAAGCCCTCCTTAGCAAGCTCCTTTACCGCCTCGTCGGAAGCATCCAGATGGATGTCCATGGCCTCCATGCGTCCGGCCACGGTCTTGAGCATCCGGCGGGCGACCTCCTCGATATCCTGCTCCGTCAGGGCGCGGAACACGATGATGTCGTCGATACGGTTCAGGAACTCAGGGCGGAAAGTCTGGCGCAGCTCCGCCATCACGGTCTCCTTGGCCTGAGCGTATGCTCCTCCGTTCTGCCGTTGATGCTGCTGCGATAGATGAAGCTGGCTCCTCATTTCTGCCGCAATTTTCACATTTCATAATCATCCCTCCGTGAATCTGTATATAAATCGTTCAAACTTTCCTTTCTGACACACAATTTAGCTTTTCCTCTTGCAAAAACAAGAAGCTGCCGATACAATAAAGAAAAAACGACTTGTACCGAATGCACAAGCCGAAGAAGGAGGCAGACCATGGAGGAAAAACGCTGGGAGTCGTGCAATGCAGAGGCGCTACTGGAGGAGTTCTTTTCGCAGGATGATCTCCGGCAGTTAGCGCTGAGCACAGGGGAACTGCTGGGCTGCCCACTTCTGGTGCTGGACGACACCTTTCATATTGCGGCGCACCACCTGCCGCTCGGCTTTTCCGATGCGCTCTTTGAAACCGCCGTGCGCCGCGGCGAGATCTCCTATGAGGCCGGCGCAATCATCAGCAGAAACCCAATGCTCACAGCCGGTTGGGCGGACTATGTCCAGCTGGCGGACAGCCCCTATCGGCGGCGTTTTGCGCCGCTCGTCAGCGCGGGCGTGCGCCTCGGCTGCCTGATCTGCGTGGATACGGACGGACATTTGGAAAAGATTCCGCCGCAAACCTGGGAGCTGGTGGAGCGCATTCTCGCCAAGCAGCTGTTTGTGGAGGCGAGCCATCAGGACAAGCCCTTTGAAACGGCGGAGGACATCCTCATGCACCTGCTGGACGGCGGATTTTCTTCCGCCGCGCACTTCCAGCTACAGGCGTCCGGCACTTACCTGGCGGATTTCCACCCGCTGACCTTCGCCCTCATCGATCTTGAGGCCTACCATAATGCGTACATGGGGAAGCGGCATCTGAGGGAGGAACTGGAGACGCAGATCCCAGACGCTCATCCGTTTCTGTACAAAGGCGATATTTTCCTCTTTCTGCACAGAGAGGGGGATGCGGACACGCTTTCCACGCTGGCAAAGGAGTTTCAGCTCAAGATCCTCGTGTCCGAGCCGCTGGATGAGCTGTTTGATCTCCCGGGGCTCTACCGCACGGCGCGCGAGGCGCTGGAGCTGATGACGGACGAGCGCTTTCACGGGGAGCCGGTCTGCTCCGTGGCGCAGCTGCGCACGCCGCTGCTGCTGAAAAATCTGGAGGGGCGCGGCGACCTAATCCCGATTGCGCTGCACCGCCTTGCCGCCCGCGACCGTGAAAAGGATACACAGTACTGTGAAACGCTCTACCATTACCTCACCTGCTGCCACTCGCTGAAAAAGACCAGCGACGCGCTCTATACCCACCGCAACACCGTGCTCTACCGCATCCGCAGATTGCAGGAGGATTTCGCGATCCCGCTGGAGGAGCCGTCCCAGCACGCCGACCTGCTGCTGGGCGTGTCGCTCATTTTGTTTGAGATCAAGGGGCCGGACTTTTTTCTGCGCGCGCCGAAAAATGAAGCATAAAACCGGCGCGATCACGCGCCGGTCAGATAAAAAAGGATGATATTATGAAGGAAAACAGAAAGCTTTTGAGAGAAGTCCTCAAGGACATCCGCCACGACATGACGGACGAAGAGGTACTGAACCTGCTGGCGGACAGTAAGATTTCCGAAAATCTCGCAGGCGAAAATGAAAAATACACCCTCGGCCAGCGGGCGGCAGACGCCATTGCTAAATTCGCGGGCAGCTGGGCGTTCATCTTCGCCTTCACCGGCGTGCTGATCCTCTGGATGGTTGTCAACACGCTGCTCGCGGCCAAGGCCTTCGACCCCTTTCCTTTCATTCTGCTGAACCTCGTGCTCTCGTGCGTCGCGGCCATTCAAGCGCCGCTCATCATGATGAGCCAGAACCGGCAGGAGGAAAAGGACCGCCGCCGTGCAG
>ERZ773148.1926-NODE-1926-length-16612-cov-3.160657_pt1 | contig 16612 bp, 12 predicted proteins | sample MGYA00580846_ERZ773148 | MGnify/ENA primary metagenome ERZ773148 (study PRJEB29015, sample SAMEA2737879) | human gut metagenome | biome: human gut; feature: human-associated habitat; material: faeces | place: China | collected 2012 ... | reverse complement strand
ATGTTGTATTGTATCGGTGATATTGTGCATAATGACCTCGAGGTAGAGCGTTTGAGGCTACGTGGATTGAAAACGATAGAACACGAGCAGTTTGCACGATTGCAACATTGCCGGGTATTGTTCAGAGCACATGGAGAACCTCCGGTGTCATACGAGATCGCTCAAAAGAATGAGGTTGAAGTGATCGATGCTTCTTGTCCGGTGGTATTGAATTTGCAGAAAAGAATCCGGAAAGCTTATGAGCAAACCCGGGAACAGGGTGGACAGGTGGTCATCTACGGAAAACGCGGGCATGCCGAAGTCGTGGGCTTGGTCGGACAGACGAATGGGGAGGCTTTGGTGATCGAGAATCCCGAGGATATCCGGCAGATCGATTTTTCGCGTCCGGTGATTTTATTTTCACAGACGACCAAAAGTCTGGAAGGTTTTCAGGCTATTGCAGCTTTGCTAAAAGAGAAAGGCGGGGCACAGGTGGTGGTGAACGATACGATTTGCCGGAAAGTGGCCAATCGTATACCTCAGCTGAGAGAGTTCGCACAGAAACATGATGTTGTCATCTTTGTCAGTGGCGAAAAGAGTTCGAACGGAAAGCAATTGTTCGCTACTTGTTGTGAAGTGAATCCCCGGACTTATTTGGTGCAAAGGGCGGAGGATGTAAAGCCGGAAATGTTGGAGAATGCTCAAAGTGTCGGAATTAGTGGGGCGACCTCTACACCGGCATGGGTGATGGAAGAAATAAGACATAAAATAGAACTACAATAAATGAATTACATGATTTAATTATGGGAAGAATAAAAAGAATTGGAGTACTGACTTCAGGAGGTGATGCTCCGGGAATGAATGCTGCCATTAGGGCTGTAGTCCGGACAGCTATCTTTAATGGCTGTGAAGCATATGGTATCTTCGGTGGTTATCAGGGATTGATCGAGGGAGATGTCAAAAGATTGAAATCCAATGATGTAAGCAATATTATTCAGCGGGGAGGAACGATTCTGAAATCTGCCCGTAGTATGGAATTCCGTACACCGGAAGGACGTACCAAAGCCGCTCAGATGTTGGCAGAGCATAAAATCGATGCTTTGGTGGTGATCGGGGGAGACGGTTCTTTTACCGGTGCTAAACTATTGATTCAGGAACATGACATTCCGGTGGTAGGTATTCCGGGAACGATCGATAATGACTTGTACGGTACCGATTCGACGATCGGATACGATACGGCTGTCAACACTGCAGTGGAAGCTGTCGATAAAATTAAAGATACGGCGAGTGCTCACAACCGGCTTTTCTTTGTAGAAGTGATGGGACGTGATGCCGGATTTATCGCTTTACGTACCGCTATCGCCACCGGTGCCGAAGCTGTGTTGGTGCCGGAAGTGGAAACGGACTTGACCGATTTGGAACATTTTATTGAAAAAGATTATAATCCGAAAACCTCCAGTGGAATCGTGATTGTCGCTGAAGGTGAAAAATCAGGTGGGGCTTACAGCATTGCTGAAAAGGTGGCTCAGAAACATCCCGAGTATGACATCCGGGTGTCTGTATTGGGACATATGCAGAGAGGCGGTTCTCCTTCTCAGTTCGACCGGGTTTTGGCCAGTCAGTTGGGTGCTGCCGCTGTCGATGCTTTGATGGATGATCAGAAGAGCATTATGCTGGGAATCATGAATAAAGAGATTGTTCATGTTCCTTTTAACAAAACGATCAAGCATACCAAAAACCTGAATCCTGAATTATTGAATCTGGTGCGGATTCTGTCTATTTAATAGAATCTGGTCTTGGTAATGAAATAACGGTAGGAGCATCCCGCTTTCTTACCGTTATTTTTGTTATTATTGCATGATGAATGAGTTCTCATTCGGGTATTTTGTGAATAAATGGTATTAAAATATTTTTATGCGATATGCTGATGTCATCGTGCCCCTGGCGGTAGAAGGAATGTATACCTATACGGTGCCTGTGTCTCTGGAAAGCGAGGTTCGCGAGGGTACATTGGTATTGGTGTCGTTTGCCGGTAACAAGCGGTATACCGCTTTGGTCGGTCGTATACATGACCAGGCGCCTGTCGGATATCAGGTAAAGCCTATCGAGGATGTCATCGAGAAACAGGTTTCGTTTTCGGCTCTGCACCTGAGGTTTTTATTGTGGCTCGGCGGGTACTATATGGCCACTCCCGGCGAAGTGATGAAAGCGGCTTTACCGGTGGCTTTCCGTTTGGAGAGTTTTACCAGCATTACCCGTACCACGGAGGAAGTGGATTATGCGGGGTTGACTACGAACGAAAAAATCTTACTCCGATTTTTACAGCCTGGCGAATATGTTTCGCTGAAAGAAGCGGAGAAATATCTGAAAATTAAAAACGGGCTTCCGTTGGTGAGAAATCTGTTGGCCCGGAATTACATCCAGATTAAAGAAACAGTGGACGACTTGTTCCGGGAAAAAAAGGAGCGTATCGTCACTTGGGCAAAAGAGTATACAGAGGAAGAATTGGGGGCGTTGTTGGATCGCTTGAAAAGAGCACCGGCCCAATATGCTATGCTTTGCAGATGGATCGAATGGGGTAAAACTGAAATCGAAAAAGGGGAGTGGTTGCGTTTGACCGGACAATCGGCCGCTACACTCAAAGGATTGTGTGACAGAGCGATTTTGAAGGTCGAAGAAAGAAAGATAAGTCGGTTGGGAGGAGACGGAGACGCCGGAGGAAGTTCTTGGCAGCTCAATGCAGAACAACAGGGCGCTTTAGGGCGCATCCGGGATTTTTTCCTTGAAAAAGATTGTGTTTTGTTACAAGGGGTGACCTCTTCCGGGAAAACGGAGGTATATATTCGTCTGATACAGGAATATCTGAATCGGGGACAGCAGGTGTTGTATATGCTGCCCGAGATCGCTTTAACCGTACAGATCGTAAGACGGTTGCAACGGGTTTTCGGTGACCGTATCGGAATTTATCATTCCGGTATGTCGGATAATATGCGCGCTGAATTGTGGCGGAAGCAATGTAGCGACGAACCTTTTCAATTGATACTCGGAGTCCGTTCGTCGGTCTTTCTGCCTTTTCGGAATCTGGGATTGATTATTGTGGATGAGGAACATGACGCTTCTTACAAACAAAAAGAACCTGCACCCCGTTATAATGGCCGGGATGCTGCGGTTATGCTGGGGAAATTGTCGGAAGCCAGAGTCCTGTTAGGGTCGGCGACGCCTTCTTTCGAGTCTTTTCAACATGCGCTTACCGGAAAATATGGGTATGTACAGATGAACAGCCGTTATGGTGGAATTCAGATGCCCGAAATTCGTTTGGCCGATGTGGGAGAATACCGGCGTAAAAAGCTGATGAAAGGTAGTTTCTCTCCCTTATTGCTGGAAGAGATGGAGAAAGTGCTGAGCGAACACAAACAGGTTATTTTATTTCAGAATCGCAGAGGTTATTCTTCCTATGTACAATGTGACCGTTGCGGGGAAATCCCGAAATGCCGTTATTGCGATGTGAGTCTGACCTATTATAAGCAGCGCCATGTACTCGTTTGCCGTTATTGCGGGGCTATCGTGTCGATGAGCGACCGTTGTTCGGTTTGCGGGGAGGGGCATTACCGGGAAAGAACACCCGGAACGGAGCGGATAGAGGAAGAAGTATTACGGCTTTTCCCGCAGGCCCGGGTAGCCCGGATGGACCTGGACGTGATGAGTAGTAAGTCTCGTTTCAGGAGTGTCATCGAAGATTTTGAACAGGGGAAGACCGATATCCTGATCGGGACTCAAATGGTCACTAAAGGCCTGGATTTTGCAAATGTCAAGCTGGTCGGAGTGATAGATGCCGATAGTATGGTCAATTTCCCGGATTTCAGGGCGGAGGAACGGGTTTATTGTATGTTGTTGCAGGTTAGCGGGCGTAGTGGACGGAAAGGTGACCGGGGAAAAGTGGTTATTCAGGCGGCGGATGTTAAAAACAGAGTGTATACCATGCTGACCGATGGGAATTACCGGACGTTTTTCGAGCAATTGGCTGCAGAACGGGAGTTGTTTGTATATCCTCCCTTCGGCCGGATGATTCAGGTGGAACTAAGACATAAAGAGGTGGTACCTTTACGGAATGCCGCTAACCGGCTGGCTGTCCGTTTGCGCGGGCAGCTGGGCAAACGGGTGTGTGGGCCTGCTGTTCCGGAGATTAGTAAAATCGGTGGGTATCATCGGCTGATTTTGTTATTGAAGCTGGAAAACGGAATCTCTTGTTCGGGGGTGAAAAACAGGCTTCGTGAAGAAATCAGAATATTGAAACAAGAAAAACAGTGGGGAACACTTCGGGTCATTTGTGATGTGGATCCTCAATAAAAGAGTGAAGTTATGAATACAAAAGGGTGTAAATTTGTTTTAGGAATTATTTTGTCGCATCTGTTGTGGATCTCTGCTTCTGCTCAGGTTTCTTTCGGACATCCGGAAAAGATAAACCGGCAATGGAAGTTTACTTTAAGTGATCCTCAGGAGGCGAAACAGCTGGAGTATGAAGATGCGCATTGGCAGACTGTCGACTTGCCTCACGATTGGAGTATCAAGGGGCGAATGAGTCCTCATTTGGCCAGTGCCACCGGCTATTTGCCGGGAGGAATCGGCTGGTATCGTAAAGTTGTTCGGATTCCAGCAGATAAACGGCAAGAAAAGGTTTTTCTTTATTTTGAAGGGATTTATAACCGGAGTGAGATCTATGTGAACGGTCATTTACTGGGAAAGAGGCCGAATGGGTATGTTTCGTTTATGCTGGAGGCGACTCCTTACATCAGGTATGGGGCGGACAATGTAATTGCTGTGCGTGTAGACCATAGCCGGAGTGCAGATTCCCGTTGGTATACCGGTTCGGGTATTTACCGGAATGTGTGGTTGATATATGCCGATCCGGTACATATTGCACAATGGGGGGTGTATGCTTACCCTGAACAAGTGTCGGTCCGGAAAGCGATTTTGAATGTGGCTGTCGAGTTAGAAAATCAGACGACACAAAAGGCTGATCTGACGGTGGAAAATGAGCTGATCTCTCCGGAGCAGAAAGTAGTGGCCAGACAAAGTCGTAAATTAACGGTCGAAGAGGGGAAGAAAGCCACTGCAACTTGCAGGTTGAACGTCACTCGTCCTCGGTTATGGGATTTGGAACATCCCGAGCTTTATCGGTTGAAGACTACGGTTTTCAAAGCAGGTAAAGTCATCGACCAGACCGTGACGACTACTGGTTTTCGTTCATTTACTTTCGATCCGGATAAAGGGTTCGCTCTGAACGGGCGGTGGATGAAGGTCAAAGGAGTCTGTATCCACCATGATGCCGGGGTATTGGGAGCTGCGGTCCCCGAAGAAGTATGGAGGACACGCTTATTGAAATTGAAAGAGATGGGATGTAATGCTATCCGGACGACCCATAATCCTCAGGCTCCTGCACTTTATGAGCTGTGTGATGAATTGGGCCTGCTGGTATTGAACGAGGCTTTCGATGAATGGGAATTCCCGAAGCGGAAGTGGTTGGAGGGGTGGAATGTCGGTACTCCCGGATTACAGGGAAGTTATGATTTTTTCGAGGAATGGGGCGAAAAAGATTTGGCAGATATGGTACGCCGGGATCGTAACCATGTGTCGGTTTTTGCGTGGAGTATCGGAAATGAAGTAGATTATCCCAACGATCCTTATTCCCACCCGATATTGGGAGGAGAAGAAAGCGGTGGTTTTACTCAGGCGATATATGGGGGGTATAAAAAAGAGGCTCCGGATGCCATGCCTTTAGGAGCGATAGCCAAACGGCTGGCGGCAGTAGTCAAACGATATGACCGTTCCCGTCCTGTGACTGCAGGACTTGCGGGAGTGGCGATGTCGAATGAGACAGAATATCCGGAAGCATTGGATATAACAGGATATAATTATACAGAGAGTCGTTACCTCTCAGACCATCGGAAATATCCGGAAAGGGTAATATTCGGCAGTGAAAACCGGCATGATTTGGAGGCTTGGAAGGCAGTAAGGGATAATGAACATATCTTCGGCCAATTTTTATGGACCGGTATCGATTATTTGGGTGAAGCCGGACGTTGGCCTTCCCGTGGACTGTATACCGGATTACTGGATTTTTGTGGGGAGATGAAACCGAGGGGGTATTACCGGCAAGCTTTATGGTCGGATACTCCGATGGCATATCTGGGGACTTATCCTGTTTGGAATCGCGCGGATGCTCCTTCGATGGATGCCTGGCCGGTTTGGAATTACGAACCGGGGCAATTGATCCGGGTGGTCTGTTATACCAATCAGGAAAAGGCCCGTTTGGAATTGAACGGCGAAAGAATAGGGGAACTAAAGAAATATGATCAGCAAACCGGTATCATCTATTGGGATATTCCCTATGCGGAGGGAAAGTTGGAAGTGATCGGATTGAATGCAGGAGGAGAAGAGGTTGTCAGGAAGGCCATTCGATCGTCGGGACGTCCGTATGCATTAAGGGTAGAGGAAGTTGTCCCGGTAGTAATTACGCCGCAAGAAGGGGTTGCACAAATCCGGTTGCAAGTTGTAGACGAACAAGGGAATCCGGTTGTATTGGCCGATAATGAGATTACTTGCCAGGTGATGGGGGATGCCCGGTTGCTCGGACTTGAATCCGGGAATAATGAGGATACGGGTGATTATACCGATCGTAAACAACGGGTATATCATGGTCGTTTATTGGCTTATATACAAGCCGGAAAAACCGAGGGGACGATCCGGGTAAAATTTACTTCTCCGTTGTTGAAATCCGCGGAAATAGATTTGGAAATCAGAACGATCATGGGGACGGGGCAATTGTGCGAAATTTTCGCACAATTGCCCCGTCCCCATGATCGCTGATTACAGACCTCGGATGGTGTGAAATGAAATTCCGGTGAGCCTGGCTAACTGTCGCAGGCTTATAGAGGGATATTCCTTTAATTCTTTTATGATTTTTTTCTGGACATTGATAGGTAAGGTTGCAAAATCATCACCTGCAGACTTTTTCTCTATTAGGTGTTTTACTTCGTTATCTGTCAGGTTGTTCATTCTGTCAATGTCCATGTATTTTCCATCATCTTCACTACAGATGTAGGCTTCAAAATCTTCTTTCCGGTCGAAGAACAGGGGTAAAAATTCGGAACAGATGAAGGAATCATGGGCATTATAATAAGCATGATAACTGCTCCAGTTGTAGGAAGAGACTGTTTTACACAGGCCGGCTTTCAACGGATTATGTAAAATATAACGAAAACACCGTAGTAAATATCCTTCTTCCTCGATAGCTTCACTTTTGAAACGGTCTTGAAACAGATAGCCTCGCCGTTCATGTTTGTGATTAAACCAGCCTGCGTAGACCGAAGCAATATGATGAATATGGAAACTAAGCTCGTTGCTTTTTACAATCAAATGGAAATGATTGTCCATCAGACAATAGCAGTACACTTTGAAAGATTCGCTTACTTGCTGACTCAGGAGATTCAGAAACATTTGCCGGTCATCATCGTCGTAGAAAATAGCCATACGATCTATACCACGTTGAATAACATGATAAACCTCTGTAGCTGACCGTTGACGGGCTTGCCTGGACATAAGACAGAAAAATTGGATTATCTACCAAATTTATGAAAAATATTTGAAATAACAAAATCGCACAATTGCCCTGTCCCCCTGATTGAAAAATTCCGGGAGGGATTGTTTATGTAAATTATTTTAACCAATATTGCAGTTCAGTAACGTCTGTGCTATGAGTGGTGACGGTGATGAAGTTTTATATGCAGAATTGGCAGGAGATTTAAGGCGACGGTCTCATCGGGCTTTTGAGCGGATTTTCAAGGAAATGGGACCCCGGTTATATCGTTTTGCCTTCTCTTATCTTATGAATGCGGAGATGGCGGAGGATGTGGTGCAGGATACGTTTATGCATTTTTGGTCTGTTCTGGGAACGCTGCCGGAGGATACACGGGTGAGTACTTATCTTTATGCTTCGGTGAAAAATTCCTGCCTGAATTATTACAAGCATCTCCGTGTGGAAGATACCAACCGGACAAAACTTACCGAAGCCTTGATTTATATGGGGTCCCTGCAATACGAAGAGGGAGAGGACCTGTTCGGAAAGGTGCAGGACTGCTTGCGTAAACTTCCGGAGCAACAGCGCAAGGTGCTTGAAATGAAGATTTTCAGGGATATGAGCTATAAGGAGATTGCCAGAGAACTGAACCTTTCGGAAGTCACTGTGCATACCCATGTCAAGAGGGCCTACAAAGCTATACGGGAGGCATTGCCTGTGGTGTATTTCTTATGGTCTGTCTTGGGTAAAATTTAAAGGATTCCATTTCCGGATCAGTGTTATTCAGCTATTTCGTATTATTCTTCAAAATGTTGACCGGAGGTATTATTGTGTGTGGTTGGTGGAATCTTATTTCTTTCTGAATGGTTCGGGCTATCGGACATATTTTTACTAAAATTAAAAAAAATATGCTTTTTCTTGTCCCCTGTTTTTGTGTAAGGTTGTTTTACTTATAAAGACGGTTAATGACGAGGTATGGAAATAGATAAAATCAAAAAAGTAATGATGGGAAAAGCTTCCCGGGAGGAAAGGGAGGAAGTGGAATCCTGGGCAGGCGGGTCGGCTGAACGGAAGCGATTTGTGGAAGATGCCCGGGGGTTCTATGCCGGGGAGGAAATCCCCGATGGGGAAATAGAACAGCGGATGCGGCGGATTTGGCAGACGATGCCTGTGTCTATATGGCGTCGCAGGATGATTTTCCGTTGGGCTGCTGCGGTGGCTTGTGTGCTTTTGGCGGTAGGGATTGGTTGGAGCGTATGGTTGCCGGGTACGCGTGAAGGCAGGATGATGCCGGATGGGCAGGAACAGGGGGAAGTCCACGCGGCGCTTCGCCGCCGCATCCCAGTCCTCCTCCGCTGACGCGGCGAGGAGCGCGAATTGCTCCGCCACGCCGAGAAAGAGCGGCGCGTACTTATCCGCAAGCGCGGCGTCCGACGTCATCTCCTCCGCCGCGCCGCGCAGCAGTGCGGCACAGTGGAGCGCCTTGCGCCGCACCATAGAAAGCAGCAGCGTCCCGTAGACCGTATCCTCCACGCGCGGCGGCAGATCGTGCCAGAGCTGCTCCTGCGACGCGAGCCAGCGGTCCATGTACGGCTGCGCCTGCAGCTTTCCGTGCAGCTCGAGCACCAGCGCGCCGAGCGCGCGGTCGTCCCGCCCCGCGCCGAGGGTATCGGCCAGGAGCGACGCGCCGTCGCCCTCGCGCATCGTCTCGTAAAATTCATCCAGCGTGCGCGCGAGCACCCGCTCGCGCAGAAGCTGCGCCTCATTCTCGTCGAGCACGCGGAAATCGGGCCGCAGCGCGTGGCCGCGCGCGTCCTCGCGCAGCAGGTGGCAGTTCTCGCGCAGCAGCGCCGTGCAGAAGGCGTCCACCGTTTTGATGTCCGCGCGGTAGACGCGCAGCAGCTGCCGCTGCAGATGCGCGTTGAGCGGGTTCTCCTGCAGCTTTTCGCCGAGAACCTTGGCGATCTTGCCGCGCAGCTCCGCCGCTGCGGCGCGGGTGTAGGTGATGATGAGAAAGTCGTCAAGGTTCGCTTCGCCGCCCTCGACGTAGGAAAAAAGCCGCTCGACGAGCACCTTCGTCTTGCCGCTGCCCGCCGCGGCGGACACCAGCAGGCTCCGCCCGCGGTTCTCTACCGCCGCCTGCTGCTCGGCGGTCAGGATGTCAGCCATCGCGTTTTCCCCCTTCCCCGATCGTCCGGTCAACGTGCTCCCAGAGCTGCTCGGCTCCGGTCGCGCAGATGTATTCGATGCGGTCGCCGCCGCGACCGTTTTCAAAGTGGCAGGCGGGCGCGAATTCGCAATAGGTGCAGGCGCTGTCCTGCTCGCTGCGCGCCCATGGGTCGGCGTCAATGTTGCCCGCGGAAAGCTCGCGCACCATGCGGCGCAGCTGCTCCTCAACGTATAAGCCCAGCTTGCCGAGCTGAGCGCTCGTGGCGATGCTGCCGGTGATCTCCGTCTCGCCGTCCTTGCTCTTTTTCACGCGCACCGGGAGATAGCACGGCGCTTCCAGCGCGCTGTGCTCCATCGCGTGCAGCACCGCGGGATCGTTCAGCACCATGCCGCTGCGCTGCAGCTCCTTGTGCATCGCGCGCTCGATTTCCTCCTCCGAGGCATTGCGCGGCAGGTTCAGCAGCTTTTCCCGTGCGGGAAGATAGAGGACGCCCGCCGGCTCGATGGGATAGCCGCCGAAGAGCTTTCCCCCTTCGTCCCGCAGCGTAAAGAGATAGAGCAGCATTTGCAGGCCGAGCCCGTAGCGCAGCTCCGCGAGGTCAAAGCGTTTCGCGCCGGTCTTGTAGTCCACCACGCGCAGATACAGCTTGCCGTCCTTGAGCCAGCCGTCCACACGGTCGACCTTGCCGACCACGCGCAGCTCCTCCCCCGCCTCGCGGATGGTCACGGCTGGGAGCTGTCCGTCCGCGCCGAAGCCCAGCTCAAAGGCCAGCGGCTCGAAATCGGAGTTGGAAAGCTCCTCCACCGTCGAATCCATGATGCGGTAGACCGACTCGCACAGCCGGCGGAAAAGATAGCGGAAGCGCGCGTTCTTCCCGTCAAGGTCGGGGAGATTTTTTTCGATGTATGCACCGATCGCCTGCCGCACAAGCGCGTGCAGCGCCGGACGCTCCAGCGCCTTGAGGCCGCCGCGCTCGCTCGCCGCGCGGAGCGTGTGCTCCATCACGTCGTGGACAAAGGTGCCGACCTGCGGCGCGTCGAAGCCCGCAGCTGTGCGCTCCTTCGCGCGCAGGCCGTACTGCATGAAGTAGGCGAAATGGCAGCTCCGCGCCTTGTCCATGCGCGAGGCGCTGAGCGTGATGCTGCGCCCATAGAGCGTGTGGACGGCCTCACGCGAGAGCCTTCCGCGCGTATAGTGCGAAGCGTCGCGCATGGCGGCAAGCGCCTCGGCGCAGCCGCCGCGCCGCTCCAGATAACGCCACGCTTCCCCGCCGACGTGTTCGCCCGCGTAGTCGAGCGCACCGCTCTCCGTTGTAAGGCGATATGCCTTGTCAGCATCTTCTGTTTCGATCTTCACCATCGGACAGAGCGTCTGCACGCGCCCGACGACAAAGCTGGGGCGCAGCTCGGCGCCCGCGTTATCAAAGCGCGGATAAGAGATGTAGAGCCGGTCGGTCGGCTGGGCGAGCGCGGCATAGAGATTCTGCAGCTCCAGCCGGAACTGCGCCATACCGTAGGGCGCAAGGCGCACGTCGAGCGCCTCGAGCGCCGCGCGGTCCTCGTCCTTCAAAATGCCGCCGCTGCCGCCCACAGCGGGCAGCACATGGTCGTTCGCACCCATCAAAAACAGCACGCGCACGGCGTGGCGGTCGTTGCGCGTCATTTCAGCCAGACTCACCCGGTCAAGCGAGACCGGAATCGTGCCGACCGAATACTGCGTGAGCACAAGGCGCATGAGCCGCGCGAACTCCTCCGCGTCCAGCTCGGTACCGCCCAGCATCTCCACAAACTGGTCGAGCACGCCGCACAGAACGTTCCAAAGCTGCGCCAGCTCCTCCGCCCGCTGCGTTTCGCCGCGCTGCCAAAGCGTCTCCGTCTGCCGCTGCAGCTCCTCGGGCAGCGCGATCTCCGTCAGATAATTGTAAAGTGCTGTTACTTTACCCTCAACGTCTCCCATACCGCGCACGCCCTCATAGAGATGGCTCAGCGGCGCGCGTACCTTTTCCCGCGCGGCGTTCACCCGCGCAAGCATTTCCTCATGCTCTGTACGCCACGGCACGCCGTAGCCCTCGGGGTGCGCCGTCCACGGAACGTCGCGCGTCCACATTGCGCCGCGAATGTCCCACTTGATGACGTAGTTTTCCAGCAGGTCGCACTCCTCCGCCGAAAGTCCCGCGAGGCCGGTCTTGAGGCAGCGGAACACATCCTCGTACTCAAAGCCTCCGCTCACCGCGTCAAGCGCGCCGAGCAGCAGCGCCGGCACGCCGCGGCGCAGAATATCGCTGCGCCGCGCACAGTAGAGCGGGATGCCGCAGCGCGCGAATACGGTGCGCAGCACCGGCTCCGCGGCATCCATATCGCGCGAGGTGACCGTAATATCGCGGAAGCGGTAGCCCTCGCAGCGCACCAGACGCAGAATCTCCGCGGCGATCCGCTCCGCCTCGTCGTAAGCGGTGGAGGCTTCATACAGCCGCAGCTGCTCCGTTGGCTCGTCCCAGCGGACATTACCGCCGAAGAAATGCTTCTCCACATGGCCGAGCGCATCGCGCGGCGCGCCGCCGCGCAGCACCTCCTCCGTGCAGGGAACGCCCGCGTCCCGCGCAAGAGCGTAAAGCTGCTCGCGTACGCGCAGGCCCTCGGCGAACAGCTCGCTGTCGCTGCCGTCGCCGAGCAGCGTCACGGTGACGCTTTTTGCCCGCTTGAGCAGAATGCGCAGGATGTTCCGCTCGCGGCCCGTGAAGTAAGAAAATCCGTCGAGAAAAATGTCCTTATTGTCGGCGTAGCCGGAGGCCGCAAGGTTTTCCTCCAGCTTCTCCAGCCGGTCGCGCGCGTCGCGCCCGCCCTCGTGGAGCTTGGCAAGATACGCGCCGTAGAGCAGCGCCACATCGCGCAGCCGCTCGCCGCTCTCGCCCGCGATGGCCTCGGCCTTTTCCGCCAGCACCTCCGGCGCGACGGCATAGGCCTGCAATTCTTCGATGAGCGCGAGCAGACTTTCCAGAAACGCCGCGCGCTGTGAGGGTCGGCGATAGACGCGCAGGCTCGGCGCAAGCGACACCAGCACACGCTGGAGCAGCAGGAGCTTTCCGCCGTTGTCGAGCGTCACCTCCGCCGCGCCGCCGGTGAGCGTCAGCACGCGCGAGGCCAGCAGCTTGAAGGTCAGCACCTCCGCGTGACGGCTCGCGGTCACACCGCACGCGCGGCACACGTCCACCTCCGCGACGTGCGAAGCGTGCTCCGGCACGAGCAGGATCTGCTGCGAAGAATCGCCCAGCGCGCGGATCTCCTCCAGCACCCGCGCGGACTTGCCCGTGCGGGCGCGGCCCAGCAGGATACGCAGCATGATACCGCCCCCTTTTCGTCGTTTTTTCTATTTTACCATCATTCCCGCCGTTCGGCAACCGTGGATATTCCGCCGTGCCATGAATTGAACGGGCGTCAATATTTTTCTTGACAAGGTGCCCGATGTGTGCTATCTTTTAGTTCAAATTTGAACTGTTCATTTTTGCATTATTCGAAAAGGAGTCCTGCGTATGAACGCCGGTATGGAATTTGCCCATAAATTTGCCCGCGCCTATGCCGCCGCCTGCAAGCCGCTTTGCCGCGAGCTGAAGCTGCCGCAGACCGCCTTTGACATTCTGATGTTTCTCGCCAACAACCCCGGCTACCGGACGGCGGGCGACATCGTGGAGGTCCGGCGCATCAAGGCCAACCTCGTTTCGGTGAACGTTGATAAGCTCGTGCGCGAGGGCTATCTGCGGCGCGAGACGGTCGAGGGCGACCGTCGAAAGACTCTACTCGTCTGCACCGAGCGGGCGCAGCCGGTCATTGAGCGGGGCCGCGTGGTGCAATCCGCTTTTTTTGAGCAGCTCTTTGCTCATACAGACGAAGAAATGCGCGCGAGCTTCTTCCGGACGCTCGCCGTTATGGACGCCGATCTCGACGCCATGTTAGAAAAGGAGCCTTAAAAATGGAATTTGCCATCACACTTCTCGTCACCTTTTTCGCCGGCATGGGCGCGGGGCTCGGCACCGGCTTTGCCGGTATGAGCGCCGCGGCGGTCATCAGCCCCATGCTCATCACCTTTCTCGGCATGGATCCCTACATGGCCGTCGGCATCGCGCTCTCGTCCGATGTGCTGGCGAGCGCTGTGTCCGCCTACACCTACGGCAAAAACAAGAATCTTGACATCCGCAACGGCCTCATCATGATGGCATGCGTGCTGGCCTTCACCGTGGTCGGCAGCTACATTGCAAGCCTTGTCCCCTCGGCCACGATGGGCGGATTCTCGGTCTTTATGACCTTTCTGCTTGGCGTGAAGTTTATCGTCCGCCCCGTCATGACGACCAAGGAGGCCATGGCCGGCGTGAGCGCGAAAAAGCGCGCCGTGCAGTCTATTCTCTGCGGCGTGCTCATCGGCTTTATCTGCGGCTTCATCGGCGCGGGCGGCGGCATGATGATGCTGCTCATCCTCACCTCCGTGCTCGGCTACGAGCTCAAGACCGCCGTGGGCACCAGCGTTTTCATCATGACCTTCACAGCGCTCACCGGCGCGGTCTCGCACTTCGCCATCGGCGGCGCGCCGGACTGGACGGTGTTCGCGCTCTGCGTGCTCTTCACGCTCGTCTGGGCGCGCATTGCCGCCGTGTTCGCCAACAAGGCTTCGCCCAAAACGCTCAACCGCGCAACCGGCGTGGTGCTCGTCATCCTTGGCGTGGTCATCATGCTCTTCAACGTTCTGGCATAAGAAAAAGCCGCCCGCAGGCGGCTCTTTCAGGAAAGCAGCTTTTCCAGCAGCTCAGCGAAGAACGAGCGCAGCACGACCTCGCCGCCCTCGCCCTCGGCGGTCAGCACACCGTCGCACAGCGGCTCGAACGCCGCGCCCCACCAGCTCATCAGAAAGCCCGGCTCCAGCGCGCACCACACGAGCGCGCAAAGGAGGCCGATGGCAAGGGATATCTCGATCTTCCGAAATTTCATAAGAAAAAACCGTCCGTTTCAAGTAATAGCTTGAGTATGGACGGTTTTTTCGTTTTTCAAACAAAAATCGTGTAGAAGGTTTGCAGCTCCGCGCTCCGCAGCGCGCCGCAGGCCGCGCGGCAGGCGTCCTCCTCGCGGAACAGGCCGAACACGGCGCTGCCCGAGCCGGTCATCGCGGCACATTCCGCACCGCTGGCAAGCAAAGCGTGCTTGATGTCCTCGATGCGCGTGCGCTGCCCGTCCGGCAGTACCTGTTCAAAGACGTTTTTGACCTTCGCGCACAGCGCCGCCGCGTCGCCCGCCTCCAGCGCGGCGAGCATCGCCGCCGTGTCGGGCCGGTCAGTCAGCGCCACGCGGTCCGACCGCTGAAAGAGCGCGGGCGTAGAGATGGGAAAGTCCGGCTTGCAGACCGCGGCATAGAGCCTCGGCGCGTTTTTCAGCACGGTCAGCCGCTCGCCCCGGCCCTCTGCCAGCTGCGTGCCGCCGCGGACACAAAACGGCACGTCGCTGCCGACACGCGCGCCGATCTCCTCGAGCCGCTCGTCCGTGAGCGTGGGTGCGATCAGATCGCACAGCGCGCGCAGCACGGCGGCGGCATCCGCGCTGCCGCCCGCCATCCCGGCCTCGGACGGGATGCGCTTGGTGAGCGTGATGTCGATGCCGCCGTGATGATCGAGCGCCTCGCAGAAGGCGTTCGCCGCCTTGACGGCAAGGTTGCGTTCATCGCAGGGAAGCTCTGCGCCCGCGACGCGGCAGGCGACGCCTGTGCCGTCGGTGAGCGTCACGGTCACATCGTCGCAGAGCGAAACGGTCTGCATGACCATCCGCAGCTCGTGATAGCCGTCCGGGCGCTTGCCTAAGATGTCCAGCGTCAGGTTGAGCTTGGCGTAGGCGGGGACCGTTTTTGTTTTCATCTTCTCTTTTTCTTGTGCTGGATCTTTTTCTTCTCCTCCGGCTCCGGCTCGTCGCCGAGCCACGCGCCGCAGTGCGGGCAATGCTTCGGGTTCCCGCGCCCAAGGCTCTCATGGCACTGCGGGCAGCGGTAGTACAGCCACCACACGAGGATGGACAGCAGCACCATCGCCAGACCCAGAAGCCCCAAAAACGTGCTGTCAAAGCCCCACACACCGACACCGGCGACGAACGCGCCGCCGAAGAGAAGAATGTCCTGCCATACTCTGGCTTTCTTGTAGTTCATCGAATGGTCCTCCTATTTGAAAAAGCGCCCGCCGAGGGGCGCTTTTTCGGTATATCGGTTATCGGATCTTGCGGGCCTCGACGTAGTAGCGCTTATCCTGCGCGTGACCCATCGAGAAGGTCTTGCGGGGCAGCACGCCGTCGGCCATGACGGTCTTAAACAGCTGCTCCTTGCCCATCGCGGGCAACAGGAAGCCCATGTTGCCCTCCTTGGAGCCAAGCTCGCGGGTGACCTCGTCGCCGTGGATGTAGTCCACCTCGCCGCCGAACTTCTTGAGGTACTCGTCGATGAACGCCTGGAGCGTACCGACGGCCAGCTGCACCTTGGGATCGGGAACGGTGATGAAATCGTCGTGACCGGCCCAGCAGACCTCGATGGTGTGGCCCTCACCCTTGCCCTCGCGGGTGTTGGGATAGAACTTCTTGAACTCCTCCATGAACTTCTCATGGTCCACGCCGAAGAGGACGCGGTGGATCGGCTCGAACTGCAGTGCGTCGTCGTGGTTGTTGACGACCTCGACGAGCGCGTAGCGGGCGGGCAGGGCGAGATACTCCTCAGGGGTCTTGCCCTTCTTCTGCTCCTCGTAGCAGGCCTTGGCGGTGGCGAGGGAGTGGTTGCCGTCGCCGACCGCGAACAGCAGCGGAGCCACGCCGGACACGCCGTACTTACTCTTCATTGCCTCGTTGGTGGTCAGGCCCATCAGAGCGTCTGCC
>ERZ773148.1920-NODE-1920-length-16640-cov-5.004763_pt1 | contig 16640 bp, 16 predicted proteins | sample MGYA00580846_ERZ773148 | MGnify/ENA primary metagenome ERZ773148 (study PRJEB29015, sample SAMEA2737879) | human gut metagenome | biome: human gut; feature: human-associated habitat; material: faeces | place: China | collected 2012 ... | reverse complement strand
TTGGACGTAATATACTGGGAGTCGAGGTTCTCTACAGTGATCGGTACGGTATAACTGCCTTCACTGAGGGGATTCTGTTCGTTGATGATGACGAACCACAAGACGATAGCCAGGAGAAGGCAGATTATTTTGAGCTGCCATTTTTTATCAATCTTGTTCATAAGCTAAGGCCTCCATTTAAAAATATTGGCCAGGCCCTGAGGCGTCCTGTTCAAGAACGTCTTCAGGACATTGCGCAGGGCATTGCCGTCGAGGTGACGATAAATATGACCGCCATAGGTATAAGAAATGGAGCCCGTTTCTTCGCTGACGACGACGACGACGGCATCGGCCAGTTCACTGATGCCGATAGCCGCCCGATGACGCGTCCCTAATTCCGTCGACAGTATGGTCGATAAACGGCATCAGTGGTTGCAGAGCTGGATAACGCCAGTAATTGGTGCGCAATACATTGCCATAGTTGCCGACATTGTCGGCTACAGCCTGAGCGTACCATAGCACGGTACCATCAATATGATGCGCTTCCTCATGCAGCCGGCGCTTGGCTGGCAATTGGCTGATGGAGGGGTTGGATAAATCCGCCGCCTTGACGGTGCGCTCCACATCCTCACCGATATATAGCGGGCGATGGGAGGCGTATTTGTCCCACCATTTTATCAGGGTGGCATAGTCAGCAGCTTTATTGCCTATCTCCCAGTAAATCTGTGGTACGCAATAGTCTATCCATCCGTTGTTGACCCACAGCAGCACATCAGCATAGAGGTCATCATAGTTCTGGAGGCCGTAGGTCAGCGAACCATTCTTGGGGTCCGTGCGCTGGTTACGGTAGATGCCAAATGGAGAGACGCCAAACTTCACCCATGGCTTGCGCTTATGGATGGTCTCGCCAAGCTGCTCTACAAAGCGGCTGACATTATCCCGGCGCCAGTCCCCGATGTTCTTGAAGCCACGAGGGTCTGCACGATAATAGGATTCGTCGGGAATCTCCTCGCCTGCAACAGGGTAAGGATAGAAGTAGTCGTCGATATGAAATCCGTCAATATCATACCTTGACACGATGTCATCAGCCACGCGACAGATGTAATCGGCATTCTCTTTCAGTGCGGGGTTGAGAATGAGCTGCCCACCATAGGAGAACACTCGCTCCGGATGCTCAGCGGCGATATGTGTCACCGCCACAGCCGTTGTACCCTTTGTCTTGGCTCTGTAAGGGTTGATCCAGGCATGGAGTTCCATGCCACGTTTGTGACATTGCTCTACCATCCATGCCAACGGGTCCCAGTAAGGCTGTGGTGCCCTACCTTGTTGACCGGTGAGATAACGGCTCCACGGCTCTATGTCGCTCTGGTAGAGGGCGTCACATTCTGGACGCACCTGAAAGATGATGGCGTTGACTCCATCTGCCTTCAGAATATCAAGCTGCCGGCTCAGCTTCTGCTGGATAGCCTGTGTGGACATACCTATAAACTGCCCATTGACAGCTTGAATCCATGCACCACGAAACTCACGCTTCTGAGCAAAAGAAGAAGCATTAAACAAAAAGATAAATAATAAGAGGCATTTAAAGATTTTCATGAGACTCCAAGAATTATATTAGCGTCAATCCCTAATTTGTCATGAATCTCCCTTCCTACTTTGATGGATGGCTCACGGCTACCGGACAAATAGCTGCTGATGCTTGATGGGCTCACGTGAAGGAGATGAGCAAGTTTGGATTTCGTCAATCCTAATTCGTACATTCTTTCTTTCATGATTTCTGCAAGAGTAGGAGCTTGTATAGGATAATGAGCTTCTTCATAATCAGCTACACTATCAGATAGAAGGTCTAACTCCCTCTTCTCCTTTTCTGAGGATTGAGGATTATTACTAATGATTTTCAGCAATTCGTTTATACGATTGCAAGCCGTTTTATATTGGTTTTCCGTATTGATTTCCATATATTCTATAGTTTAACAACATCTTTTTTATCATATTCGGCATGTGTCCCGATCCATCTGACATAGACTTTCTTCGTTTCTAAAAAGATGATGGCGACGAGTCTATATGCGTTTCCATGAATATTGAACACGTAATGATTATCTCCAACATAATCTGCACTGTTAAAAGATTGCCTAATATCTGTCAGGGAGTTCCACTGAGCCTTCTGAGTTTTCGTATACCATTCTCGTAAAGAAACGTCAGAGTCTGAATGCTCCTTGATAAAGTCTCGAATATAAGAAAATGAAATCACTCTCATTTTTGATTTTTTGTGTTCTTGATTAACCCATTTAATGCACTCTTAGCACACAAAGTTCTTCCGAACACAGTATTAATGGGTTATAGGATATTATTGACTTAACATATTTGATTTCTTCTGTTTCATAATTAAACTTTTCTGCAAATGTAATATATTTATTTCATATCCACAAGTCTTTACAAACAAAAAAAGCCCCGGACATTGTCCGAGGCTCAAATATTTAATGATAGAGTTTAGAATCTGTAGCCAAGGGTGAAGAGCAACTGGTGTCTTTTAAAACTAACATTTGTTGGTGAGACATAATTGCTGTCAGAAGAAGCACCACCTATTGAATAGTTTTGAAATGGATAAAAGTCTCCATTTGTTTGGCTATATTGATATGCTAGATCCATAAAGAATTTGTCAATAGAATAACCTAGACCAGCTGTAACTCGATTGGTGCACTTCCAGTTGGTATAGTCAGTTGATGTAGCATACGCTGTACCTGGTGAAGAAATAGTCTGATCACGGAATCCATCCTTCTCGAATTTAGGAGAAACGTAGTTGTATCCAAGACGAAGAGAAAGCTCCTTGATGGGTTTGTATTCCACACCGAACTTTAGAGTATGAACTCCCTTTAGAACTTCTTTCGTATTGTCGTTCATGGCATCATCACTTGAGGACTCGTCGTAGTATGTATCATAAATTGGATCGTAATAATCCCCATTATCAATTCGGTTGTCAAGACTTCCGTAATCGGAATATTCATAGGTAAAGCCTAGAGCAAGAAAATCACTAATGGTATGACCCAAGCTTACACCGAATTTCCAAGGCGTGTAAAGATGAAAATCATAGTCTACATCATTACCACGGGCTGTGGTCTTATTGTCTCCAACTTTGGCCATTTCGACATCACTTGAAGACCTCAATCTAAGGTCGTAGAATACAGGAGTATTCACATAAACGCCTAAACGGAATGGTGAGTCAGCTATAGGGCGAAAAATTGCACCAAACTTGGCATCGAAACCAGTACCTGTTATACGCGTTTTCTCCCAACTTTGGCTGTACATATTGCTTTCTAATAGTTCATTATATACCTTATCGCTATTATAGTGAACATCTTGGATACCGAAAGTTAGACCGAGGTATATTCGGTCATGAATATTTCCGCTGATGTTAAAGTCGTAATTGCCTATGTAGCCATGCTGATATTGGCCAAAACGGTAGCTTTGACCATCTGCATAGTTTATATGGCGGATATACGTACCATCTTGTAAACCTTCCTCCGTAACAAGACTCGGGTCAACATCATTTCCAGACTTATCTGTATAATATTCCATTAAGCCAGGAATGTAATTGCCAGCATTGTCGTAGGCTCCTGCATAGGCAGCATCTATAGCTGATGTTTGACCACTTCCGAGCTTATTGCCATAATACTTGTTTGATGTCAACTTGTTTTGGGAGGCATAACTTAAAGAGCCTGCAGCGCTTAGAATCTGATCAAAGTTCTTGCTCTTGTTGTAATTGAACGCAAAATTCAAAAAAGAATTGCGTCCAGTCTGCTTAGCCCAAACAAATCCGGCCTGATCGAAACTGGCGTTGGTCTTGTCACCTTTAAAATTAAAAGGAACATTGTCGTAGCTAAACGAATTCTTTGCATCTCCCTGTGCTACAAATCCACCAGAGATAGCAATCTGCGATTTCCGGAATAAACCGATTCCGGCTGGGTTTGTATTTATTGTTGAAATGTCGGCACCCAAAGCCTCCATCGCACCACCTAAACCGACATAACGGGCCGTGCCATTGAGGTCGTTTGCTATCAGTTTTTCACTCTGATATGTCTCCTGTGCTGCTAATGGAGCGACCATTAGACCCATTAGAAATATTAAAGATAACCTTTTCATTTCCTTTAGAATTAAATATTAACTTAATGTATTAACGGTGTCTTCCGCCAAAGCCTCCGCCTCCGCCGAAGCCTCCGCCCCGTGAACTACTTCCAAATGAACCACCACTAAAGCCACTTCCACGGGTACCTCCACTGAAACCGCCTCCACCGAAGCTGCTACCTCCAAATGAACTACGTGAAGAACTAAAACCGCTGTTATTTGGGTTCATGTTACCGAAATTAGAACCTCCGAATCGACGGTTTGAACTGCTTCTTCGGCTATAAGTGTTTCCATTATAAATTTGTCCAGATGTCCCACGAGCATTTGGGCCTAAGTAACCACGATTTGCTGCTCCCCAAGTGCGTCCAGGAAGAACTCCTGTATTTCTTGAAAAGTCTCTGTATCCTGGGTCTATAACAACATATGGACGGTTCCAGCCCCAGCCATACCATCCATAGCCATAGTAGGGCCAGCCCCAACCGTAGCCATAATACCATGGGCTGTACCAGCCTGCATAACCATAATACCATGGATCGTACCAGCCACCATACCAGCCTGCATACCATGGATTGTACCAGTGATCGGCCCAATAGGTGTCATAGAACCAGGGATCGTAGAAGCCGTCCCAACGGGACATGCGACGCGTGTAGGTGTAGTCCTGGTCAAACTTGGCACTGCCGGGATAGACGTAGGCAGTGTCTACATACGATGTATCGGGATAGACTCCACGACCTGGGCGGAAGGTGATGATATCATTGCCAAGGCTGTCAGAACCTATCTTCTGGTAGTAGCTGTTCAGACGGCCATAGCGGTTGTACTCATCAACATTTCTGTTGCTACCGCAGTAATACGCCGGCTTCTCATCAGCGGCGGATTTACTTTCCACCTTGCTGGGCGTAAAGTAAACATCGTCTTGCGCCATCGATGCCAGCGGCATCGAGCCAGCAAGAACTAATAGCATCAATAACTTTTTCATATCTTTTCAATTTTAAATTGTCATATTCTGTTCTTTATTTGCATCTACAAAATTAATGCCTATTCTCATGCAAAATTACGGAAAAACCCTAAGCGATAGTAGGATTTTCCCTATTTTTTTTAATTTTGCACAAAAATTATAGGAAGTATGGAATACTTAGAATCTGATTTTACTATTTCGTGCCCTACCGGACTGATGCAGGCGGCACGTGATTTATTGGCTGACACAGCGGCTGAGGCTGGTTTTGAATCGTTTGAAGACACTGACAATGGTCTCAAAGGCTATGTCCAGGAGGGTCTCTTTGACAAGGCGGTTTTGGATGCTGTTCTTGCCGACTTCCCCTTGGCAGAGACAACCATTTCCTACGTCATTGATAAGGCGGAAAATAAAGACTGGAATGAAACGTGGGAGGAGGCTGGATTTGAGCCTATTAATATCGATGGGAAAATTGTTGTCGTGGATGTAGCCCATAAAGCTGGGGACGTTGGAGACACTAAGAAAATAGTCATTGACGCTAAGTTGGCATTCGGAACAGGGACACACGAGACAACCCAGATGATTGTTTCCGCACTCTTGGCTATGGACCTTCAGAATAAACGTGTCCTCGACTGTGGATGTGGTACGGGGATACTGGGCATAGCAGCAAGCATGTTAGGTGCTAAGGATGTGGAAGCCTACGACATTGACGAGTGGAGCGTTGAGAACACACGACACAATGCTGTATTGAACAATGTCGAAAATATCTCTGTTCATCTTGGCGATGCCTCTGTGATAAAGACGCTGTGCGGTAAGTTCGATGTGGTCTTAGCCAATATCAACCGCAACATTCTTCTCAATGACATGCCTGCTATGGTAGACGTCTTAGCTGATGGCGGTTGCTTGATTATTAGTGGCTTTTATAAAGAGGATATACCTTTACTTGAATCTAAGGCCAAGAACCTTGGACTTAGCTTGCTGACAGGTAAGAGTAAGGGTGACTGGCAGATGCTGAAGTTTGCAAAATGACTAAATCGGTAGAATTCCAGCTCCTCAAAAATAGAGAAAGGGAACGGCCTCTTGTCCGTTCCCTTTCTTATCAATCTTCAATAAAATTTCTTATTCTCTGTTCTTCCGAGAGCTTGCAGACTAAGAGTCTGCCGTCGTGTTCGGCTACAATGTAATCTTCAAGGCCTTGTACGATGACTTGTTTCTCTCCCGTGGCATGGATGATGCAGTTGTGCGTCTCGTAAGTCTTCACGTTTGGTGCGATGACACCATTGCCATTGAGGTCGCGCTTGGTCTGCATCAGCAAGGATGTCCAGGTTCCTAAGTCGCTCCAGCCGAAGTCTGCTGGATAGACAAATATCTCTTCGGCTTTCTCCATGACTGCATAGTCGATAGAAATATTGTCGCAGTCAGGGTAACTCTTGTCTATCGTCTCCTGCTCCTGTGATGTGCCCAAAACTTTCTGCATGCGCTCGAAGATATTGTTGATGCGGGGAGCATAGATGCGTAGCGCGTTGACGATGGTCTCTGCATTCCAAATAAAGATTCCGGCATTCCAGAAATAGTTTGACTCACTGAGATATCGGGTTGCCGTTGTCAGGTCCGGTTTCTCATGGAAGGCATCAACACGGTAGATTTCCTTGTTGCGAAGCGTGTTTGATGACAGGTCGGCCTGAATATATCCATAGCCTGTCTCGGGACGGGTGGCCTTCATACCGAGGGTAACGATGGAGTCTGACTCGGCAGTGAAATGCAGACTCTCATTGATGACACGTTGGAACTCTGGAATGTTCACTACCAAATGGTCGCTGGGCGTCACTACGATGTTGGCCTTGGGGTCTTTCAGCTTGATACGCCAGCTGACATAGGCGATACAGGGAGCCGTATTTCTACGACAAGGCTCAAGAAGAATATTCTCAGGCAGCATCTCAGGGAGCTGCTCTTTCACAATATCAGCATACCGCTTATTGGTGACTACCCATATATTCTCTGGTGGGCAGATACCCTTGAAACGATCTGCTGTCATTTGTATCAGCGTGCGGCCCACGCCGAGAACATCTATAAATTGTTTTGGTCGCTCTACGGTACTCATGGGCCAGAAACGACTGCCTACGCCGCCTGCCATGATGACAAGATGATTATGCTGCAATGTCATGTGTCTTGTTCTGTATTAAATAGCTTATATAGGTGCAAAAATAATAAAATTTCTTCTCTGCCGCAAATTTTTAAGAGCCTAAGAATAGCCTTTTGGCATAATTTTGGTAACTTTATGCCTAAAAAGGGAAATTATGCTGATACAATATATTATTTTAGCCGTTGTGCTGACTGCATGTGTGGTCTATGCCGTCTACAGGGCGATAAAGGCACTGAGTGTTAAGTCTGGTGATCCCTGCTATGGCTGTGCCCTGAAGGATGCGTGCCAGAAGTCAAAGGTCAGACAGCAGCACCCTCTGAGGCATTCATGCAAAGATAAGGTTACTTCCGCTTCTTAAACATTCCCATGAAGGTCTTGCGATGGAATCGCTCGTCGGCCTTCAACACCTCCAGTACTTTTCCTGGAGGGAGGATCTTGCAGAACTTTAGATGGTAGTCCCTCTGCATCTTCTTCATCTCCAGGTCGATGGCGTCCATCTGTTTGATGGCTTGGAGACTGGCTTTGTTATCGCTGGTATCCACAAATCGGAAACTACGCATCTTCTCAAAGAGAATGCGCTGCTTCTGCTGCATCTCCTCGTATATGGGGAAGAAGGCAGCCGCCTCCATGGGAGTCAGTCCCGCTTCTGTGGTGATATATTGGCGTATTTCTATCTCAAAGCGCTTCGGGTCGAAACGCTTGGGACGGGGTTGTGAATAACTGATGATGGTTGTGAGCAGCATCAGTAGAAGTACAATTGATTTTTTCATTCACTTGTTTGTTAAATTGGCAACCTGTCTATTTAGCGTCTGCCATATAGGCATACATGTCTTCACTGTCCATCATGGAATAGTCGACCATGGCATTGAGATTGTATGACTCTGTGGCATGGCTGGACACAGCTTCCTGCACCTCTGAATCTCCATGTCCATGATGGCTGTTGTAACGTAGATATCCACCTAAGGAAAAGACGACAACGCTGACGGCTGCCGCTACACTCACCACTGTACGACGGTAACGTTCCCAAAGCGAAACCTCCTTGGCAGAATGCGGTATTGGGCGCCGAGGCATGGCATCGTCGTCGATAGTCTGTATCCTTTGCATGACGCGGTCGGAGAGACTGTCGAAATAACCTTCCGGAACTGTGAAATGATCGCGTGTCCCGTAAGTTTGCTTTAAATAATGCTCGTCTTTGTTGAACATAGTCTTGCTTTTTCTTTTATGACGATTGTGCACTTGAAAAGTTTAATCGCTCTTGGATATTCACGGCAAATGCCAACGATATCCGTGGCAAATGTCAATGATATCCGTGGCAAATGCCAACGATATCCGTGACAAATGCCAGCGATATCCGTGGCAAATGCCAACGATATCCGTGGGATATGTCGTGACACAGCGAAAATAGCGCGCACTATGTACATAACGAATAATGTCTGTAAATCGTATAAAGCGAGGGGGAAGTCCTTACACATGCGCAAGGACTCCCCCCAATGGCTATTTATTCTTTCGGCAGACTCTCTTATAGGAGTCTACTTCTTTTCAAGCAAGCGCTTTAATCTTCTACGGCAGCTTGTGCTGCTGCAAGGCGTGCGATAGGCACACGGAATGGAGAGCAGCTGACATAGTCGAGGCCAGAGCGATGGCAGAACTTCACGGAAGAAGGTTCGCCACCATGCTCACCACAGATACCACACTTCAGATTCTTGTTAGTAGAGCGTCCTCTCTCAACACCCATCTTCACGAGCTGGCCGACGCCTGTCTGGTCGAGGACCTGGAAGGGGTCAACCTCCAGGATCTTCTGATCAAGATAGGTGGGCAGGAAACGGGCCACATCGTCACGGCTATAGCCGAACGTCATCTGCGTGAGGTCATTGGTGCCGAAGCTGAAGTAGTCAGCATGCTTGGCTATCTTATCAGCCGTAAGGGCTGCACGAGGAATCTCTATCATAGTACCAAGCTTATAGTCAATACTCTCACCCTTTTCCTTAAAGAGTTCCTGCGCGGCCTCTCTGATGACATCTTGCTGGGCTTCCAGCTCTTTCTCCGTACCTACGAGAGGTACCATAATCTCAGGCTTAGGGTTGAGGCCCTCTGCCTTCAGTTGGAGAGCGGCGCCTAAGATAGCCTTGGTCTGCATCTTGGTAATCTCAGGATAGGTGATGCCCAGACGGCAGCCACGCAAGCCGAGCATGGGGTTGACCTCCCGGAGGGAAGCCACACGCTGCTTGATGAACTCGATAGGCTTGTGCATCTCTTGCGCCATAGCATCCTGGCCCTTCTCATCGTGAGGTACGAACTCGTGGAGAGGCGGGTCGAGAAGTCGGATGTTGACAGGCATACCGTCCATGCACTTCAGAATACCATAGAAGTCCTTCTGCTGCAGAGGCAGAAGCTTGGCAAGGGCAACCTCGCGTTCCTCCTTGGTATCGGCGAGGATCATCTCGCGCATCGACTTAATCTTGTCGTTGTCGAAGAACATGTGCTCTGTTCGGCAGAGACCGATACCTTGGGCACCAAACTTCTTGGCGACCTCAGCATCGTGGGGTGTATCGGCATTGGTGCAGACAATCATGCGAGTGTATTTGTTGCAGAGGTCCATGAGCTCGGCGAAATTGCCAGTGAGCTCAGCGGGCTTCGTCTCTACATTGCCTTGATAGACCTCACCGGTGGAACCGTTGAGAGAGAGGTAGTCACCTTCGCGGAGCACGACACCGTCAATCTCTACAGTGCGTGATTTGTAATCTACGATGATGGCGCCAGCACCTGAGACACAGCACTTACCCATACCACGTGCCACAACGGCAGCATGTGAGGTCATACCGCCACGAGCGGTAAGGATACCCTCTGCGGCAGACATACCGGCAAGATCCTCAGGAGATGTCTCTATGCGTACCATGATGACGTTGTGGCCTTCATCGTGCCACTTGGCGGCATCGTCAGCGAAGAACACTATCTGTCCGCAGGCAGCACCCGGAGAGGCAGGTAGACCACGTGTGAGCACCTTTGCCTTAGCAAGTGCGGCCTTGTCGAAGACAGGATGGAGGAGTTCGTCGAGCTTGTTAGGCTCGCAGCGCTCGATAGCCGTCTTCTCGTCAATCTCACCCTCATGGAGCAGATCCATGGCAATCTTTACCATAGCTGTTCCTGTACGCTTGCCGTTACGGGTCTGAAGGAACCAGAGCTTACCTTCCTGGACAGTAAACTCCATGTCCTGCATGTCGTGGTAGTGCTTCTCCAACTTGTCCTGCAGGGCGTTGAGCTGTGTATAGATTTCTGGCATAGCCTCTTCCATAGATGGGAACTTAGCGGCGCGGATGTCTTCAGAGATACCCTGCTGCTTGGCCCAACGGAGAGAGCCCTCTTTGGTAATCTGCTGAGGAGTGCGGATACCGGCTACGACATCCTCACCCTGGGCATTGACAAGGTATTCGCCATTGAAGCGATTCTCACCGGTAGCGGCGTCACGGCTGAAGCAGACACCTGTGGCAGAGGTGTTGCCCATGTTACCGAAGACCATAGCCATGACGGTGACGGCAGTACCCCATTCCTGAGGAATACCATTCATCTTGCGGTAGAGGATGGCGCGCTTGTTCATCCAAGAGTCGAAGACGGCGCAGATGGCACCCCACAACTGTTCGATAGGATTCTCGGGGAATGTCACACCCGTCTGTTTTTTGATAGCCTCCTTAAAGAGTTTGACGAGCTGCTTGAGCTCATCGGTCGTCATCTCGTTGTCAAGGACGATACCTCGCTGGCTCTTCACCTTCTCAATAATAGCCTCGAAGGGGTCGATGTCATCTTTGTTGACGGGCTTCAGACCTAACACCACATCACCGTACATCTGTACGAAGCGGCGGTAGCTGTCGTAGGCGAAGCGTTCGTTGTTGGTCTTCTTAGCCAGCCCTACGACCACCTCGTCATTGAGACCGAGGTTCAGGATGGTATCCATCATACCCGGCATAGAAGCACGGGCGCCGGAGCGGACACTGACAAGGAGTGGATTCTCTGCATCGCCAAACTTCAAGCCCATCAGATTTTCGATGTGGTGGACGCTTTTCTCTACATCGTCTTTGAGAAGCGCAACGACATCGTCCTTGCCTTTCTCAAAATATTCGTTGCAAACATCTGTGGTTATCGTGAAGCCCGGAGGAACAGGAACACCGATAAGATTCATCTCTGCCAGGTTGGCACCTTTGCCACCGAGCAGATTCCTCATGTCGGCACGACCCTCGGCCTTGCCGTTACCAAAAGTATAAACCCTTTTCTCGTTCATAGAAATTATTTTTAAGATTTAGATGTTTCAGTCTTATTGTGTCGTTTTGCTAACTACACTTTGCAAAGATAGCATATAACTTTATATCCTCAAAGAATTTTATGGAAAAAATGCGCAGTCGAGATTACATTTCTTATGTTTGCGCAAACAAATCGCAAAAAAGTTGCTCAACACACACTTTTCTGTTAATTTTGCAGTTTAAAAATATAGTTATGAGTAGAAATCGCAAACCGAATCCCATTTTAGAGAATGTTACCATAGAGTCCGTTGCTGCTGAGGGGAAAAGCCTCTTTCACAACAACGATGTTGTCGTCTTTGTACCCTTTTGTGTACCTGGCGACGTTGTAGACGTAGAGATTCTTCGAAAGAAGCATCGCTATGCGGAAGGTCGTGTCGTTCGCTTCATCGAGAAGAGTGCGGTCAGGGCCGAACCTTTTTGTGAGCACTTTGGCGTCTGTGGTGGCTGTAAATGGCAGAACTTGCCCTATGAGGAGCAGCTGAAAGCTAAACAACAACAGGTCCACGACCAGCTGACGCGTATTGGAAAGGTGGAACTGCCGGCCTTCAACGATATCTTGGGCTCGGTAAAGACTACGGAATATCGCAATAAACTCGAGTTCGGTTGTTGTGACCGTCGATGGTTTACTAAAGAAGAGTTGGAGAATCCGGACCTGAACCTTGACGAGGGCAACCACTCAGCCATTGGCTTCCATATTACCGGAGCTTTCGACAAAATCTATCCTATCAGAAAGTGCTGGCTGATGGACAATCTTCACAATGAGATAAGAAACGAGATAGAGCGTTATGCTAAGGAGATAGGCATGACATTCTATGATGTCCGTGGGCAGAAGGGATTGCTGCGTAATCTCATGTTCCGCAACTCTAATACCGGTGAGTGGATGCTGCTCATACAGTTCCATTATGATCAGCCGAAGGATGAGGCACTGGCCAGGCAGTTGCTTGCGCATGTGGCAGACAAGTTCCCGCAGATCACATCTTTAATATATGTAGACAACCAGAAGGGAAATGATACCATTGGTGACTTGGAGTTGACAACTTTCAAGGGTACAGACTTCATCTACGAGAAGATGGGCGATCTGAAGTTCAAGATTGGTCCCAAGAGTTTCTATCAGACTAATACCGAGCAGGCTCATCGGCTTTATGATGTAGCTAAAAGTTTTGCTTTTGCTAAAATCGATAAAGTAGAAGGTAGTGAGGACGTTATAGACGGACAGAAACCGCTTATCTATGACCTCTATACTGGTACGGGTACCATTGCCAATTATGTGGCACGAGATGCACGCAAGGTCATAGGAATAGAATATGTGCCGGAGGCTATTGAGGATGCCAAGGTCAACAGCCGCATCAACGGTATTGATAATACAGAGTTCTTTGCCGGTGATATGCGCAAGATTCTCACCGATGACTTTATCAAAGTGCATGGCCGTCCCGACATTATCATCACAGATCCACCACGGGCAGGCATGCATCCTGACGTTGTCAATGTGATTATCAATGCCCGGCCTAAACGTATCGTCTATGTAAGTTGTAACCCTGCCACCCAAGCTCGTGACCTGCAGCTCTTGGATGCCCACTATCGCGTGGCAGCCGTCCAACCGGTGGATATGTTCCCCCATACACCGCACGTGGAGAATGTTGTCCTGTTAGAACTGCGTTAAAATGTTCTTGGATGGGCTGCTGAGGGTATAAGATAGGCTTTTTATGCGATAAAATCGTAAAATTACGCAATAAATATTAAAAACCGAACAGCGTATCGAATTTTTTCATAACTTTGCAACCTAATTGGGCTAATTGCGTCCATTTGCAAGCGGCCCATAGAGTGAACTTCAATAGGTATAAGATACACATATCTTTTATTAATCAGGTAAGAAATGCGTCAGTTAAAAATTCAGAAGAGCATCACCAACCGTTCCAGTGAGGCATTGGACAAGTATCTGGTAGAAATTGGCCGTGTGCCAATGATTACTGTGGACGAGGAGATAGAGTTGGCCCAGAAGATTCGTAAGGGCGGTCGCGAAGGCGAGCGTGCCAAGGAGAAACTTGTCAAGGCTAACCTTCGATTTGTGGTGTCTGTGGCAAAACAATATCAGCACCAGGGGCTTGGGCTTACTGACCTCATTGATGAGGGCAATATAGGCCTTGTGAAAGCCGCCGAGAAGTTTGACGAGACGCGCGGCTTCAAGTTCATCTCCTATGCTGTGTGGTGGATTCGCCAGAGCATCCTGCAGGCTATCGCTGAGCAGAGCCGTATCGTGCGCTTGCCGCTCAACCAGGTTGGTGCACTTTCTAAGATCAACTCTGAGATTTCTAAGTTCGAACAGAAAAACCAGCGTCGTCCATCAGTGCAGGAACTTTCCTCGCTGACAAATATTGACGAGAAAAAGATAGACCAGACGATCAAGGCCGACAATCATCACATGAGTATCGACGCACCTTTCCAGGAGGACGATGATAACTCTATGGCCGATGTGTTGGCTTCCGGCGAGGATAGCCGTGCTGACAAGCAGGTTGACTACGAGAGTATGGCAAAGGAACTTGATACCGTGCTTCGTAATGTTCTGAAAGATCGTGAGATAACGATTGTTCGTGAATGCTTTGGTATAGGCTGCCACGAGAAGGGCCTCGAGGAGATTGGTGATCAGTTAGGTCTTACACGTGAGCGTGTGAGACAGATCAGAGAGAAGAGTATCGTGAAGTTGCGTGAGAGCGGATACGCTAAGTTACTCATTAAATACTTAGGTTGATAAGTTTAGACTCAAATATATTGGAATCCCCGTCAAAAGTCTTTTTGACGGGGATTTTTTCGTAATTTATCAGTATCTTTGCACTATGAAACTAAGCATTATCATACCCGTCTACCGAGTGGTAGGAACCTTGAGGCGCTGTTTGGACAGCGTCATAGGGCAGTCCTACCAGGACTGGGAGATAGTGCTCGTCAATGATGCCTCTCCTGACAATAGCGATGAGATCTGCAAGGAGTATACGCAGAAGGACTTGCGCATTCGTTATGTGGAATTTACGGTGAATCGGGGATTGAGTGCGGCAAGGAATGCAGGGATCAGAGAGGCGGCTGGCGAATATATTACTTTTATAGACAGTGACGACTATATAGCTCCTAACACGCTGGAGCCGCTTATGGTGGTGATGTGTCATCATCCAGAGTATGATTTCTTGGAATATCCTGTTTGGGAACATTTTGGCGCCGTCCGGGGCTTCCTTGTACACATCCCATGTCCGGAGGAATTCCTCCGTCAATTCCTTTCGCCGGTTCTCCGTCATCGAATCAACAATCTGCCAGCTTTCCTTTATTTTATCCGCATCCATCGTTCCGTTATTATGGAAATATACCGTCTCCCGGATTCCCCCGGCCATCGGCTTCTTTTCATCCGCCGCAGACGACGTGGACGACGCGCTTTCCTGCGCTCCGGACGCTCCGGGCAAAGCCGACGATACAACCCCCGCCGCGGGAACCGGCTGACAGCCGGCCAGCATCACGCAGGACAGGAGAAAGCCGAACAGCCGCAGGACCGCTTTTCTTTTCATAACCATCCTTTTCACACTCCCCGCCTTTTTCCTTATTTTTCTGCTTTAATTCCAGTATACTTCACCGTCAAAACAATGGCAATGACAGCGCGGTTACAATCGTATGACAATCCTGTAATCTTTTATGGATTAATGTTTAGTATACCGTAGCAAACCAATTTTTCGCAACCGTTTTTCCCGGGAATCTCTGAGAGATTCCCGGGATTCTCCCAGAGATTCTTCCAGAATCCGACACGGCGGAAAAGCGAAGAAAATGCGGCTTTTGCTTGCTCTTCCCACCGACTGGTGCTATAATAAAAAGATGCTGGAGTTCTTTACCCCGGTTGTCCGGACGCCGCTCCATGGGGCGCGCGCCTGTCCGACGCTTCTACAAGGGATGGCGGTTTCCGCTGTTCCTCATCCCATATATTGTTAGGAGGCCCTGCTTTGCGCATTGGAATTGACATCGGCTCCACAACCGTCAAGGTTGTGCTGCTGGACGATCAGGATAACATACCGCCGCGTTGATGCGGGGCGCCAGCACGAAGCCGATCTGCACGGAGGAGACCGGACGTCCGGTCAGGCCGGCCTCGCGCAGCAGCGCGTGAAGGCCCGTAAAGTCGCTGCGGTCGATGCCCTCGAGGCCGCATTGGACGATGATGCGGTTCTCGCCCTCCATGCGCATGACGTCGGCAATGGTGCCGATGGCGGCAAGGGTGCAGTAGCGGGAGAAGAGCGCGCTTTCGCGCTCGGCGCCGCCGAGGGCGAGGACCAGCTCGAGCGCGACGCCGACGCCGGCAAGATGCTTGAACGGTAAGCCGCAGTCCGGGCGGTGAGGGTCGACCACGGCGCAGGCGGCGGGCAGCTCGTCCTTACATTCGTGGTGATCGGTGATGACGAGGTCGACGCCGAGGGTGGCGGCAAAGGCGGTCTCCTCCACGCCGGTGATGCCGCAGTCCACGGTGACGATGAGCGTGACGCCCTGCTCGGCAAGCGCGCGGATCGCGTCGCAGCCGAGGCCGTAGCCCTCCTCGATGCGGCGGGGAATGTGCATGAGCACCGCCGCCCCGCGGGAGCGGAGATAATCGGTCAGAAGGCAGGTGGAGGTGATGCCGTCCACGTCGTAATCGCCGAACACGGCGATGGTCTCGCCGCCGGCAAGCGCGCGGTCGATGCGCGCCACGGCCTTGTCCATATCGCGCATGAGGAAGGGGGAGTAGACCAGCGAGCGTTCGCGGTCGAGATGCGCGGCGGCCTGCTCGGGCGTCACGACGCCGCGCGAGGCCAGTACGGTCGATACCAGATAGGGATAGCCTGCGTCCATCAGCGCTTCGACCGCGGCGTCATCCGTTTCCGGGATGAGCCAGCGTTCGTATTTCATGCAGAGACCTCCGATCTGTACGGCAAAGGTGCCGCGGATACTAATTCAATCTAATATTATAGCAAAGATGCGCGGAAAGGTAAAGAGAAAATATAAGGCGCGTCCTGCCGCATTTTTTGATTTTTTACGAGAAAGCTATTGACAAACGGACCTTCTCCCTGTTATACTGTCCCTTGTCCTGTCGGGCAGAATATGGCGGCATAGCTCAGTTGGCCAGAGCATTCGGTTCATACCCGAAGTGTCCCCG
>ERZ773148.1916-NODE-1916-length-16660-cov-31.200783_pt1 | contig 16660 bp, 16 predicted proteins | sample MGYA00580846_ERZ773148 | MGnify/ENA primary metagenome ERZ773148 (study PRJEB29015, sample SAMEA2737879) | human gut metagenome | biome: human gut; feature: human-associated habitat; material: faeces | place: China | collected 2012 ... | reverse complement strand
GTAAGCCCCTTGTGGTTGAAAATCGGGTTCAGAATTGCCGTCAGAAGCATCAGCGGCAGAATGAACCTGCAAAAAAACCGAAGTGCATCCCGCATGCCATTAAGCTGCACAGTCCATGCAAGGGCGGATAAAAACGAGATTCCGAGCAGCATGGGGTGCAGCAAAAGCATCGGCATTGCAAGAGCAAACCCGAAATAGATGATTGCCGCCGTCGGATGTATTGTGTCAAAACAATCTCTCTTCATCTGTAAAAAACGCACTGCCGTGTCAGCCGGCAACTTCGGCGCCGACGTCTTTGCCGTAGTTGCAGGTGTAATGCCACTCAATGCTGTCTCCGGGCTGAACTTTATAATTGCTGCAGCCGTAATTCGGATAAACTCCGTTCACGCTGTACACCCAGCCGCTGCCCTCACCGCAGTCAAATTCGTAAAGGTTGTTGATTCCTTCAATGTATGCGCTGTTGAAAACAGGGGTATAGCTGGATTCCATATGGATTTGCCTGTTTCGTGTTTCGCGGCAGAGAATATCGAAAACAGTCTCGCCATCGTTAAAGGACACGGATGTTTTTTTAAGTATTATTCCGTCGGACGGAAGCACGGAAAGTTTATCGGGGTCGAGCATCTCGATGTTTTGCAGTATCGTGCCGCACTCGATGAGCATTGTGCAGGTCTGCCCGTTTTCGGCGGAGGGAATATCCGAACACCCGGGGAATACGACTGTGCAGACAAACGCAAGCATCGCAAGCAGCAAAGCGGAAATACGCCGGCTGCCGCACGAATTTTTCCGTTTAATAAAGGACAAAGATTTACTCATGGATATCACCGTTTTTGTTTCAAAATTGATTATTGCCGCCTGTTTCGCTTTTTGATAACGAAATATGCAGCGGTTCCGAGGAGGCAAACTGCTGCGGCAACGATAACAACGTCAAAAACACGACTGCCTGATTTTGTTCGGTCGCTGCTCTGTGCGGAGGCCGATTCACGCGGTGAAACAGCGTCGGTTGTTTCGATTTCCGCAGTTGCATCAGGTTCAAAAGAGGGACGGTTCGGCGAGGTTGACGCGGCAGAGGCGTCTGTCGGCACTGCATCGGTTGCAGGCGCATCAGTGTATGCCGCATCGGTTGCTGCCGTGTCGGTTGCCGGTGCAGTTGAATATGCTGCATCCGAAGATGCTGCATCGGTCGGTGCCGCCGTTGGTTTGCCCGTCGGCTTCGGCGTGGGTTTATCGGTTGGCTCGGCGGGAGAGACGAGGGAGACATCGTTCATGTTGTAAAGCGAGCTTCGCCCGGAAAGAAATCTGTCGTACGCGCAAAGTGCATATGCAGCCTGTTCGGTTGCCATTGAATTTGCGCCGCCGTTTGCCATGTGTGCAAATCCGCCGCCGACATAAAAAGCACAGAGTGCGTCAAGTGCCGAGTTTCCGTTTTTGATAAAGCGCGAATCCTTATGTGCATTGATTCCGACCGTGCTGAGCGCAACGAGCACTTGGGAGCAGCTTTCGGAGGTTTCAACACCGTCGGAGGAAAAACTTCCGTTTGCATTTTGCAGTGCGGAAAGCTTTTTAACACCGCGTTCGATTGCGGCGGCCGCCTTTCTATACGGTGCAAGTGCGGTTATCGCCATTGCGGTAATATCCGCTTCCGCTGCACCGAGTCCGAGTGCCCAACCTCCGCCGTCACATTCGCGTGAGAGCAAAAGGTCAACGCATTGGGATTTTATATCACTCATGCCGTAATCCTTATTGCAGTCCAATGCAATAAGTGCAAAAATGACGCCGTTCAGACCCTGTTTTTTTACATAGTTGAAATCACCGAGAGGCGCGGTAAGATCAAACCCTGCGACAGAGCGTGCATCACGTCCGATTGAAGAAAGAGCGATAATAAGGCGCGAGTTTTCGGTGGATTTTTGAGGGTGCAGTTTCGGCGAACCGTTTGCGGCGACAAGCTTTTCGATTTTGGCATAGTATTCGGAAAAATAGCCGCTCTGTGTCGGATAGAACCCGCTGCGTGCAAGTGCAAGCACCTTCCATTCGCCGCCGACCGAACCGAATTCGGGCTTTGCGCCGCCTGCAAGGGTTCTCAAAACGGCGGAGTACTGCGCCGCATATCCGCTCCTGTGATCCGCCGTGCGGGCGGAATGAAGGGGCTGCTCGCTTTGCATGAAAAAGCTCGTTTGAGCAGAAATACCCTGAACGGGAACGGCGCAAAGCACCATTCCCGCAATCAGGGTAAGGATTATGGAAAATGTAAGAGGATGTCTTTTCAAATTATCGGTACCGACCGAACGGTACATATCGGTTCCTGTTCCGCGAAACAAATTCCGCAGAACTGATTCAATTCGGCTTTATTCCTTTACTTCAGCCGTTAATTGCAATGCGGAGTGCGAGAAGCGCATCGGTCAGCGCAACTGTTCCGTTGCCGTCAACATCCGCCGCTTCAAGTGCGCTGCCGGTAAGGATCTGAAGCTGCATTGCGTGGCGGGCAATGAGCAGTGCATCGGATGCTGTAACAACTCCGTCACCGTCCGCATCTCCGGGAATAACGGAAACGGGTACGAGTGCATCGGTCAGCGCCTCGGCCGCTGCGGTGAGAACAGCCTGAGAGGATGTGATATCGGTGAGCGCGGATTCAAACGCAGTGAATGCGTCATGTGCCGCACCGCCTTCGGAAATCTGTGCGGAAAGTGCGGGATCCGAAAGAACGCTTGCATAAAGCTCGGTTTCGCTGCTGCGGGTCACGCCGTACGCGGGGTTGTCGAATTCGGGAAACATGCCCCAACCATCGCCGATTCCGAGATCCATGCCGTATCCGTAAACCGTGTACATCCAACGGTAAACCTTGTTGTCCGTAACTGTTGCCGCACCTGCGCCGACAGGAAGTGAAACATCGTTTTCAACGTACATCCAGCCGCCGAGATCGCTGTATTCAAACTCGCTGAGGATACCGTCGCCGTTTTCGGTACCGTTCCAGCCGCCGGGCTGATAACCGAGGTTCTCCTCCGCCCAATCGGGGTAAGCTTCAAGTTCGGTCATAAGATAAGCGGGAACGGAAGGGGATGCCCCTGCTGCAAGCTGCGGGCAGCCGATGCCCTGAATGTAGCTTGCGTCATCGTCAGCAGCGCCGTTCATGACGCAGGCAAGGGAGTTGGCTGCAAGCACCCTTGCGGTAAGCTGTGCAAGGGTTTCGCCGGGATTATATGCAACCACGGTGGGTTCAAGCACGTAACCCCAGCCGAGCACGAATGCTTCAACGCAGATAACGGTTGTTCCGGGTGCAAGATTATACTCGTTAATGCCGGATTCGTTTGCATTCGGTGCGGCAAACGCCGAAACGGACGAAAGCATGATTGAAAGCACAAGAATAAAAGAAAAAAGTTTTTTGCAGAGTTTCATTGTTACATTACCTCCGTGTAATTATTTTGCTTCTGCAAGCCTGTTGCGGCGGAAGGGCTGACAACATAAAAGGGAACTGCATCCAAGATACAATTCCCGAAAGAGCTTCTGCTTTGCCTTTGCAAAATGGCTGCCTATCTCCCGAGAACCACCGTAAACCGAAAACACGGCAGGTCTCCTGGCTTCCGAGTCGTTCTAATGCCCTCGCCTTCCCATGCTGCACGGCAGAAAATCTGCGCCGCAAAGTGGCATATCGAGGGGGTCGTCATCGGTTACAGTAGCGGGGACTGCTGCGGAATTGAACCGCATTCCCTTTTAATGCAGCGTTGAAAAGCTGCAACCGCGTTTTCATATTAAATTAATAAGGGCGGCACGGATTGTCGAACATCGGGCGCATGGGAAAGTGTTTCCGCCCGCACGAATGCCCGCAAATCCTTTGAACCGTAAAAAGCATAGCACAAACGGCGGAATGTGTCAAATATATTTATTTGCATCTCTTTTAAATGCAAAAAAGAAAATATATATCGAATTTGTGCTTTACAAACGACTCAGAGTACTGTATAATAGCTTCCATTGAGGGGCATTAGCTCAGCTGGTAGAGTGCCACACTGGCAGTGTGGATGTCAGCGGTTCGAGTCCGCTATGCTCCACCATACATGAAAAATCCGAACTTATTCCCAATCGGGAACGGGTTCGGATTTCTTATTTTCATCAAAGATATTATCGATTGAGCGTGGGTCCCCGGTTTTGCCTTGCGCAAAACCGGGGGCTTTGTACATTCGACGAAGCATTCCTCCTTCTGTACAATAGCAGTATCAACCAAAAGGGGGATTGCATATGGAAGTTCAGTACATTAGCGGGGCGGCGTCCAGGATGTCTGTTTCTGCGAATTTGACGGCCCCGCTTCCGGAAATGTCCTTGTCATTTTTGAAGGATAATAACCGATTATGACAATGACCTCCGTAATGCAGGTCTTGTTGTGATAACCCTGACGGGAAGGGCAGGAAAATACCGAGCGGTCTGCTTCAGATTCCCGCCGACTTCTGCTGCGCAGAACTGGCTTCCGCCTACCTTGAGGACGGCGGTCAGTACGTCTATTTCCGGGAAGCCGGCACGCCCGTGTTACTATATGTGGGAGAAGCAGAACCGGAAGGCAGCCTGATTCCGGCTTGACAGCGATGCGAGTCCCAATGTATAATTTCCCTGAGGGCTGTACGGTCCACAAAAGCAGAAAGGAGATAGGATTTATGGAACAAAAGCAGCGTGTCCGCCATCGTGATGAGGCTGTTGAACCGATTGAGTGCTGTCTCCGGACAAACGATATTCCGCCCCACGGGAAGCTTCCCGCAGAACGGGAAATGTGTGAAATGTGGGGGCTGAACCGCACAACGCTCCGCGCTGCCATCCGCCGTCTGACGGAAACGGGCAGCCTGTAACAGCCTGAAGGGATCAGGAACATATGTTGCGCCGCCCAAGCCGGAGCGCAATCTTCAGGATGCAAAGTCCACCACGGAATCCGTCAGCGGGGAGTAAAGCATCGGAATTACCTATGCCGCAGAATCGGAAGCAAGGCAGCTTCGCATAGAGGAAGGTGGCAGCCTGTTCTTCCTGACCGGCATTGCCCGGGATTACAATAACGTTCCGGTGGAATTCTTTAAGTCGGCGGCGCGGCCGGATATGGTTCGCTTTTCAAACATTCTGCGCAAGCATCGGACGGAGCCTGAAAGGAGACAACCTCTATGAAACTGGCAGCAGTTGGAAGTAACTGCGTTGACTTCTACAACAATATTGAAAACGGAAAGGCCTATCCCGGCGGCAGCCCCGTCAACGTGGCGGTCTATACCGTTCGCCTGGGGGGCGAGGCCTCCTATACCGGCCCGGTGGGCGATGACGTCTACGGAAAAATCATGCAGGAGGCCATTGCGGCCAAGGGTGTGGATACCTCCCATCTGCACGTCAAACCCGGCAAGACCGCCGTCTCTCAGGTGGAGCTGCTGGAGGGTGAACGGGTATTCGGCGATTATGAAGAGGGCGTTCTGGAGGACTATACCCTCTCCGAGGAGGATATGGACTTCATCCAGACCCATGACATGGTGGTCTGTGACCTGTGGGGCAAGGTTGAGGGGCAGTTCCGGGCGCTGAAGGCCCGGGGCATCCCCACTGCCTTTGACTGCGCCACCCGTCCCGAGGACGAGGCCAGCCGGATCGCCATGCCCTATACAGACTACCTCTTCTTCTCCAGTGATGACGGCGACACACCTGCCCTCCGGGATCAGATGAAGGGCTACCACTCCCGGGGCCCCAAGCTGGTCATTGCCCTGCTGGGCGAGCATGGCAGTCTGTGCTACGACGGAAGCGAGTTCCATAAATTCGGCATCGTTCCCTGTGAACACCTTGTGGACAGCATGGGCGCGGGCGACAGCTATATCGCCGGCTTCCTGTACGGCATTGTGGAGGGGCTGCCCATCGATGAGGCCATGCAGAAGGGAGCGGCCAACGCCACCGAGACGCTGAAGTATTTCGGCGCCTGGTAAGAAAAAAATGTACGGCGCTGCCCTCCGAAAATGAGCTGGCGAATGAGTATGATGCGACCCGGCAGACGGTTCGCAACGCCTTGACACGCTGGCAAACGAAGGTCTGCTGCGGCGTGTGGCGGGAAAAGGCGCCTTTGTCCCGGGAAGCCACATCGAACGGGATCCGGAAGTACTGAAAGGGTTTACCCAGACCATGCCGGATCGAAATGTGATGCCCTCTATCAAGGTTCTCAAGAAAATGATACGCTCTGCCGGAGCAAAGTACGCCATGATGTTTGGGATTCATCCGCAAGATGAGATATTCTATATCAAGCGGATGTGCTATGGCCATATGTATCCGGAAGCACCGGGGGATCATGAATGGCCCTACCGGGACAAAGCGATTCGGTACGCTTTCCAATTCTTCCGCAATATGGATATGAAAGCCACACCAATTTATTAGCAAGTCGCGTCTTTTGACAGGAAAGGATCGAATATAGTATGAATTACGAATCGAAAGCTTGGGCCGAGGCCAAGGGTGCCTGCCTGAGAAACTTCAACGAGCAGGGCGATATCGACAGTGTCAATGGTGCGCTGGCTCTGCGTCCCAAGATTGAGAAGATCGTGGATCAGATCTGGGAGGAAGGCTTTGACAACATCTATTTCATCGGTATCGGCGGCACCTACGCTTCCGCGATGCAGGTTGAGGTCTATATGAGGGGCAAGTCTTCTCTGCCTGTATATGTGGAGAATGCTGCGGAGTACCTGACAACCGGCAACAAGCGGCTGACTGACCGCTCTGTGGTTATTTACTCCACCGTCTCCGGCAACACCAAGGAAATGGTGCAGCTCATTGACACTGTGAAGGCTCGGGGCGTGCGGGTGTTCGCCTTCATCGATACCCCCGGCTCCACCCTGACCCGGGAGGGCAAGTGGGATTATCTGGTGCTCTACCCCAAGAACGAGCAGCTGAAATTCTTCATGGTCGCCAACTACCTGATGTACAAGAACGGCGAATTCCCCGACTATGACCGCTACAATCAGGAGATGGAAGCCCACCTGGCGTTGGATCTGGTGAATATTGAAAAAATTTCCGACGCATGGGCCTACGACTACGCGGAAAAGAAGGTTGCCTTCCTGAAGGAGCATCCCGATCTTCCCCACTACTTTGTGGGCGCCGGCAACCAGTGGGGCGCTACCTACTCCTATGCCATGTGCTACTGGGAAGAGCAGATGTGGATTCGCACCAAGTCCATTACCTGCCCCGAGTTCTTCCACGGTATGCAGGAAATCCTGGTGGCAGATACCCCTGTGACCCTGTTCATGGGTGAAGACGAGCAGCGTCCTCTGGCAGAGCGGGTAGCCCGGTTCCTGCCTAAGGTCTGCGGCAACTATACCATTATCGACACAAAGGAGCTGCCCATGGAGGGCATCAGTCCCGAATTCCGGGGCTCACTGTCCCATCTGATGATGCACGCCGTGAACAACCGCGTGGATGCTTACATGGAACTGTTCCTGCGCCATCCACTGTCCATCCGCCGTTACTACCGGCAGTTTGATTATTGATAGCCTTCATCTCTTAACTGCCTGCTGCGGGGGCTTCGGCACCCAAAGCGGGCTGAGCGAGGGATTGTCAGCTCCCGGCTGTGCCTGGGAGTTTTTTTGCAAAGGAGAATGTGTATGCTTTGGCCCGAGCAACTGTTTCATATCAAAAAGCCCATCATTGCCATGCTGCATCCGGATGCACTGAAAATGCTCTGTTTTATCAATCCGGAGTCAGACAGGAATCCGGACACACGCCCTCTGTCAGAGATTGCCCGCTCCGCGATCTTTAATGCCCACCCGGACGGCCTGTGCATCAGTGCCAACGCCGCCGGTCAGGATGTGGATGATGCGCTGATCGCCAGCGTAAAGCAGGCAGCGCCGGAAGCGGCGGTGCTCTGCAATACCGGCTGCCGGCCGGATACCATCGCCTGGAAGCTGCCCTAAGTTCGAATTTAACCGGTATGTGTCCACCACGCAATTAAAAACACCGAGTTTTCGGTGTTTTTAATTTATCATTTCGCTAATTATAATTTTGCTGACTTTTTTGCAGCCTGCGCCGCAATAATTTTATTTTAATATTCCGAATTGAATTTTACATGAAGTTTAAAAGCACTTCATTTTGAAAATCCAGTCCGCGCTGTGTAAGCCGCATTGAATCATCCGTAACTTCCATATTCCCCGCAAGGACAGCATCGCTCACGGCGGAGGCATAGTGCTCAATGGGGTCAATGCCGAAACGTTGTGCGAATTCCGCACGGTTAATACCCTTTATCTTTCTTAGACCGACCATGATGCACTCGAACATCTCATCCCCGCGGGAAATCTCTTCGGTCATTTCAACGGGCAGCTTTCCATCGTTAAGTGCGGCATTGTAACCGCCGAGCTCCGCTTTGTTTGCAAAACGAACCCATTTGCCGTTGACATGAAGTGCGGAGTGCGCATTCAGCCCAAGGCCGAGATAGTCGCCGTTTGCCCAATAGTTCAAGTTATGGCGGCATTCGCGGCCGGGAAGGGCAAAGTTGGATATTTCATAGCGTTCGTAACCAAAGCTGCGGAGCAGGTCAAAACCGGCATCTTCCATATCAGCAACGGCATCTTCGTCGGGAAGCTCGATTGAACCGTTCCGCACTGCTTCAAACAGGGGCGTTCCCTCGGCAAGAATGAGAGCATAGGATGAAATGTGTTCCGCACCGAGTTCCGCCGTGCGCCGTATCGTGTCAAGATAAGATTCGAAACTTTGCCCGGGCAGACCGTGCATGATATCAACATTGATGTTGTCGAAACCTGCCTGCCGTGCAAGCTTAAATGCACGGAAAAAATCTGCGGCGGTGTGAATGCGTCCGACTGCCTTAAGCACAGCGTCATCGGCACTCTGAAGTCCGAACGAAATACGGTTGATTCCGCAGTCGCGATATTGAACGAGTTTTTCGTATGAAACGGATTCCGGATTGCATTCGATTGAAATTTCCGCATCGGCGGGGAAAGCAAAGCTTTCGCAGAGCTTCGCCGCAAGGCGCGGAATCATTCCGGCGGGCAAAAGACTTGGCGTTCCGCCGCCGATGAATACGGTTTCAAACTCCTTTTTCGGGAGCATCGGCGAAATAAGGTCGATTTCCCTGAAAAGAGCTTTGAAATATTGCTCAAATGCGTCCTGTTCGCATCCGGCGAAACTTACAAAGTCGCAGTATGCGCATTTTTTCCTGCAAAACGGAATGTGAATATAAAGTCCGCTCATGGTTTTCTCCGTCAATTAATGCGCAGAACGCTCATGAATGCTTCACTGGGCAGTTCCACGGAACCTATCTGTCTCATGCGCTTTTTACCTTCTTTTTGCTTTTCAAGCAGCTTCTTTTTACGCGTGATGTCGCCGCCGTAGCATTTTGCAAGAACATCTTTGCGAAGAGCACGCACGGTCTCTCTGGCAATGATTTTGCCGCCGATCGCAGCCTGAATCGGAATTTCAAACTGCTGCCGGGGAATGACTTCCTGAAGCTTTTCGGCGACGGCACGCCCTTTTGCGTACGCCTTGTCACGGTGAACAATGGTTGAAAGCGCGTCGCACATATCTCCGTTAAGCAGAAAATCGAGCTTAACGAGATCGGAGGGGACGTATTCGCTGATTTCGTAATCAAACGATGCATAGCCCCTGCTGCGGCTCTTCAGACTGTCGAAAAAGTCAAAGATGATCTCGTTCAGCGGGATGGAGTAGGAAAGCTTTACGCGGGTCGGGTCAAGATAGACCATATCGATGAAGATACCGCGCTTTTCGATGCAAAGCTCCATAATCGTGCCGACATACTCCGGCGGGGTCATGATGTGTGCGGAACACATGGGTTCTTCCATGCGTTCGATTTCCGTAGGTGCGGGCAGGTTCGCGGGGTTGTCGATCCAAACTTCGCTGCCGTCCGTCATGATAACGCGGTAAATTACGCTGGGCGCAGTGGTAACAAGATCAAGATCGAATTCGCGTTCGAGTCTCTCCTGTGCAATTTCCATATGCAAAAGCCCGAGGAAACCGCAGCGGAATCCGTAGCCGAGTGCCTGACTGGTTTCGGGTTCAAAACTGATGGAAGCGTCGTTCAGAATGAGTTTCTCAAGCGCATCGCGCAGGTTTTCGTAATCCGCACCGTCGGCGGGATAAATTCCGCAGAATACCATAGGGTTCGCGTGCTTATAGCCGTGCAGCGGCTCCTTGGCGGGGTTTGCCGCAAGGGTTATCGTGTCGCCGACTTTGGTTTCGGCAACGGATTTAATGGATGCGGAAATGTATCCGACTTCGCCGGCGGAAAGTTCGTCCGTTGGTTTGAGGCTTGGGGAGAACACGCCGACTTCCGTAACGTCGAATTCATTGCCTGTGTGCATGAAGCGGATTCTGTCGCCTGCACGCACAACGCCGTCCATGATGCGCACATAGCTCAGCGCACCCTTGTAATTATCGTAAAAACTGTCAAAAATCAATGCACGCAGCGGCTTTTCGGTATCGCCCTTCGGCGCGGGAAAATCCGTCACGATGCGCGCAAGCACCTGTTCAACGTTCAGACCCGTTTTCGCGGAAACTCGCGGAGCATCCTCGGCAGGAATGCCGATAATATCTTCGATTTCCTGAATCGCATTGTCCGCATCGGCGGACGGAAGGTCGATTTTGTTGATTACAGGCAGAATTTCAAGCCCGTTATCGACCGCAAGATAGACGTTTGCAAGAGTTTGCGCTTCAATTCCCTGCGTTGCGTCAACGATAAGCACCGCTCCCTCACAGGCAGCAAGTGCGCGGCTGACTTCGTAAGTAAAGTCAACATGTCCCGGAGTGTCGATAAGGTTGAACATATAACGTTTTCCGTCGGTATGGGTATAAAACATGCGTACGGCGGTGGATTTTATTGTGATGCCGCGCTCGCGCTCAATGTCCATGGAGTCCAAAAGCTGCTCTTCCATGTCGCGGCTCGAAACGGTGTCCGTAAGCTCCATCAGCCTGTCCGCAAGGGTGGATTTGCCGTGATCAATATGCGCAATGATGCAAAAATTCCTGATTAGTTCCTTTGGGTATGCCATTTATCCTCCGAAAAAGCGTGTTCCGCGTATCACACACGGAGAACCCCGCCGTCAGTCAATATTTTATCAGTATGAATTATACACCAATTGCGGCAGTTTCGCAATACGGAACAATTTAAACGGCATAAAAATACCGCACACGGCGATGTTTTGCAGCTGTGCGGCGGGGAATGCGTTTCTTGGGTTGATTAGGGATTGTGCCCGTGAGCTGTTTTTATGTATCCGTTTTTGAAGCGCAGGCGTCAATCCTTTTCAACATGAGTTCCGAACAAAAGGCATATTGCCCGGCAAAGTTTATCACACGTGCCGTTGCTGAAATCAAAAAGTGTGATATGAGAGGGAGCTATGCCGGTGAGCATACTCAGCACGCCTTCGTTGCTGTTCGGTGCGCAGTCGATTCGGAGTTTATCTCCGTCCGTTACGGTGCAGCTGCCGTCCGGTTGAAGTATCACGAGAACATCCGTTCCGTCCGTCGGGCGAACATCGGAAAACAAGCCGAGGATTTCAAGCAGCTCGTTGTATTCCTCAATCAGCAGGAATTCCTCGGCGGCAATATCAACGGAAACCTGCCAGCTTTCGATAACATCCTGAAGCCTGAACCGCAAAAACCCGTTAAGGTTAAGAAGCGAATTATCGCAAAGGTAATCAAAGACCCTTTCGGAGATCATGTTCGGGTCCGACTCCGGTGCGGAACCGAGGGCGCAGGGAAGTATCTTCTTCTTTTCATCAACGGAAAACGGAAGCATATCAACCATTCTTGCAAATTCAAAATAACGGAGGTCAACAAGCATAAGCTCGCTCAGTGCTCTTGCAAAAAGGCGCAGCTCGTCATCGTCCGCAATGTTCAGCATCAGACGTGATTCCGAACGGCAGCTGATTTCAACATGTCCAAGCCCGCAAAGCCGCATCCGCCGCGCAAGCAGTGCGCGTATACTCAGCGGCTCGGATTCCTTAACAGCTTTGTTTCCATCCTCATTTTCTGCCTCTGTCGGCATCTTATCGGCTGAATTGAAAACGGAGGGGGTAATAAATGCATCCGTTTTTGCGGCGGTGAAGGCATATTCGTCGGTAAGCACGGAATAGGTTTGCATATTGGCTCCTTTTTCGGTTGCCTGCGCGCGCACGGCGGGAAAAGCGGACGCCGGCAATAAAATCCACATTGTATTATGTGCAAACCGTGCAAAATGGTGCTTGACAATTTCTTGAAACTGCGTTAAAATTTCTGCTGTAATCGATGAACGAAGGTTTTTTGTGTGCGATGAACGGCATTCATGTTTCTCGAAAAACCGATCCGTTTCGAATATTTATCGGCAGGTTGTCGGGAAGAGTAGGCTTGCACAATGCAGATTAAGAGAGGATTGACCCCGGGCTGAAAGTCAATCCCTGCCGCAGACCGAAAACCGCCCCGATGTTCGCTTGCGGCAGCAGTGCCTTACAACTGTTTTGAGCGGCGGAGTGCAGGCGCATTTCCGCAATCAAGGTGGAACCGCGGTATTCTGTTTGCCGTCCTTGAACTTTTGTTCAGGGCGGTTTTTTTGTTTTCGGCAGCAGAGCTTAAAAACGGCCTGCACGGCAGCAGTGAACATAACGCCGCTGATTTTGCTTATAATATCAACGTATAAAGGAGATTTAAAATGATCAACATCACTTTCCCTGACGGTTCCGTCCGCCGGTTTGAAGACGGCGTGAATGCATATGCCGTTGCAGAGAGCATAAGCCCGCGCCTTCGCAAGGCAACGCTTGCGGCAGAGCTTAACGGCGAGCTTTATGATGCGGCACTGCCCATTCACGGCGACTGCACACTGAAGCTGCTCACCTTTGCCGACGACGGCGGCAAATGGACCTATCGCCACACGGGTTCGCACATCCTTGCACAGGCCGTGAAACGCCTTTGGCCGGAAGTCAAGCTTGCAATCGGACCTGCGATCGACAACGGCTTCTATTACGACTTTGACACGGATATTCCTTTCAGCCCCGAGGATTTTCCGAAGATTGAAAAGGAAATTGCAAAGATAGTTTCCGAAAACCTGCCGCTTGAGCGTTTCGAACTCCCTCGTGAGGAGGCTATTCGCTTCATGCAGGAAGAGGATGAGCCCTACAAGGTGGAACTCATTCGCGACCTGCCCGAAGACGCCGTGATTAGCTTCTATCGTCAGGGCGATTTTGTGGATCTCTGCGCAGGTCCGCACCTTGAATCCACCGGCAAGTGCAAAAATATCAAGCTCATGAGCGTTGCGGGTGCATACTGGCGCGGCAGCGAAAAAAACAAGATGCTCAAGCGCATCTATGCAACTGCTTTTGAAAAAAAGGCGGATCTGGATGAATATATCCACATGCTGGAGGAAGCCAAAAAGCGTGACCACCGCAAGCTCGGCAAGGAACTCGGCTTGTTTGCAATGATGGACGAAGGCCCCGGCTTCCCGTTCTTCCTGCCCAAGGGCATGGTGCTCAAAAACAAACTCATTGACTATTGGCGCGAAGTACATAAGCGTTACGGCTATGTTGAAATTTCAACGCCCATAATGCTCAACCGCAGCCTTTGGGAGCGTTCCGGCCACTGGGATCATTACAAAAACAACATGTACACCACCGTTATTGATGATGTGGACTTTGCGGTAAAACCCATGAACTGCCCCGGCGGCATGCTCGTTTATCAAACGGAGATGCGTTCGTACCGCGATCTGCCCCTGCGCATGGGTGAACTCGGTCTTGTTCACCGCCACGAGCTTTCAGGTGCGCTGCACGGCCTCTTCCGCGTTCGCTGCTTCACTCAGGATGATGCCCATATCTTCATGACTTGGGATCAAATGAAGGACGAAATCAAAAACGTCGTCCGCCTGTTCGATGAGGTTTATTCCACTTTCGGCCTTAAATATTCCATCGAGCTTTCCACAATGCCCGAAGACCATATCGGCGACGTAAAGGATTGGGATTTCGCAACCGAAACCCTCAAGGCGGCCATCACCGAACTCGGCAAGGAATACGTCATTAACGAGGGTGACGGCGCGTTCTACGGCCCGAAACTCGACTTCCACCTTGCGGACTGTCTCGGCAGAACATGGCAGTGCGGCACGATTCAGCTCGACATGCAGCTTCCCGAAAGGTTTGAACTTGAATACACCGGCGCGGACGGCGCAAAGCATCGCCCCGTCATGATTCATCGCGTTGTTTTCGGCTCTATCGAAAGGTTCATCGGCGTTATCACCGAGCATTTCGCCGGCGCATTCCCCACATGGCTTGCACCCGTTCAGGTCAAAGTCATGGCAATGACCGACCGCACCCGCGATGCCGTGTGCGATATTGCCGCAAAGCTCGAAGCGCAGGGAATCCGCGTTGAAACCGATCTGCGCAACGAAAAAATCGGCTTCAAAATCCGTGAAGCTCAAATGCAGAAAATCCCCTACATGCTCATCGTCGGCGACAAAGAGGTCGAAAACGGCGTTGTTGCCGTTCGCGCAAGAAAGGGCGGCGATCTCGGCACAATGACCCTCGACGCTTTCGAACAGAAAATCAATGGAGAGGTCGCTTCAAAAACCCTCGATTGATATTATTAACATTGATATCTGATATTAACATCAATATCGATGTATACCGATGTTCGTAACCCGTTCGGCAAAACTCTGATAAAGGAAAGAGGTGTCTTCAATGATAACAGATTCATATGATGATCAATCCCCTGCGAAAATCAATGTAAAGAAAAACGAGAACGCTATTCATGTGGATGCGGTCATTTACACTTTCTCTCAAGCGATTGAAAAGTACGTAATCTCTCACTATGACTGTAAGAAAATCGGAGAATACGCTATGGCTTGCGGAGCAACTTCTGTATATATGCTCAGGTATCACGGAAAGAAATTCGGCTTTTTTAGAACTTGGGTAGGAGCTCCTGCTTGTATAGTCCCAATTGAAGAATTATCAACTGTCTTGGACACGGACAAGATCATCCATTATGGCGGTGCAGGATGTCTCAACAAAGAAATCGCCAGAGGCAAAGTCATGATTCCAACAGAAGCCTATCGTGACGAAGGGACTTCCTACCACTATGCACCGGCCTCAGACTATATCCGGATCAAAAACCATGACGTTATTAAGGCTTTCATGGAAGAAAACAAGATTCCCTACGTTATGGGCGGGACATGGACTACAGATGCTTTCTACAGAGAAACCGTCAATAACTTTGAAAAGCATAAGGCTGACGGTTGCATCTCGGTTGAAATGGAAGGAGCGGCTGTTCAGGCGGTCTGTGATTTCCGGGGTTTGGAAGTATACATGTTCTTTACAAGCGGAGATCTACTGGATGCACCGGAATGGACAAACAGAACAGCACAGGGGCAGGTCAAACACACGCAACATGATCCGGGACATTTTGACATTGCTCTTGCGCTCGCAGAGTATGTGGTAAATCTGTAACAACAAATTCCCGCCTAACGAGGTAACCGCCATGAAGCAAATCACAAATAAGGAATACGAAGAGTGGCAGAAATACAAAGCGGAGAAAGCAAAAGTCCGTCCGCTGCTGCCGGGTTTGTCGGCGGAACATCGTTGAACGGAAAGATTAAATGGATAGATGATGCCGGAAGAGCACTCAAAGAAATTATGTGAGCATAAAGCAAACGACCTGTCCGCCGGCAAGCGGGCAGGTCGTTTTTGTTTGTTTAAGTCGGAATCAATGCAAATTCACACGATTCGTATGTCGGTTATCAGCGGGCAATGAAGAACATTGCGGCGAACAGTATGCCGATGATCCAGGTGCTGAGGCTGATATCTTTGATCTTGCCGGTGAAGAGCTTGATGAAGATGTAGGAGATAAGGCCGAACGCAATACCATAGGAGATATTGTAGGTGAACGGCATGATCGCCATGGTCATGAACGCGGGAACTGCCGCAGAAGCATCGCTCCAGTCGATTTCCTTGACGCCGCCGATCATAAGAATGCCCACGAAGATGAGCGAAGCGGCGGTTGCACAGCTCGGAATGAGCGCGGCAATGGGCGCAAGGAACATTGCGATGAAGAACATTGCAGCCGTGAAAACGGAGGAAAGGCCGGTCTTGCCGCCTTCTGCGATGCCGGCGGAGGATTCAACAAAGGTGGTAACTGTTGAAGTGCCGCAGACTGCACCGAAACATGTTGCTGCCGCATCGGCCAACATGGCTTTGTTCATGTTGGGAACATTGCCGTCCTTATCGAGCAGATTGCCGGCGGAACATGCACCGTACAGAGTTCCGAGAGTGTCGAACATGTCAACCATGCAGAATGCGAGCATGGAAGCGATGAACGTTGCCGCAAAGCTGCCGACGCCGTTGGCAGCGATGTATTCGGAGAAGTTGAAGCCTTCGGTGAAAACTTTGCCGAAAGAAATGTTGAAGAAATCACGGAAGGGCTGGATGATGTTGAGAGAGAGCTTGCTCTGAACATTGCTTGCATAGAATCCGTCGATCGTCAGAAGGCCGAGTGCATAATAAAGCACTGCGCCGCCGATGATACCCCAGAAGACTGCGCCCTTGATCTTTTTCTTTGACATTGCGCCGATTGCAATGAGAGCCGCAATGGTGATTGAACTGCTCCCCGTCAAGTAGACAGTGAAATAATTCAAAGAAAATTCACAGTGCTGCGGCGCTGTGGGAACCGCAAATTCCGGAAGGATGCCTTGGCATCCTTTCGA
>ERZ773148.1915-NODE-1915-length-16665-cov-4.210054_pt1 | contig 16665 bp, 16 predicted proteins | sample MGYA00580846_ERZ773148 | MGnify/ENA primary metagenome ERZ773148 (study PRJEB29015, sample SAMEA2737879) | human gut metagenome | biome: human gut; feature: human-associated habitat; material: faeces | place: China | collected 2012 ... | reverse complement strand
GCCGCCCGCATGGCCGAGAGCTACGCGGCGCTGTACCTGCTGCTGGGGACGCTGCCCGAGAAACTCACGTCCTGGCTGTGCACGAGACGCGTATCTACCATGCGGACTTTCTCAAAGGGCCACGGAAAGTGCCAGTGCGTGCCAGGGCCGACCAGTTCCTTGAACTGACCTGTCGCGTAAAGCGCGGCGGTTTCGCCGGACGGCACGGAGTAGAAGCCGGCGCCGAGGTACGCGCCGACCGAGAAAATGGCAACGATCGCGACCAGCGCCGCGATGCGGCTCGAACGCCTGCTGCGATCAATCTGGGGGATATCATCCGGGCGCGGGGAATCCGGGGTTCCGGGCTTCTTTCCAGTCTGCTGGGCACCGGATGCCTGGGGGCCGTTCTTTCCACCGTTTGCCCAGATGGACTGCAGGAGGTCATTAAACGCCTTCCACTCGGCGTCAAGGTCCTTGCCGCTCTTCTTAGCGGATGACTCCTCAGTGTTCTCCGGTCGGCCGGAGGGAGAGGCACCATCCGGGGTGCCCGGATTGCGGATTTCGGGCTTCGCGGACTCCGGCTGCGGACGGCGGGGCTCCTCAGGCTTCTGAGGAGGCTCCGGTGTCCCGGCGGGTCCTGAACCATTCTCGCTCACTTTCGGCGTTTCCGGCTCATTCTTGCCTGAAGAAGGTTCCTTCTCCGGATCTTTCTTTTCCGGTTCCGGGTGTCTTCCCCAGCGGTAATCATCAATAGACATAAAGAAAAAATCCTGAGGGGATATCCCCGAAATTCCTGCGCGCAAGCGCACCCCTGCCGTGCCCCGGAGGGTACAGCCTGCAAGTCTTTCAGTCTAACACCTGATCCGCCCCGGGCACCCTCTTCAGGGATCCCGCCGGGACGGGAAAAGGCGTGTGAATCAAGCCGTCGGTTTTCCCGCGCGGCGGGCTTCGGCTTCGAGCTTCGCCTGTTCCCAGGGCTCAAGCTCACGGGCCTTCACCGGGTGATCCTTATGCCAGTGCTCGGCGAACTCCATGATGGCGGCTCGGAGCTCATCAAGCCCCTCACCTGTCACGGCGCTCACGCCCACTGAACGGATCCGTCCCTTCTCATCCCGCACAACGCCGGCAGCGGCCGGAGCCCGGTCGATCTTGTTATAGACAAGAATCGTCGGAATCGTATCGGCATCAATCTGGGAAAGCACCTGATTCACGGAGTCAATCTGATCCTCGCGGACTTCGCTTGAAGCGTCGACCACGTGAAGGAGCAGATCCGCGTGCACGGTTTCCTCAAGCGTTGACTTGAAGGCCTCAACGAGCTGCGTCGGAAGGTCACGGATAAAGCCCACGGTGTCAGAAAGCACCACCATCTCGCTTCCGCCCACCCAGCAGCGTCTCGCTGTCGTGTCGAGTGTTGCGAAAAGCTGGTTCGCGACATAGGCGTCCGACCGCGTAAGACGGTTGAAGAGCGTGCTCTTCCCCGCGTTCGTGTAGCCGACAAGCGACACCGTCATCTGATCGCCGCGTGTTCTCGAGCGGCGCTGCGTGTCACGCTGCCGCTCCAGCTTCTTCAGCTGGACCTTCAGCTGCTTCACGCGCTCAGAAAGCATTCGGCGGTCGAGCTCAATCTGCTTTTCACCCGGGCCGCCGGTCTTCGAAAGACCGCCGCGCTGACGCTCAAGGTGAGTCCATCCGCGGACAAGACGGGTCGACAGGTGCTCGAGCTTCGCAAGCTCCACCTGCAGACGGCCTTCACGGCTCTTCGCACGCTTCTGGAAAATTTCGAGAATAAGCTCGGTGCGGTCGAGAACAGCGATATGAGCCGCTTTCTCGATGTTGCGCTCCTGGGCTGCCGAGAGCGGCGTGTCGAATATCAGCACGTCTGCTCCAGCCTCCCGGGCCGCGGTAGCGATTTCTTCAATCTTTCCGCTGCCGAGATATGTAGCAGGATCGGGCTTGTCGCGGTGAGCCTCTGTGAGGCCCACCGGGATCAAGGCATCCGAGGTGACGAGAAGCGAAAGCTCCTCGCTTGCATCCGGCCGGAAATCCCGGCCGAGGCTTACGCAGACAAGCCAAGCCTTTCCGGGGCGGTCATCCCGCTCCCGGTCTACCTGAAATACTGTCAGATCAAGACTCCGGAGTGTTCGTGATAGTGACGGAGCGGGTCGGCACGACCGTGCTGATCGCGTGCTTGTAGACCATCTGCGTCACGGTGTTGCGAAGCAGCACGACGTACTGGTCGAAAGATTCCACCTGACCCTGCAGCTTGATGCCGTTGATCAGATAGATATTGACCGGGATATGTTCTTTGCGAAGTGCGTTAAGGAAAGGATCCTGAAGAAGCTGTCCCTTGTTATTGTTGGCCATAATGTTTTTCCCAGCGCTTCTGCGCTTGTTCTTTGTTTGCTACACCCGCCAATAAAAAAGCGGGTGACGAAGTGTGTGTGCTGACAAATAAAGACCTGTCTGCACCCAATTATCATACGTCTTTATGAGGAGCCTTGCCGGACCCGAGAATTTCAATCCGGCGGCGGAGACCGTCACGGATCGTGTCAAGCGACGCCGTCGCCTTCCCGAGTTCCCCCTCAGAGACAAACCCCTGCAGCTCGCGGACCGCACGGGTGATTTCCTCATCCAGCTCCGCGGTCTTCTGCGAGGTCTCGGCGGTCACCTTGGGCTGACTCGCGCAGAGCGCCTGGACTTCAGAGAGACGCTCCTGAAAGGGTTCATTCATCTCTTTCCCGGCAACCTCGGCGAGCCCCACCTTCCAGATCGTGCAGACACTCGGGCGGTTCTTGATCGGCGCGCCCCAGTAGAGACGCGTGAGGAACCGCGTGAGCAGCGTCCGGAAAACGATCGCCACAGCGGCAATCCCGGCAAGCCACGCCGCAACCATCGGATGACGGAGTCCCACGAACGCCGCGGCCAGGCCCGCGATCGCAAGCGTCACCACAGCCACCGTGAAGGAAACGGAGGGAGCGCCGAGCCCCGTTTGATCCCCGATCCGGCTCTGCGGATAAGCGATAGCGTTCACAAACATCGCGAACGCCGCGGCAAGCACCACCTCAACCGCGAGCAGCACATTCGCGTCGGGGTTACCGAGCGGCACGCCGACCCAGTAGATCACCCCGAGCGAAATGAGGAAGACGACCACAGTCAGCAGCCAGGCTGACAGCTTGGTTCTTTTCATAGTGCTGCCTTCTTTTTACTTTTTCTTGCCGTTTGCGGGCTTCGGATCCGCGTACGGGTTGCGGCCGGTACGGAATTCAATCTTGAGAGGCGTACCCGCGAGATTGAACTTATCACGGAACCAGCTTTCGAGATAGCGGCGGTAGCTGTCGCCGATCTGCTGGAGCGAATTGCCGTGGATCACGATCACCGGCGGATTCGTGCCGCCCTGGTGGGCGTAACGCATCTTCGGGCGGACCTTGCCGGCACGCGGCGGCTGCTGACGCTCAACAGCCTCAATCAGGGCGCGCGTGAGCTTCGGAGTCGGCAGCTTCGCGATAGCGGCCTGATAGGCTTCCTGAACCGCCTTCATGAGGTGGTTGAGGCCGTTATGCTTCAGGGCGGAGATATGCACGAACTTCGCCCAGTGCAGGAACCGGAGCTTCATATCGAGCTGCTGATCAAGATGCGAGCGGTCGTAGGCGCTCATGCCATCCCACTTGTTCACGGCGACGACGAGCGCGCGGCCCGAGTCGAGCGCGTATTCGGCGATGTGGGCATCGTGCTCAGCGACACCGCTCCGGGCGTCAATCACGAGCACCACAACGTTCGAATCGGCGATCGCCTGGAGGGTCTTCACGATCGAAAACTTCTCGATCGCCTCGAAAACACGGCCCTTCTTGCGGAGACCGGCCGTATCCACGAGCGTGAACGGATGACCGTCGTACTCGAAGTCGATATTGATCGCGTCGCGGGTCGTGCCGGGCATATCGAACGCGATGACGCGCTCTTCACCGAGCAGCGCGTTCACGAGCGTCGACTTGCCGACATTCGGGCGTCCGGCGATCGCGACACGGATCCGGTGTTCGCCCTCTTCCTCCTCGGCGGGCTTCTCTTCCTCCTCATCCTCAGGGAAGGGGGAAAGCACGGTTTCCATCAGGCTCGCGATACCCTGACCGTGAGCGGCTGACACCATAAACGGCTCGACACCGAGACCGAGTTCATAGAATTCAGAGCCCGCGATCGCGCTGAGGCCTTCAGCCTTATTGACGGCAAGATAGATCTTGCGGCCCGATTCGCGCAGCGTCTGCGCGATACGGTGATCCTGGGGCGTAACGCCCGTTCTCGCGTCGACAATAAAGATAACGGCATCCGCTTCTTCAATCGCCAGCTCGGCCTGAGACGCCATGTGGCTCACCACGCCCTCGGGTCTCTGGGGCTCAAAACCGCCCGTGTCGACCACGATGTAGGGGCGCGGGCCCACCTTGCCGTCGCCGTAGTGGCGATCACGCGTCAGGCCGGCAAAGTCCGCGACAATGGCATCCCGAGTCTTGGTGAGCCGGTTGTAGAGTGTGGATTTCCCGACATTCGGACGACCGACAAGCGCAATAACCGGAAGCATGAGAGAAATTTCCTAAAAAATAAAATCCGCTGTGCTGTCTTTAGCGGCTGGTTGACCGGATGAACGCCAGTTCTCCGTCAACCGTTTGAAAAATGGCTCCGTCGCCATAGGCAATCGGAGTGGTGTAAATAGCGCCCGAGAGGCGGCCGCGGCCCATCTCACGCCCGGTGATCGGGTCAAGGAGATGCACGTAACCGTCATAGTCGCCGCTCGCCACATAGGAGCCGACGGCAACCGGGGCGGAGTTCTGACGGTACTTCATGGTGTCGTTCTTCCAGAGCTCGCCGCCCGTCGCAAGCGAATAGGCGTGAATCGTGCTCTTCTCGTCCACCACGTAGACGGTCTTCAGGTCAGCCGTCGGACCGGTGACGGCGTCAACCTTTTCGGTCCAGCGGACAGAGCCGTTCTGGGCGCTCATGCAGGTGACACGGCCCTGATAGGAGGCCGCGCAGAGAACGCCGGACGTGACGAGAGGCGCTCCCACGACGTCATTCAGACGCTCAACCTCGGTGATGCCGGAAGGCATCGAGATCGACGCTTCGAACGCCACCTTGCCGGTGAGCGAAATGCCGATCAGCTTGCCGTTCGCCTGGCCGACAAGAATGCCGTCAGCGAAGAAAATCATCTGGCGCGGCGCGCGCACCGAGAGGATCGGCACCTGCCCCTGGTAGTACCAGGCCTGTTCACCCGTGCGGGCATTGAACGCCGTCACGCGGGTATCCGACGTGTGCACGATCACGAGATCGTGGCCGACAAGCGGCGGCATATCGACTTCTGACGGCATCTTGCGGCGCCAGAGTTCCTTGCCTTCGGCGGAGAGCGCCACGACGTTCCCCTGATCCGTGCCGACCGCGACAAAGTAGCCGTCGGAGCCGACGCCTGCCACCACCTTCTCCTTCAGAGAGGCGGTCCAGACCTTGGCACCGTTCGACGGATCAATACGGAAGACTTCGTTCGAGCCCGCCGCATAGAGTCCGTTGCCGGCGAGAGCCGGCGTAAGGAAGGAGTGCTCAGAACTGCCGAGCTTCGTCGACCAGACCGTATTCACGGTCGCGGACTGCTGAATCTCGGTGAGTTTCACCGGGGCCCGGGGGCTATCGGATGAGAAGAGGGAACAGCCGCCCAGCGCGAGCGCAAGGCCTGCGGCAATTGCGGTGCGAAGTAATTTCTGACTCATGTGCTCTCACACTCCAAAAATGTTGATTGATCAGCCGGCAGCGGAAGACTTGGCAGCCGGGGGAGAAGCCGGAGCGGAGGCAGCGGCAGAAGAGGCGGCAGCAGAAGCCGCGGCGGGAGCCGGGGCAGCCGTGCCGTCTTCAGGAAGCGAATCCAGCTTCAGACGGATCAGATTCTGCAGCGGATCACCGTCGCGGGCCGCGGAGATGCCATCCTGCCAGGCCTTGCGGGCCTCGGCGTTCTTACCCATCGCCTGATACACGTCACCCAGGCGGTCATCGATCACGAGACGCTCCGTGTCGGTCGCGGGAGTGAAGCCCGTGAGAAGGGAAACCGCCTTGTCGTACGACTTCTCGTCCATCAGGAGACCGGCGAGACGGACACGCGCGATCGCCTCAAACTCCTTGCGGTCACCGTGATCCACCACCCACTGAAGCTTCTGCTTCGCGGTGGCGATATCGCCGTTATCGGCCGCATAGCGGGCGGCGACAAAAGCCGCCATCGGACCGTAGACCGTGGAGCCGTACTGATCGATCAGGCCGTCGGAAATCGACTTGATGTTCTTGCCGTCCTGATTGTTCACAGCCGTTTCAAGCGCCACATAGGCAACAGAAGCCTTGGCGGTCTGGCGGTGGTTCCACCACTTCCAGCCGTTATAGCCGGCGACGCCGACGCAGGCGAGCGTGATGACGACCAGAACGGGCGTGCCCCACTTTTCCCACCAGCCCTTCAGGTTGTCGATCGACTCCTGTTCCTCGAGGTTGTATGCCATGTCAAAGGTCCTTCGTTTCGAGTGCTAAAAGTTCGCTAAAAATCGTATCGCAGGCGTCGTCGGCCGGGAGCGTTTCCTGATGCGCAAACCGGGCATCCTCGCCGCGGTCGCGGAGACGCTTCACGGACACCGTGCCGTTCACGGCTTCAGTATCGCCGATAATCACGGCAAATTCAGCTCCGGAGGCATCCGCCTTCTTCATCTGGCTCTTCATGCTCGCCTCGCCGCCGTGAACAATCGTGCTCACGTCGAAGTCGCGGAGCGACTCAGCCACGGTGACCGCGGGGTCAAGCGTGCCTTCGCCCGCGTGGATCACGTAAACCGAGCAGTCAGGGGTTTCCGGCTTCACGCCGAATTCCTTCATGAGCTCGAGAACGCGTTCCGCTCCCATCGCGAAACCGACGCAGGGCGCGGGCTTTCCGCCGAGGATCTCCATCAGGCCATCGTAGCGGCCGCCGCCGCAGATCGTCGCCTGGGAGCCGAGACGGTCCGTCGTCCACTCAAACACCGTGTGACTGTAGTAGTCGAGGCCTCGGACGAGACGCGGGTTCACCGTGTACTCGATCCCGGCGCGTTCCAGCTGATGCTCGATCCCGGCGAGAAACGCACGGGACTTTTCGCCAAGGTAATCGATCAGACGGGGAGCGTTATTCGCGAGCTCCTGCATGTCCGGATCCTTCGTATCGAGAATACGGAGCGGATTGAGGTAAAGGCGGTGCTTCGCCGTTTCGTTCAGCTGATCCTGATGCGCCTCAAAGTACTTGAGGAGCGCCTCGCGGTGCGCGGCGCGTTCCGCAGGCTCACCGAGAGAATTGATTTCAAGCTTCACTTCCTGAATGCCCAGCGCCTTCCAGAGGCGGGAGGTCATGAGGATCATTTCCGCGTCGACATCAGGACCCGCGAAGCCGAGAGCCTCGCAGCCGAACTGATAGAACTGACGATAGCGGCCGCGCTGCGGACGCTCGTGGCGGAACATCGGACCGAAGTACCAGACACGGCGCGGGGCGTCGTAAAGCATGTTGTGCTCGATCGCCGCGCGGACAATGCCCGCGGTGTTCTCAGGACGCAGCGACAGCCGCTCACCGTTCAGGGAGTCTTCGAAGGAATACATTTCCTTCTCCACGACGTCAGTCGCTTCACCGATACCGTGCGTGAAGAGGTCCGTCGACTCAAGCACCGGGGTCCGCATCGGGCGGTAGCCGTACTCGGTCGCGATGTCGCGGGCCGTATCCTCAAAGAATTCCCAAATGGCGCTGTCCATCGGCAGCATGTCATTCATGCCGGTTACAGCCCTGATTTTTGCTTTTGAAGCCATCCCAAGTAATCCTTTCTTGCTTCAGTAAATGGTCCGCTACTCGCCCTTCGGGCCGTAAGTCCGGCGGACATAGTCGGTTAGGAGCTTTTTGAACTCCGTATCAATATCCTGCCCTTTAAGGGTGCCCCAGCGCTTTCCGTCCATGTAGACAGGCGCCACGGGGTTTTCGCCGCTTCCGGGGAGCGAAATGCCGATATCGGCGTGAGCGGATTCGCCGGGGCCATTCACCACGCAGCCCATCACGGCGACCTTCATCCGTTCAACTCCCGGGAATTCGCTCTTCCAGACGGGCATCTGCTCACAGATAAATTCCTCGATGCTCTTCGCGAGACGCTGGAAGAGATCGCTTGAGGTCCGGCCGCAGCCCGGGCACGCCGTCACTTCAGGCGTAAAGCTGCGGAGTTCAAGCGACTGGAGAATCTGCTGCGCGACACGCACTTCCTCAGCACGCGATTCGCCGGGCTTCGGCGTGAGCGACACGCGGATCGTGTCACCGATCCCCTCGTTCAGCAGAATGGAGAGCGCCGCGGCGCTCGACACCATGCCTTTCATCCCCATGCCAGCCTCGGTGAGGCCGAGATGCAGACAGCAGCGGCTGCGGCGCGCGAGTTCTTCATAAACATGCACGAGATCAGGGACGCCGGAAACCTTCGCGGAAAGCACGATCTTTTCAGCGGGAAGCCCCACATCCATCGCGCGCTTCGCGCTCGCCACCGCGCTTTCCACCAGAGCCTCACGCAGCACGTCAGAGGGCGGCAGCGGCACGGGCCGCTTCGCGTTCTCATCCATCATGCGGGCGAAGAGCTCCTGATCGAGCGACCCCCAGTTCACGCCGATCCGGACAGGCTTATCCTCTCGGATCGCCACTTCCACCATCTGGCAGAAATGCTCGTCCTTCGCGTCCCCCTTGCCAACGTTTCCCGGATTGATCCGGTATTTCGAGAGCGCGCGGGCGCATTCCGGCACATCGCGCAGGAGTTTATGCCCGTTGTAGTGGAAGTCGCCGATAAGAGGCACGCTGCAGCCCGCCTGATCGAGCCGGTCGCGGATCACCGCGACCGCCTTCGCCGCTTCCGGCGTATTCACCGTCAGACGCACCAGCTCGGATCCCGCGCGGGCGAGTTCCAGCACCTGGGCCACCGTCTGCTCGACATCCGCGGTCGGCGTATTCGCCATCGACTGAACCACGATCGGGTGGCCCGAGCCCATAGCGATATCCGTGTTCCCCCACTTCACATGGACGGTCGGCGTCACACGCCGGCCGGGGAGCGAAATCGTCGCAATCTGTGCCATCTTTCCGTTTCTCACTGAAGGATGAAGCGGGCGACCGATCCCTTCGTGTAGCCGGAGAGATCAAAGGGCGTGCCGTTGAGAGACACTGCGCACTGAGTCGAATTGCCGACCGTCGCGCGGATCGGGAGCTTGCCGGTAAAGGACTTCTCGTCCCCTGCCTTGATGTTCCCCTGGAAAATGGTCTTGCCATCCGCGTCGATCAGCTTCACCCAGGAGCTGCCGATCGTACGGATCGTCACGTTGCCGGTGCCGGCGGGAGCAGCTGCCGTGTCAGCAGTCTTCGCGGACGCCGCGGCGGTCTGAGCCGTGGCAGCCGGGCTCGAAGCCACGGGAGAAGAAGCCGCAGCGTCAGGCGAGGACGCCGTGCCATCCGGGTTCGCCGTAAGAGGCGCGTTCGCCGGCATCGCGTTCGAGGGAGAACGCGGGCGCTGAAGCGCCGCGGTTCTGCCGGACGCTTCCTGCATCTGAACCTGAGCGGCTTCGGTGTTGTCACCGCCAAGCTTCGAGAGAATCCCTTCACGCCATCCGCCCCAGACCGCGCCGATCAGAACGATCACCACGGCGAAAGCGAGGAACACGCGGAACCCCTTCTTTCTCGGGCTCGCATGGAATTCCACTTCCTTCTCCATCTTCCGCGCGGGGACTGCATCCGCAGCCGCCGGAGCCTGCGCCGCGGGGGCCTCAGGCGCGAAGTCACGCGCAAAAGCGTCTGTCACCGGCTTCGGGTCCGCGCCCATCACGCGGCAGATGTCGCGGATAAAGGCCCGGACGTAGACAGGTTCCGGAAGAAGCCGCATCTCTTCGCGTTCCATCGCTTCGAGCTGTCCGCGGCTGATCTTCGTGCGGTTGGCGACATCGTCAAGCGACAGTCCGGCCTTCTCGCGCAGGCTGCGCAGCAGCTTGCCGAATCCAGGCTGAGCGCCGGCCGCCGGTTCCTTCGCCGTCTGTTCTTTCTGTTCTTCCATCATTTCTCCTCGGCTTTATTGAGAATCGAGGCCGCCTCTTCCTTCTGGCGGACCAGCCGTATCGCACGATGGGTGCGGTCCTTCACCTGGCCTGCGAGCTGACCGCAGGCCGCGTCAATATCATCACCCCGGGTCTTGCGGATCGTGGTCACGATGCCCGCGTCATTCATCCGGCGCTCGAAGGCAAGCACCGTATCGCGGTCTGACTTGAAGAGACCGGATCCCGGGAACGGGTTGAACGGAATGAGATTCACCTTGCAGGGGACGTTCCGCACGAGGCGGATCAGCTTATCCGCCATCTCGAGCGAATCATTCACGCCGTCCAGCATCAGGTATTCAAAAGTAATGTAATCGCGGGGCGCGTACCGGAGGTAGCGGCGGCAGGCCGCCATCAGATCCTCAAGCGAATGCTTGCGGTTCACCGGCATGATCTTGTCGCGCAGCTCGTCCGTCGGCGCGTGAAGCGACACGGCGAGAGCCACCGGAGCCAGCTCCGCGAGCTTATCCATCTGGTTCGTGAGGCCGCTCGTCGACACCGTGACGCGGCGGCGCGAAATGCCATAGGCGTGATCGTCGAGGAACAGACGGATCGCGGGCACCACAGCTTCCAGATTCTGGAGGGGTTCGCCCATGCCCATCAGCACGACGTTCGTGATCACGCGCTCATTCGGATTATCGGTTCCCGCTTCGCGCCTCAGTTCGCGTTCAGCCCAGAAGAGTTGACCCACGATTTCGGAGGTCTTCAGGTTGCGGGCAAAACCCTGTTTGCCGGTCGAGCAGAAGAGGCAGCCCATCGCGCAGCCCGCCTGCGTCGAAATGCAGAGCGTACCGCGGTCCACTTCAGGGATATACACCGCCTCAACGGCGTTGCCGTTGCCGACATCGAAGGCCCACTTGCGGGTGCCGTCGGAGGAAATCTGTTCACGCATCGGTTCCGGAGGACGGACTTCAGCCATCGCCTCCAGCTTCTCGCGGAAGGACTTCGCGAGATTCGTCATCTTGCTGAAGTCACTTTCAAGGTTGCGGTGGATCCATCGTGTGAGCTGGACTGCCCGGAAAGGTTTTTCCCCGAGGCTGTCACACCACCTGGTGAGTTGCTCCCGATCAAAATCAAGGAGATTCACTCGCTCTGCCGCCATTAGACACCTGCCTCCACGGCCCGTCGGGCCCATGAATCAATGAAACTTCAAAAAACTGCAATCCCCTCCCTTCACCCGCGGGCGAAGGGAGGGGGTACTAGCTAACTGCGCCTGACTGCCGCCGGATTAGCGGGAGTGAATCGCGAGAGCCGGGAAGAAGTAGGCGATCTCGCGGGCAGCGGTCTCGGGAGCATCAGAGCCGTGCACGGCGTTGGCGTCGATCGACTCAGCGAAGTCGTGACGGATCGTGCCGGGAGCAGCCTTCTTCGGGTCGGTGGCGCCCATCAGTTCGCGGTTCTTCAGAATCGCATCTTCGCCTTCGAGCACCTGGATCATGACGGGGCCGGAGATCATGAAGGAAACGAGATCCTTGAAGAAGGGACGATCCTTATGAACTTCGTAGAAGCCTTCGGCTTCAGCCTGGGAGAGCTGACGCATCTGGGCAGCCACGATCTTGAGGCCCGCGTCTTCGAAACGGGTGTAGATCTTGCCGATCACATTCTTGGCGACGGCATCGGGCTTCACGATGGAAAGAGTACGCTGAACAGTCATTTTTAGTCCAATTGAAAAACAAAGAAACACCGCCGGGGCACCTGACGAGAGGCTGCCCGGAGGCAAAAAAGAATTCTTCCGACAGGCAGCCAGCCCTCAGTTATCCCGAAGGGGCTGCCGGATGAAAGGTGCTTATTTTAGCATGTGTTAGGAGCAGACTCAGGCAGCTTCCGCGGGACGGGAATCCCCTGATTCCGCCTTATCTTCCGCCTTTTCAGAGGGAATCGGCTTGGGTCCCGGCACAAGCACCGCCATGCTTTCGACGTGCCCCGTGTGCGGGAACATATTCATCACGCCGGCCTCAAGCAGCCGCCATCCGCCCTGATGCTGCAGAATCGCGCAGTCACGGGCAACCGTCGCCGGATTGCAGGAAACATACACCACGCGTTCCGGACGCTTATCGGTCGCGGCAAGCACCTGGCAGACCGCCTGAGCGCCTTCGCGCGGCGGATCAAGAAGCAGGCGGTCGATTCCGCCCATCTTTTTCCAGATCGCGTCCCAGTCCTGCTCAGACCAGGTGAAGAGGTTACGGGCAACGAAATCCGTTTTATCCGCGAGACCGTTTTCCGCGGCGCCGGCCTTCGCGCGCGACACGAGTCCCTCGCTTCCCTCAAGACCGATCACGCGGGCGCTGCGTCGGGCGAGCGGAAGCGTGAAGTTGCCGAGGCCGCAGAAGAAGTCCACCACGCGGGATTCAGGCGTAAGCCTGAGGAGTCTCACCGCGCGGCTCACCATGGTTTCGTTAAGGGCGTGGTTCACCTGCGTGAAGTCCGTGGGCTTGAAGGCAATGCGGACATCGAATTCGGAAAGATAAAGGCCGAGCGCGTTTTCAAGCTCCGGACGGATCGGGGCAGCCGAATCCGGCCCCTTCGCCTGAAGCCAGATATCCGCGCCGTACTGGTCGCCGAACGCGAGGAGCTTCTCCTCGTCCCCTTCACCGAGCGGCTCAAGGTTACGGAAAACCAGCGCCGTGCGGCCGTGACCGTCCACCGCCACTTCAATCTGCGGCAGACGCTGACGGATCGTGAGCGTCGACACGAGTTCGCGCAGCGGATCAATCATGTCGGAAACATGCTTCGGGAGGATCGCGCAGCTATGCATATCGGCAACGTAGGACGAGCTCCGCTCATGGAAGCCGACCAGCACCCCGCCTTTCTTCGTCACGTCGCGCACCGTAAAGCGGGCGCGGTGGCGGTAGCCCCAGAAGGGACCGTAGATCGGGGGAAGGATGTTTTCAGGCTTCGTTTTACCGATATGCCAGAGGGCATCAAGCAGCACCCGCTGCTTGATCGCTACCTGAGCGAAGGGATCGAGATGCTGCATCGCGCAGCCGCCGCAGCACCCCGGCTCCAGACCGAAATGCGGGCAGCGGGGCTTCACGCGCAGCGGCCCCTCGTTATGCAGTTCCACAAGGCGTCCGATCTCAAACGACGTCTTATTGCGGATCCGCTCGTAAGTCACTACTTCGTGAGGCAGAGCCCCTTCGACGAAGACCGCTTTACCTTCGCGATGCGCTACGCCGCGGCCGTCCTGATCCAGGCTCTCAATCTCGACCGTAAAACGGTCGCGTGGTTTTTTGTTTTTATGAAAAGAACGCGCCATTATCGCTTTTCCTCAATCGTCATACATCCGGGGGTCTGCTTCCAGAAAATCAGAAGCCCGGAACTTCCTGATAAAAATGGAAGTACCGGGCGCGCCATATTAGCGGATTTCAGAAATTACCGCAGATAGGGAGAAGGATCGACGGGCTTGCCGCCAATACGCACTTCGAAGTGAAGCACAGGCTTCGAGGCATCGAATCCGCCCACTGTGCCGATCTTCTGGCCGGCCTTCACGTGTTCACCCTTCTTCACGTTGATCGTCTGCAGCTGACCGTAGGTCGTCACAAACGTACCGTCGCCGTGGCGGAGAATCACGAGATTGCCGTATCCCTTGAAGGCGGTTGAGGTGAGGAGCACTTCGCCGTTCGCGGCGGCCTTCACGGCCGTGCCGCGGCGGCTCGAAATATCAATACCGCGGGTCGCGGGGGTGAAATGGCTCACAACGTCACCCGTCACAGGCCAGGAGAGCGTCTCCTGAGTGCCGGGAATCGGGGTCGGTGCATGAGCCGTGGCTGCCGGCACCGCCGCAGGGGCCGCAGCACCAGCGGGAGCCGCCGGCTGCTTCACGCCTACCGCCTGAGAGGCGGTTATAATATCATGATAAATGCTGTTGATCATCCTTATAATTCATTCTATGTATGGGAACAACTTTATGATAAGGCTGGAAATCCGATAGAAGGTGCTTATGTTGATCAAAATGGGGATAATAAAATAGACGAAGAAGATTTGGTCGCTTACAAAAAGTCTGCTCCTGACGTATTTATGGGATTAACTTCTCAATTGTCTTATAAGAATTGGGATTTGTCATTTGCTTTGCGTGCAAGTATTGGAAACTATGCTTATAACAATGTACAATCCAATCGTGAGGCTTGGGATGGTTCACAAATGTATGACCAAACTGGTTTCTTGAAAAATCGTTTGACTTCTGCATGGAAAACAAATTTCAAGACAGGGCAATATCGTTCTAGTTACTATGTTCAGAATGCTTCTTTTGTACGGATGGACAATATTTCATTAGGATACACTTTTAACAAGCTGTTCAATGATAAACAAAGTGCACGTGTTTATGTCACGGTACAGAATCCGTTTGTTATTACCAAATATGATGGTTTGGATCCTGAAATTAGCGGTAGTGGAGTTGATAATAATATCTATCCTCGCCCTCGTGTATTTATGTTAGGCTTGAATCTTAATTTTTAATCAATGAAGTTATGAAAATATTAAAATATAAATATATATTGTCGGCAGCCCTTTTGAGTACGATGTTAGGGGTTACCTCTTGTGTGAACGATCTGGATACGGTTCCATTGGATAAGGATGAATTGGTTTCGGATGTCGTTTTTGGAAAGGAGATAGGAGCTTATGAACAAAGTTTGGCTAAAATATATGCAGGTTTGGTAATAGGTGGTAATGCAGGTGGAGACTCAGACCAGGATGTTGTCGGCATTGACGGTGGTTCTCAGGCTTCATTTATTCGCGTATTGTGGAATATGCAGGAATTGGCTTCTGATATCGCTCATTGTTGCTGGAATGATCCTGGTATTCCAGACTTCAATCATATTTCTTGGGCTGCTTCAAGTCCATGGATCAAAGGATCATATTATCGTTTGTATTATCAGATTAACTTGTCAAATGCGTTTTTACGTGAAACAACTGATGATAAACTTGCCTCACGAGGTTGTTCAGAGCAAGTAAAGGCTTCTATTAAAACTTTCCGTGCAGAAGCTCGTTTTATGCGTGCTTTGATGTATCTGTATGCTTTGGATTTGTATCGTAATGTTCCGTTTGTAGATGAAAACAGCCCTATTGGTAGCGTTCGTCCACAACAAATTATGAAAGATCAATTATTTGAATACATTGAAAGTGAAATGTTGGCATGTGAAAGTGATATGCTTGATCCTGTAGTTGGATTTAATGATAATTATGGACATGCTAATAAAGCTGCTCTGTGGGCTGCATTGTCTCGCTTGTATTTGAATGCAGACACGTATGTAGGTGTAAATAAATATACTGAATGTGTGACTTATTCTAAAAAGATTATTTCAGCAGGTTACCAATTGGAACCGGTTTATGGCGATATGTTCAAAGCTGATAATGACCAATCCAAAGAGATGATTTTCCCATTGAGATATGAAGGTGAAGATACAATGACCTGGGGAGGTATGACAGCTTTGTTATGCTGGTGTTCTGCTGATTTTCAAGAAGAAACGAATGCAAAGGGAGGTTGGCAAGGTGTTAGAGCTAAGTCGTCTTTATATAATATCTTTGAAAAAGAGGATAGCAGTGATAAGGATACTCGTAAAGCAATGTTGCGTACAGAAGCTACCACAAATATTGAGATCACAAATGAAGCTGATTTTGTCAATAATGGCATTCCCGTTACCAAGTTTTATAATGTGAATAAAGATGGAAGTAAACCTGCATCTGCGGAAGCTTGGACAGATTATCCATTATTCCGTTTAGGTGAAATCTATTTGAATTTAGCAGAAGCTGTTCTTCGTGGCGGACAAGGAGCAACAAAAACAGAGGCTTTGGGATATGTAAATGATTTGCGTAAACGTGCATATTCAGACAAGGCGTCCGCACCTATTTCCGATAGTGATTTTACTTTGGACTTTATGATGGATGAACGCGCACGTGAGCTATTCTACGAAGCTCAAAGACGTACAGATTTGATTCGCTTCGGTAAATATACTTCTGCTGATTATGTTTGGCCATGGAAGGGTGGAGTTGCGGCAGGAAAATCTGTTGAAAGCTTTTATCAAGTGTTCCCCTTGCCTTCAGACGATGTTGGTTCTAATCAGAACCTGGTACAGAATGAAGGATACTAATATTAATGATTAAACATGAATGATATGAAGACAAAATATATTTATTTACTTTTGGCTGGAATCTTCGCATTGATGTCTTGTGAGGAGGATGCTACCCCCATATTGGAATTGAAGACTGCTGCTGCATTGCATGCGCTTTCCCAAACAGACATTACTATTACTAAAGACAATAAGGATGCGCAATTTCCGGAAATAGCTTGGGATAAGGCAGATTATGGAGTTTCTGCAGTAGTTAATTATGTTGTAACTCTAACAAATACTTCTACCAATAAGAGTATTGTAATAGGAGAAAGGCGTGCAGACAGGAAACCGCCTGCCAGCGTGCCCAGCGAGATCAAACTGTCCGCGCTCAGCCATCCCCTGAGGGGCAGGCGGGACAGCGTATCCCTGGCGGTTGCGGCAAATGCGGACAGCGGGAGCAGAAACCTTCCGGGATTGTGACTCATGACAAACACCTCCGTTACAGAACCGTATC
>ERZ773148.1914-NODE-1914-length-16674-cov-19.046573_pt1 | contig 16674 bp, 20 predicted proteins | sample MGYA00580846_ERZ773148 | MGnify/ENA primary metagenome ERZ773148 (study PRJEB29015, sample SAMEA2737879) | human gut metagenome | biome: human gut; feature: human-associated habitat; material: faeces | place: China | collected 2012 ... | reverse complement strand
GGTGCGCCTAACCTATACTTTTTGTTTGCGGCTATGAGCATGTTCAATCTCAAGGCGGACGGAGAAATGGTGTATATCATCCCTCGCTCATGGACATCCGGTGCGTACTTTAAACAATTCCGTAAACGTTTCTTTGAAGAAGGCGCATTAGAACATATCCATCTATTTGTCAGCAGGGATAAAGTATTTGAGAAAGAAAGCGTTTTACAGGAAACTATCATCATTAAAGCAAAGAAGACACAAAATAAACCAAATACAATTACTATTACGACTACACAGAGTAATGCTGACTTCTCTAATCGAACTGTTTTTGAAGCTCCCTATTCTACAGTAGTAAATGGTGATGAGTCCTATGTCTATCTAGTGACGAACACCGAGGAAGTCCAAACTCTGAATGAGCTGAACCGATGGACAGATACCCTTCCTGACATTGGGTTAAAAATGAAAACAGGGTTAACGGTTGATTTCCGGAATCGTGAAGCATTGCGTGATTCAGCAGAAGACGATGCTGTTCCGCTGTTTTATTCGCAGCACATTCAGGATGGAAAGGTAGTATTCCCTGCTGGAAAGGAACATGAGTACATTGTTACTGAACAGCGCGGACTTCTACAGGAGAACACCAACTACTTGTTCGTGAAGCGTTTTACAGCAAAAGAGGAACACCGCCGCCTGCAGTGCGGTGTGTACTTAGCCAGAAAGCATCCTGAATATACGGAGATTAGTACACAGAATAAAATCAATTTTATCAGTGGACTCCGTGAACTGTCAGAGTGTGTTGTCTATGGACTCTATGTGCTATTCAATTCTACGTTGTATGACAGCTACTATCGCATCTTGAACGGATCTACACAGGTGAACTCCACCGAGATCAATTCCATGCCAGTTCCACCTATGAACACGATTGAGGCGATGGGAAAAGAATTGATCCGTGTTAGAGATATGTCGGAAGCAACTTGTGACAATATTTTGAGGAGCTATATATGAGTAAATTAGAGAAAGCAAAAGAAATTCTGAGTTCGTTGAAAGTTCCAGCGAAACAGCAAAACGGTATGTGCTGCTGTGTATTGCTTGCAATGGCTAATCTGACAGAAGAAGAGGCATGGGAGTCTGCCGCAAATAATTGGATTCGGATTCACGATGTCATTGCGTTCGCAAACAGCAATTACGGAACAACCTATGCAGAGAATAGTCGTGAAACCTTCCGCAAACAAGCCATGCACCATTTCAGAAATGCGGCGTTCATTGAGGATAACGGAAAGGCAACCAACAGCCCCAACTATCGGTATCGCTTAACGGATGAGATGCTTCACTTGATTCAGTGCTTCGGTACTGCAGACTGGGAGAGAAGTTTGGCGCGTTTTATGGAAAATCACGACTCACTTGTTGATCTCTATGCCTCTAAACGGACAATGAGAAAAATGCCTGTAAAAATCAATGGTGAAGACTTCACATTCTCGCCAGGCAAGCACAACCAACTGCAAAAAGCAATTATCGAGGAATTTGCACCCCGTTTCGCGCCCAACTCCGAGTGCCTGTATGTCGGTGATACCACAGAGAAGGAATTAGTTAAGAACGTGGACAAGCTCCATGCTTTGGGCTTTGAAATAACGTTGCACGACAAGATGCCCGATGTTGTTCTCTACGCTGAAGACAAGGATTGGCTATACTTTATCGAATCGGTTACATCCGTTGGACCGATGGAGCCTAAGCGTATCAAAGAAATCGAGGAAATGACGACTGGTGTTAAGGCTGGGAAAATATATGTTACGGCATTTCTGGACTTTAAGACATTCAAACAATTCTCAGAATCTCTTGCGTGGGAAACAGAGGTCTGGATTGCCGATATGCCGGATCACATGATTCATTTGAACGGGGGCAAGTTCTTAGGACCGAGAATTTAATGGAGGAGCATAATGAGTATTATAAAATCATTTTCAGCAGGCAATGGTGATATGTTTTATATCAATCATAATTCGGATAATTTCACAACCATTGACTGCTGCTATGAAGATGATGACAGTAGAGATGAAAATTTCGGTGAAATTAAAACTTTGGCATCAAATAAAGGGGTCTCGCGATTTATTTCTACACATCCCGATGAAGACCATATTCTCGGTCTATTAGATTTCTGCAGTACTGTGGGCATCGTTAATTTTTATTGTGTTAAGAATGAGGCAACCAAGACGGATGAGAGTGAGAGTTTCAAAAAATACTGTGAATTAAGGGATTCCGACAAAGCCTTCTACTTACATAAAGGATGTTCAAGAAAATGGATGAACATTTCTGATGACGAACGTGGCTGTGCAGGAATCCATTGTCTATGGCCTATCACAGACAACGATGATTTTAAGGCCGAATTGAAGTTGGCTAAAGAGGGAACTGCGTTTAACAATATATCTCCAATCATTACTTACTCGGTTAACAATGGAGTGAAAGCAATTTGGCTTGGAGATATGGAAAATGTATTTCTTGAAAAAATTAAAGGGAAAGTAGATTGGCCAGAAGTCGATATACTTTTTGCGCCGCACCACGGGAGATCGTCCGGGAAAATATCATCCGATGTTTTGGCAAAAATGAAGCCACAGATTGTAGTAATAGGCAAAGCACCAAGTAAAAATTTGGACTATTATTCTGGATATAATACCATTACGCAAAATTCTGCTGGTTCGATTGTCTTTGACTGTGATGATAGTAGAGTTCATATATACGTTAGCAACGAGAGATATTCCGTGGCTTTTCTCGACAACGACAAAAAAATAAATACCTCTCATGGACACTATATTGGGTCATTCACACCAAAAGGAGCGAAGTAATGGATGTAAAAATTCCACTATACAATATTTTGAATATGTTTTTAACGGGATTCGTCTTTTTAGCGGGTATAATTACTCTTTACCCAGTTACGCTTATAGAAGTAGTCACCGGGGAGGTTTTTATCAAACTAAGCACCGTTCCTGAAATTGTCTTATTATTATGTCTCATTGCTTCAAGCTATGAGATCGGCTTAATTCTTAACCGTGCTGGTTCTGTTATTATTGAGCCGGTTTTAATAAAAACAAAATTCTTACGCTTTTCAGAAAACTATTCATTATACGCTGAAGCAAGCAAGAAAACTCCGATGCTAAACACCATATCTCGGGAATATGCATTATCAAGGACGAGTATAGTAGAGTTTTTGGTATTGGCAATATGGAGTACATGTATTGGAAAATGGTTATTAAGTGTATGCTATTTGGCTGTTGCTATTGTATTTTTGTTTTCGTGTAAAAAACACTCCGCAAAAATTGCAACAGTTGTTGAAATATTTCGAAAAACGCATAAGTCTACTCAACAATAAAATATGAAATTGAAAGTATAGTATCTCTCGTTAATCTAAAATAGTAGTAGCCACGGATTGCGAGGCGAATCAACCCATGGCTACAAGATGGCTACAAAAAGTTCAAAGACGCTCTAGATAGTCTGAAATGCATGGACTGTGTGGACAAAAAACGTATCGAGAGTGCATTTTATAACCTTAAATCAAAGCCTAAGACTTGAGTGGGGACGGTTCCGAAGCTGATAAGTTTTGGGAGTTATGCAAGCGCATCCGTAAGGATAGACGCTGTGCCGGCGTGCAGATATCCATGAGAGGATCGGATCCTCTTCCAATCATCTGCCGTATGATCAATGAGGAAGTTATCACACTTGGCGATCTCGACGGGTTCAGTGAGGAACTGCGGGAGGCGGTGGCGACAATTACGGAGCCACATAGGGACATATAAAAAGGAAACTTGATACATAAATCATCGACCCGTAGGCGCGATTGATACCGCAATGCCCACAGGCCATATACACAGGGCAGAGGCTTTGCGCAGCAAGGTTTCTGCCCTGTGCTCCTCTATGAATTGACACAAAATCGCCTTGGCAAAGTAAAAAGCGGATAAAGATATTGCCTCCTTACCCGCTGATTGCTTTGTCCGCGTCGAGAGAGTACGGGCAAACAACTATAATTCTTTTGTCCCTGCGTTAGGTACTGTCAAGATTTATGCGCAAAAAAGTTTGCAGACTCCGGCTGAATGAGGTCAGCCGGCAATAGAGGCGTCTTCCAGAGCTGCCTCCAGGTGCTTCATATTCATGTACTTCTTGTTGCCCCACTGGGTGCCGGCCACATGACGCAGCCGGGCACAGACCAGCATCAAGGCAGAGTTTCCATCCGGAAATGTGCCCACCACGCGGGTCCTGCGGCGGATCTCCCGATTCAGCCGCTCTATCACATTATTGGTGCGGATACGGGTCCAGTGCTCATAGGGAAAATCACAGTAGGTCAGCGTTTCCTCAACACTGTCTTCCACCTTTTTAGCAGCCTCTTTCAGTTTCATTTCCCTCAACTGGGTCACCACAGCTTTCGCCTTTTCACGGGCTGCCTTCTTACTCTCCTGAGCGTGGATCGCCTTAAGCATCTTGGCCACCAGCTTCACCTTGGAACGAGGAACGACGGAAAACACATTCCGGTAAAAATGCACTGTGCACCGCTGGTATTTGGCGTCAGGAAACACTTCTCCCACGGCTTCCAGCATTCCCAGACACTTGTCTCCGACAATAAGCTTTACGCCATCCAGGCCACGGCCTTTGAGCCACTGAAAGAAATTCACCCAACTGGCCTTGTCTTCTTTCATACCCTCGGCAGCGCCTAAAACCTCACGGTATCCGTCCTCATTCACCGCAATTGCCACTAAAATCGCTTTTCGTACTCTCCGCCCCAGTTGCGCCGCAGGTAGATACCATCCACATAGACATACGGGTACTTGCCGCCCTGCAAAGGACGGTTCCGCCAATCCTCAATGTGGACATAAGCTTTCTTGTTCAATTCACTGATGGTGGCCGGAGATACCTTGCTGCCCCACAGAGCTTCGGTAATATCCTCCACCCGGCGTACAGAGACGCCTGCCAGGTACATCTCGATGAGGGCCTCTTTCACGCTGCTTTCACGGCGGCGGTACCGCTCGATGATGGCCGTTTCAAAAGAGACTCCCTTGAGGCGGGGGACGTGAAGCGTCACGGCTCCGGAGGTAGTGGTGAGGTTCCGGTCATAGTGGCCGCTGCGGTAGCCCTGGCGGGATTCGCTGCGCTCGTATCGGGCAGCCTGAGTCAGTCGCTTTGCTTCCTGCTCCACCAAACAGGTATTGGACGAACACCTATTTCTTCAGCGGCGGCTTTGCCGTGAAATGTTCGCTCTGATCCACAACAGAAAAGCGCCGTCTTGGGAGTGATCCCGAGACGGCGCTTTTGCCATTTTGCTTGGCCTGGTATATTTCCTGTTTTATGCGATATACTAATTAGTGGAATCTGCCTTCGGCCTGCGTTTTAGTTTGCTGTTACCTGAAACGCATTAAACAGCGGCAGATTCCTTTACATATGTTTTACATATGTATTGAAGCAGCAAAAACTGTTGTTTCTACTTTGTGCAAGTTCTTTTGAGTAACACATCAAGATTTGAGACATGATGTATTTCCTCTCACTTGGGCGTGATAACTTGGATTGGAATTGTTCTTTTGTAAGGGTAGAAGTATCTTCCTGATAACTTTTAAGTTTCAGTCTGCAGCAATCATCTCGTGAAGTTCCTGCATAATACCAACTTTCAATCTCATATTGAACGATATAAAGCTTTTCACAGGATAAATTTCTGTATAGTCCAAGCAGCGCTTCTTTCCGATTTTCTATTCCCTTACCATCCTCATCTCCAAAAAACAAATAATCACTGTTTGGCATGGAGTTTATCGAACGAAGATACTCACTTATCTTTTCTTTTTTCTCTCTGGAATATTCGATGATTTTATAATCTTTAAATTGCTTGCCAAAGACTGCTTCAAAGTAATTACGATCATCAGGACCTTCAACAAAAATAAATAACATGCACATCACTCCAAGAGGCCCTGAACAAATAGGTCCTCTAAGCCCAAATCATTTTCAAGGAATGTTTTTATGGTTAAATCGTCAGATGGTTTCGTGACAGATGTATTTCCACAGTTCGCCCGTGTTACCATCCTCACATCATCACAATTTGCATATTTGAGCAACTCTGGATTGTGTGTTGTGATGATTACTTGTTTTTCTTTTGACACATCTTCTGCTGAGGAGATAAGATTAGCAAGTAATTTAGGGTGTATATTTCGTTCTGGCTCTTCAAGAATAATTATATTAGAGTGATCTTCAAAATACAATGCAAGAATCAATGCCAAAATGCTAACTGTTCCATCTGATAAAAAATTTGCATAAAAGGATTTGTTATAGTAGCACTCTTTGATTTTATATGAAACTGATTTGTCCGGATTATGCTCTACAGAGACATTATCTACAAAAGGCAAGAAACCTTTTAATAATGATGTTAACTTCTTTGAACGTTCCTTTTTTCGCAAAATAGTTTGCAAAATCGATGCGAGATTAGCACCATTTTCATCAAGAATCTTTGTTGAAACCATTGATGATGGCTTCTTTAGTTCTTTAGGATCGAGATCAAAGATACGAATGAATGTATTTTCTGAAAAGTACGGTGGAAGTAATAATGATAGCCTATATAACATCAATTCACTCTTATCTTCGCTTGCAACAAAAGAAAAATACCTTCCTGCACTATCTTCGTGTAAACAGCGCTTTAACTCGTCATCTACTTGCTCGGAGTTAGATATATTAGGAATAATTTTCACTGAAGAGTTTCGGTTCTTCCGCTCAAATTCCGTCGAATACTCTATACCTAATGGTGCATAGCGTTCATCCTTGCTTGCGGACGAATCGTATGAATTGCAGTCATATATCATTTTGATATAGTCATACGCAATGTTGTATCCCATTCCACGCTTGTTGGGATGGATAACAAAACGACAAACGATTTCTTCAACCTCTAAGGCATATTTTTGACGTTGTATATGCCTTATCCAGCCCTCATCTTTCAAATCTATTGTAAACTGTATTTCAATGGGTTCTCCTCTGGACAAATTGGCATTCGCTATATACTGAATGCCACCTTGAAGTGCAATAGCGTTTTCAATACCGTCGGTCATAATATCCTCAATAAATCTGAAAACATTAATAATATTTGATTTTCCCGTAGCATTTGCACCAATAATCATCGTCATTGGATTAAAATCAATTTGCACAGTATCTATGCTTTTGAAATTGTGGACCATTAAGCTTTTAATGTACATAGCAGAGCCTCCTAATACCGAACATCTATATTATGTCTCTGTGCAATACTAATTTCACTCAGGCTATTGCTTGAATAATTTGAGTTTGCCTTTCACTTGGCTTTATACCCAATTAATATTATACTCATAAAATACTCCATGTCCATTGCTTCGGTAAAAAATCTTAGTATTTATAAGCAAAAACTTCCGCACATTCGATTTCTGCTATTCCTACTGCTACAATGGTTGCAGAAGGGAACAGGAGGTTATACGAATGGAGAGATTTGTTACAGATGAACGCACTGGGCTGAAATATGAATTGGTTGGAGACTATTATCTGATTGCCGGGGATGATGAGCCGGAGGAAGATTGGCCAATCGGGGTATGGGGCAGCGGCATCTGCTGAAGCAGGTTATACATTGCATAGCAGCTGGCCACATTGGGCAGAAACCAGAAAGTGTGGGACAGCACATTCAGCAACCGGGTATCGGAAAACGGCATAGGCGGGCGCTTGTCCTGACCCAGCTTCATATCGTCCACGCTGGCGGGGAGATAGGAGCCGCGAATCAGGTCCAGCCACTTCTGCACCTCGTTCTCATAGACAAAGCGGGCGGTCTCCGGCTTGCTTTTCTCGCCGTATTTGGCGGAGAAAAATACATTCAAATCAAATTCGTCGAACTGCCCCTGCATGGCGATCTGCCGGATGTTGTCCGGGATGCGGTAGGTCATCATCACCATCCGGGGCAGCGCTGCATAGGGGTTGTCCGCAGCCCCGTCCCAGTTTTCCTTGGCCCGCTGCTCGTCGGAATAGGTCCAGTTGTAGATCTGATCCTCGATAAATTCGCCGCTGTTGATGGCGCGGAACGGCGTGCCGGACAGGAACAGATAGTACGATGTGGTGATGGGCAGGAAGGTCTCGTTGTAGGCGTTGTCGGCCTCGTCCTTCTTGTACTTCTCCATATCGAAGTCGTAATCCTCAGCCTCGTTGTCTATTTCAAAGAGCTTTTTGGCATTGTCCCGCCACGCGCCGAAATGGTATTCGTCAAAGATCACGATGTCCCAGTTGGTGGTATGTACCCATTCGTTCTTTGCCTTGATGCCGCCGCTCTCGTTGGTGCCGAGATAGTCCTGAAAAGAGCCGAAGCAGACAATGGGGCGGGACAGGTCGGCGTCCTCATAGCGCATTCCGTCCCGGCAGATGAATTGCCAGCCCTCAAAGTCCTTGTGGGTCATAAGATCCTCTTCCCACGCCGCCTCGACAGCGGGCTTGAAGGTCAGCACAAGCACCTTTTTCAGTCCCATTCGATAGCGGCGATATTATCAGGGCAATCAGCAAAGATTTCACGTGCTGTCCCTTGATAATGGGCAGTACTGTTTAACAAGTTGAAGCATTGATCCGGGCGAAATGCATCTGGGATTTCATCGGCTAATTTATTTGCAAGAGAGATTCTTGTTTTGTGATAACTGCCGGAATCATCTTGTTCTGTTACAACAACAACCTCTGCACCAAAGCATTACCATTATCAGCCGACGGTTTCGCGCTGCAGCCAGCAAATATTACAACTGCCAGCAGGCAAGAAATCACAAGAAGAAACCTTTGTGCATTTTTCGTTCTAGTAGTCATTTTTTTCCTCCATATCTATTGTTTTTCTATATTCAGCTTTTGGAGCACCGAATTTTTTATATAACATGAACCCGATCATCGCCGTTCCTACCAGAACCCCATACAGGTACCACGGCGCATTTCCGAGACCGTGTTTTTTTGCCACATCAAAGGATGTGCCACTAATGATCGTTCCAAAACCTTTGCCAATCGCAAAGGCCGTAGAGTTTACGCCCAAGTACATTCCCAACGCCCGTGTATCTGCCATTGATACAGCGATGTTCTGCTGGTTTGGCCTGGCCAGTATCATTCCCACTGCGTAACAGGCAACAATTGCCATAAACGGCTTAATATCGTCGGCGAACGGGATAGCAATCAACGCCACTGTGATGATTCCAGTTCCAATTACTACCGTTACGCGGGATGAGAATTGTTTGGAAGCAAGTGCTACAAGAGGATACTGCAATATAGCCATGACAACGGCATACACCGTATACATAATGCCTACACCATCAGCCGAGCCGTAAATTTCTTGGACTCTTAGGGGGTATGTAATATCAATTTGGGACGCCCCCAGCCAAAACACCATCATCAAAAGCACGAATACTTGATAAGATCTGTCTTTGGCAATTCTTTTAACAGCAGACATAACCGCGCATATGACTTTGCCTGCCGCATAATCGGGGGCATGGCGGTACATGATAATACGAAATTTACCATAAAGCAACACGCTGCACCAAAGCAGACAACTTTAAAATCCAGCCGAAGCAGAGCGACTCCCAAAAGGGGGGCGATTGCGCTGGCTATCCCCGTAATTGTGTTATTCAATGAATAATACTTAGGGCGATTTTCATCTGTTGTAAGCATTGCAATCGCGGATTGATAGGGCATTTCAAAGAGAACTCCGCCAAGGCCGATCAATATCATGGCTGCAATCAACAATCCATAGGCACTTGAAAATGCTAGAGCGAGAAATCCAAGAACTCTTAGAAACACGCCCATGCTGATAAGGGTTCTGACCTGAAACCGATCTGCCAGCGCACCGCCAACCAGCGCCAGCCCCTGCTGCGAAAACTGCCGTATTGCAAGCGCTACGGAAACAGCAGTCGCAGTAAGGCCAATGTTGTTGACATAATGCCCTATGACCAGTGGCATAATCATATCAAAACCAACCACCATGAAAAATGTAAAAACCAAAAGTATGACCAAACCGCGCCGCTGATCGGTCTCTGTTTCCATATCGCCTAACGCCTCCTTAGATTGCCTTTGCTATTACTTGAAGCCTACGTCCGCTCAACTCATATCCAAATTCGAATGGCTGGCCATCGGAAAACGAATTGATATGCGGATCTGGCTTGTCAAACAACTCGATAACCTTAAAGCTATTTACTGATAACAACCCAGCGATTTCTTGCGGGAAGAAAAGACGATGCTCCAAGTGTTCAATAATCGCATCACGAGCTCCAATTTTCCAGTTATAGTCACGTTTTAAAACTTGCCTTGCTAAATCAATGTAAAATCGCGTTTTTACAATTGCTGGTTCGCCATCGAATATTGCTTCCTCCCAAAGCTCGTCCGTCAGCCATCTCTGTCCCTCTTTTGTTAAGAAAAAAGCTGCATTCCTCATATCGAGATACAAAACGCCGCCATCTTTAAGATGTTTTCGGAAATTCATCAATGCAAGCCTCGCATCTTCGTTTGTAAAATTGTACAGGAAAGTGCTTCCAACGCAAACCAGTGCATCAAATGTCTGGTTTAAGTCAAACACTGCCTGTTGCCCGGTATAAAAAGCGGCGCTTGGATAGTTTTTTGCGACCATGCAACCATATCTTCCGAAGCGTCTATGCCCACAGCATCGTATCCTCTTTCGCTAAGAAAAGCCACTTCTCTCCCTAAGCCAGATCCGACATCCAATACCTTTCTTCCCGTTTCGTATTTTTGAAGTATTGCATGTATAAAACGTGCCATTTCAAAAGACTTATCACTTTCAAACACAGCGTACAACTCTGGATTGGAGTGAAGTAAGTTGGCGGTATCTGTTTTTAGATGAATCAATCTTAGTCACCTTGTCCCCTATAACAAAAAACACGGGTTGCATTTGCACTGAATTGCGAAAAAGGGAATGGTTCCGCTACGAGAGAGGTGATTCCGGCACCCACAAACCTCGCAGCGACAGCACTTCCAGTTTGCGCATAGACAGTCAGTGGAATACTGCGCTCCAGCACTCGCTCTATAACTCGGTCAAAGGTTCCGTTGCTTAGCGTCATTCCAGTACAAATCACCCCATCTGCAGAGTCCAGCACTTTTTCCATATCCTTTTCTACAGGGTCGCCCCAATGCGTTCTTTCCATTTGCAAATCGCAAGGGAGGCAAGTTCCTCCGCGCTTTCGTATTGCGGCTATAAGTGGGTTTACAACCCCAATCAATGCAATCTTCATGCCCTGTTCTACTTTGGCAATATCGGCAATCAGGTTATCACGAAACTCTGCCTTCTCGGTTGGGGTTCCTCCTGGCAGTTCCACAGCTTCACTGCATTGCCTTTCATGGGGATATACTGTGCCAAAATAGGCGTCCATCGCTGCAATTCTGACCGGCAGGCGTGGGTCAGTCAAGCAGCTTTTAAGGGCCTTGCCTGAAAGTTCTCCTGCTGCGTCAACTCCCAATTGCTCCGGCACATGAGAGCATGCTCCAAAATATGCCCTAACTCTCAGCAAAAGATAATAGTTGTGGTATTTAGTGCTGGAGTCTGGAAATTGCGTGGTTTGATAAATATAAGATGCTCCTGTAACGAAAAAATCTGAAACAGAGGGTTTCGTATCTCCGTTCACGACAGCAGCCCATAATTCATTTACATTTTTATATTGATTCATGTGCTCACTCCGTTTCCTCAAACTCAATTTCCAGCCTTCCCAATGCGGATTCAGCAAACATACGAGCGTTAAATCCCTCGTAATCGCGTGTTATAAAGTGCCCTAAATAGCAGGCGTTGTCGATTGGCTTTTGAATGGATTCGCCTTCACAGTCCTCGATTCTATACCGGATGATACTTGGATTCTCTTTCAATGTGTCAGCGCCCCTAATCTGCTTTATCTTGCCGCCGCGATCCGGGACAATGAACATAATGGCAGCACTGCTCACGCCGGTATCGGTGACAGTAACGGCCGGTTGCTGTCCTAAAGCAAGGGATACAAAGGCTTTAAGCATATTTACGCCGGTCACATATTCAATGAGTTCTACGATATAGTTTCCTGCTGTACGAGGGTTGATTTCTACCACTTTGGGTCCATCCTTCGTGAGCTTTATCTCCGTATGAGCGATTCCGTGGTCGTATCCTGTTGCCAGCAAGACATTACGCACGTAATCGCTAATCTTTTCTTTTGCATCCTCCTCCAGTTTTGCCGGAAACATATGTCCGTTTTCTATAAAGTACGGACTGCCAGTTACAGACTTATCCGTAATGCCTACAACAGTAATTTCACCGTTATTTGAAACCGTCTCCACACTGAGTTCTTCTCCGCATATATACTCTTCAATTAAAAGCGCTCGCTCTCTTTCTTGGTCGCGGAAATTAAGTGGGAAATTCTCTAAATCATGATATGCCTGTTGCAACTCACTTGAAGTCTGAATGAGTTTAACGAATGCGCTTGAAGCTAAATCCACAGGTTTGAGGACAAGGGGATAGCCTATTTCCTGCGCTGCTTTTTTAGCGTCCTCCAGATTATAAACAATCTTATACTTTGGATTGGACAATCCCGCACGGTCTAAAGCCTGCCGCATCAAATGTTTCTGACATACGGTCTTAACATTTCCTGAAAATGGGCACGGAACATTGTAAGCCTTTGCAACCTCACAAACCGTTTCGATGTAGTAATCGCACACCGTTATCACACCATCAAACCGCACGTGACTTACCGATTTAATCAGCTTTTGCAGATCGTTCGTTTCTGTTTCGATAACATCGTCAGCATAACGGAAAACCGCATGCTTTTCCGAGCTCATCGGATTTTGATAATGCGATGCCTTCCGGGTTACAAAAGTATAGCTATGTCCGAGTTCCCTCAACAAAGGCGGCAAGAGGTTTCCGCTTGCTCCGACCCAACTTTCAATCATAAGCAAATGTGCCATTGCTGTTCCTCCTTTTCTTTTAATAGAGGGCTCCATAATCAATATACTCAAGAAGCTCCTATTGACACATTATAGAGTTTGTCATATAATTTGTACAACGAATAGTTTTCTTAAACTCAATCGGTATATTTGATAATATGGAGGAACACATGAATATAGATTACCTGCGAACATTCTTAACTCTTGCGGAGAACGGTAGTTTCTCCGAGACAGCGAAAGAGCACATTGTAGTCCAGTCCACAGTCAGCAGCCGGATACAGGAACTGGAAAAAGAGTTAGGGCAGAGTCTTTTTATCCGCAACTACAACCACGCCGAACTCACTTTAGCAGGACAGGTTTTTCTTGAATATGCAAAAAACATAGTGGAGCTAGAAAACAGAGCGATTGATAGAATAGGTCTGGTCGGTCAGTTTTCTGAACGCCTGACAATTGGGACGGTTTATGCTTTCCACAAGTGTTACTTGGTGCAAGGGACCCGACGGTTTTTGGGAAATCATAGCGACATTGCTGTTCGCGTAGAGTTCGGGCATTCAAGACATATTATTTCCGCCATGCACCAGGGAAAGATTGATATAGGCTATTCACATCACCCATTCAGGCATACTGGTTTCCAGTGCTCGCTTGTATGTGAAGATGAAATCATATTTGTTACCGGCAAGCGACCTGCTGCTTTTAATAAGTGTATAACACTAAGAGATATGAAAACACTGCGCATCTATAATTCAAATTTCTTATATACGGATGCGTATAACAGGATTTTTTCAAGGTACAAGACATTTCAGCTTGATATAGATATAGGAGAAAATATCATTCCATACTTATTGAATGATGACGGATATGCCTTTGTTCCACGAAAACTGGTTGAGAAGGAATTGTCCAATGAATTATTATTTGAAATCGAAATAGTGGATGAACAAATCCCTCCAATGAATAACTACGTAATTTACAAATCCACTTCCCCAAAGCGAAAACTAATACAGCAGTGGTTGAATGAGGTTGCTGCGGATTAATGACACACGCCATATTACAAACGATTCATAGCGAAACACAGGATAAAATTGTGATAATTATAATGCGCAGATTTAACTACTTGGTAAGACATTCAAATAAAAATGTTATACTTACGGGTGACACGGAATGGCGGGGGTCTGTGTTTTTGTATGCTTTTCAGTTGGTTTTCGGAAGTTTCTACTTTATTAGCCATGAGCATTATTGAATGGGATGTACAATTCCGGGCTTGCTTAGTGAAGGCATAATATGCTATACTATGCTACATAAGAGAGGTGGAGCAAATGACCTTTGCAGATGCGATTCTGAAACTGCGCAGTGAACGGAGGATGTCCCAGACTCAGCTTGCCAAGGAATTGGGTGTCAGCTATACCTCCGTAAACCGATGGGAAAACGGAAGGTCACTTCCGACAAAAATGATGCTTCTCGTGATCCGCAGATACTGTGAAGAGCATCATTTGGAATTCTCTTGTGAAGAGGTTGGCCGCCTATCGTAAAAGAAATGACTCTCAGATACAGACATTGCGCTGGTGCGGAATGTCAAGTACGGTGAAAAGCCGAACATGTATCTGAACTGCCACAATGCTACCAACCAAATATCATAACGAAAGGTCTGATAAAACCAATGAACCAAAAAGAACTCAACGAGCTGCGACGCCGCTGGAAGCCGGATAAAAATGCCATCAGCCGTATTTACGGCTGTTTTGTCAATAGCAATAAGGAGATTATAACCGATTTGGACGAGTCGCTTGGCATGATGACACAGGAGGAAGCCGAGAAATACCTCAGCCTGCTGAAAAAGGCACTGTCAGGAGCACTCGGAAAAAACCTGATCGATATTGTGTTTTCCACCCAGCAGGTCATGACGGGGGAAGAACACAGAATGTTGATGGAACTGCGCACATCCGGTGCGAAGGATGCTCGGGTGCGGCAGGCATTTTATCAGAAAGTCATTCAATCGCTGGACATGGGCGAGAGCAATTATCTGTTGCTGCTGGCAAGCGACAGCTATGATGTACCCCATCGAAATCGGGACGCCCTGCGAGCCGAGGGCTCGGATGAGGTCTTTTCCTATATTCTGTGTGCGGTCTGCCCGGTTAAAACGGGAAAAACGGAATTGGGCTATTTCTCCGGAGATAACGAGTTTCATTGTGCCGCCAGTCAAACTGTCGCTGCGCCGGAGCTGGGCTTCCTGTTCCCGGCCTTTGATAACCGCAGCGCCAACATCTACAATGCGTTGTTCTACTCCCGCAAAGAGGGAGAACTGCATCAGGAGTTTATCGACGCAGTATTCCATACCGATTTGCCCATGTCGGCCGCAGAACAGCGGGAGGCCTTTGAGACCTCTCTTTCCGAGTCGTTGGGCAGCGCCTGCAGCCTTGAGATCGTGCAGGCAATCCACGGTCAGCTTGCCGCAATGATTGAAGAGCATCAGGAGACGAAGGACCCGGAGCCGCTGACTGTCAGCCCCGGTGAAGTGAGCAAGATTATTTTGGATTGCGGTGCTTCGGAGGAACAGGCGGAAGCTTTTCAAGCTGCCTGTGGGGAACGGTTCGGCGCAGGCGCCGTTCTCAATCCGGCCAACCTGATTGATGCAAAGAGAGTAGAGCTGAAAACGGAGAAGGTATCACTCTCCATTGACCCTGAATACAGCCGTCTTGTGGAAGCGAAGGTCATCGACGGTCAAAAGGTGTTAATCGTTCCGGTAGAAGATCATTTGGAATTCAACGGAGTTGCCGTCAATGTCAATAGGGACAAAGAATAACCGACAATGCGCGCAGCGAAGCTTTACGGTATGCCGAAGGGGGTATTTTTACGGCTCGGCGATATAGATTGGCAAGAAAACAGAAAAGGATTACGCTAACGGCGGCAGCCAAAATGCTTGGCGTTTCGCAGCCGACATTGAGCGCGTGGGAGGGCGAGAGGAAGAATCCTTCTGTGGAATCCCTGATTCAGATGTCCGAGCTTTACGGCGTGAGCGTGGACTTTCTTCTGGGTCTTCCGGAAGCTCGATATCATCGGGCAGATATGCTTCAGCCGATTCCGCCGGAAGCTCTGCCGGCTTTTCATGATACACCCGTCTTCTCAAGGCGATATGGCTGGGCAATGGTGAATGCGATAGAAGGAGAGCTTCTCTTTGCAAGCGGGATGCGTCTGTCGCTGGCAGATGCAGCCGAAGTGTATGTTCTGCCTCCGGCCTTTGCAACACCCGGCGCGGCAGTATCCATGCCGTTGAGAAGGGACGAGCTTACCGGGTACGACTGCGTATGGGTAGAGCCAATCTCCATGGACGCCGCCCTGCGAGATGAGCTTCGCGGTTGGTATCATATTAAACGACGCTTTGTGGAAAACGAGGTAGGGCAACGCTTCTACTTTGATTTTTACGGCGCAAAATGGCTTGCCTTTGCAAACGGACCGGGAAATATATGAATGAGGTCCATCTTGATGCGCGAAGTGAAATCAGAATAAGAACGTCCGCCCGTTTCTGCCCTTGAGGCATGGAGCGGGCTTTCGTTCATTTTCCGGGCTGGTCTCGTTGCACTTTTGTGACACTTTCCATGCACTTTTGCGGGGGAAGTATTTGGCGCTCTCCTGTATACTGCAATCAAGGTTGACGCCCAACCAAAACGATTAAAAAAGGAGAGTAAAATACCATGAAAAAGAAAACGATTTGGAGCCTTGTATTGGCACTGGCGTTGGTGGTATCGGCCATCGGCACAGCAACCTCCGCCTTTGCCGCCACACCCGCACCAATGGAGCCTGTTACTAAAATTGCAA
>ERZ773148.1910-NODE-1910-length-16693-cov-8.893136_pt1 | contig 16693 bp, 10 predicted proteins | sample MGYA00580846_ERZ773148 | MGnify/ENA primary metagenome ERZ773148 (study PRJEB29015, sample SAMEA2737879) | human gut metagenome | biome: human gut; feature: human-associated habitat; material: faeces | place: China | collected 2012 ... | reverse complement strand
GGGTGAAATCCTTTGAGAAAAGCAATACGCACAGGCTTTTGGATCTTTGGCGCCGCGGTGCTGCTGGTGCTGGCCGCGGCGGTGTACTGGCAGGCCCGCCTGCCGGATGAATACGCCCTGACCCGCGGCGGCAGCCTTCGCCTGCCCGGCAATATTACTGCAGTCTATGGCGAGGAGACCGCCGTGGCCCGCGGCGGGGAAACCACGGCCGAAGCCCAACTGCGCCTGCCGCTGGGCGTTTCGGTCAAGACTGTTTCGGTGCGCTATGTGCAGCGGGATACCGTGCTGGTCTCCGGCCGTCCCTTCGGCATCAAGATGTTTACCGAGGGATTGATGGTGGTGGGCTTCACCGATTTTTCCGCCGATGGCAGGCGCATCAATCCGGCCCGCAGCGCGGGCCTTGCCACCGGGGATATCCTGCTGAGCCTGGACGGCATCACATTGACCTCCAATGAGCAGATGGGCGCTCTGGTGCAGGGCAGCGGCGGCCGCCCGGTGCAGCTTGTATATCAGCGGCAGGGGCGGCAGTACACCGCCCGCCTCACCCCGCAAAAAAGCCTTTCCGACAGCCGCTGGCACCTGGGGCTTTGGGTGCGGGATAGCTCCGCCGGCATCGGCACCGTCACCTACTTTGATGAAAACGCGCGTACCTTCTCCGGCCTGGGGCATCCCATCTGCGATGTGGATACCGGCGAGATCATGACCCTTTCCACCGGGGAGGGAGTGGAAGCGGTCATTACCGGCTATACCACCGGCAAAAGCGGCTCCCCCGGCGAATTGAAGGGTCAGTTTGTGGCGGGGCGCACCTTTGCGGGCCTCACCGCCAATGGCGAATGCGGGGTCTGCGGGTCCCTCCGCCCGGATTATATCCCGCAGGGGGAGCGGCTGCCAGTGGCTTTTTCGCACGAAGTGCAGCCCGGCCCCGCTAAAATGCTGACAACTATTGCAGGCGGCGCTCCGCGGGAGTATGATGTAGTTATCGAGAAGGTGCTGCGGGGCAGCGGCCACGCGGGGCAGAATATGGTCATCCGGGTGACCGATGAGGCGCTGCTGCAAAAAACCGGCGGCATCCTACAGGGCATGAGCGGCTCGCCGCTCGTCCAGAATGGGATGCTGGTGGGCGCTGTGACCCATGTCTTTGTGGATGAACCGGACCGCGGCTACGCGATTTTTGCCGAAACAGTGCGAAACGCCGAGAAAAACCTCGACCAAACCACCCGCAATGCGGCATAGCATCTAATATTGGAAAATATTGGCGAAAACTTTATCAAAAAATATTGAAATATATGTTGAAATCTTTTACAATTTATGGTAACATCAACTCAACGGCCGGATTTCATAACATTTTAGGAGGAGTATTCACATGGAGAACCACAACTATATGCTGATCGCCGATGATGCGGGCGAATTCCGCGATACCTGCAAAGCTGCTTTGGAGGCAAAGGGCTTTGAAGTAGAGGTTTGCCGCAAGGATGGACGCGCTCTTTTGGATATGATCCGGGAGAAGAAGCCCACCGCTGTGCTGATGGAGGCCCTAATGAGCGGCCTGGATGGCCTGGGTGTGCTCATGGCCGTTTCCCGCGGGGAGTGCGGCGTCCAGCCCACCATCTTTACCATGACCGGTATGGATGCGCCCGGCATCACCAATCAGCTGATCCGGGCAGGCTCCGCCTATCACTTTGTCAAGCCGTTCGATCCCGATATCATTGCCGAGCGGGTAGAAATGATGTGCGCCCCGGCCGCTGGGGAAGAAGCGGCTGCCGCGGCCCGTCCCGCCGTGGAAGTGGTGGACCTGGAAACCATCGTCACCGAGATCATCATGGAGATCGGCATCCCGGCGCATATCAAGGGCTACCAGTATATCCGGGATGGCATCATTATGACCGTCCGGGAACCGGAGATCATCAACGGCGTTACCAAGGTGCTTTATCCGGCCATCGCCAAAAAGAACGGTACCACCGCCTCCCGTGTGGAGCGTGCCATCCGCCATGCCATCGAGGTGGCCTGGGACCGCGGGGATGTGGATATTCTCAATTCCTATTTCGGCTATACCATCCACAATCTGCGCGGCAAGCCCACCAACAGTGAGTTCATTGCCATGATCGCGGATAAGATCCGCCTGCGTTATAAAGGCTCCAATTTTACCCTTGCCTGATCCACAAAGGCCAATGCCGGCCGCCCGTCCCCTGCTTACTGGGGAGCGGGCGGTTTTCCCATATATGCCCAGATTTATTACAAATACGAAAATTTGTTCGTTTTTTCATCCCAAAGTCTTGCCCATCCCGCCAAACCTGTGCTACAATTAACTTGGAATGTTGTTTCTATCCGCTACCTCGCGGCTGCCGCGGGCTGCCTTAGCTTTCCCACTTACCCCTTGCCCGATCTATCCCCACCACCCTGTGCAGCTCGCCCATTGCGGCGGAGCGCCCCCTGCGGGGGCTGCCGCGCCACCCCTGCGGGGCGGCGCGTACCGGGCTGCGCCCGGCGGCTCCGCCGCCGCCCTCCCGGCCATCCCCGCACTTTCCACTAACCACCCACCCGAAAGGAGCCCTGTCCCATGCTGCGAATGATCCTGGGCGAAGCCGGTACCGGCAAAACCACCGAGGTACTCCGCCAGATAAAAGAAGCCGCCGGCCGGCGGCAGCCTGTCCTTCTGCTGGTGCCGGAGCACGCCTCCTTTGAGATGGAGCGCCGGGTCAGTGCCCTCTTTACCGGGGAGGAGCAGCAGTATATCACCCTGCTCAGCTTCCCCCGCCTGGCGGAAAAGATCTTCCGGGAATGCGGCGGCTTGACGCAGCGCCCGCTGGATGAGGTCAGCCGGGCTTTGCTGATGCGGGAAGCCATCAGCGAGGTGCAGGAGCGGCTTACCCTCTACCGGCGGCAGGCAGGCTACACCGGCTTCATTTCCTCCATGCTGCAAACCGTCGCCGATTTTAAGCGCGCTGGCATTACACCCGCCCGGCTGGAGGAAATCGCCGCTGAAACCGCCGGCACCGCCCTGGGGCAGAAGCTCACCGATCTCCAGCTCATCTACGAGGCCTTCCAGGCCCTGGTGGAGCTGCGCTTCCACGACCCCTTGGATGAACTGGCCCTGGCGCTGGGCCGCGCGGCGGAAAAGAACTGGTTCGCCGGCCGCCATATCTGGGTGGATAGCTTCGATTACTTTTCGGTCAGCGAGCGCGCCCTGCTGGAGCAGATGCTCCTCTCGGCGGAAAGTCTTACCCTCTCCATGACCTGCCCCGCCCTGGATGCCAAGGAGGATATCTTCCTTTACCAGAAAAAATTTCTCCTGCGCATGCGCGCGTACGCGGGCGCGCACGCGTTAATGTGCGAGGAGCCCCTCATTCTCACCGAAGATAAACGCCACCAAAGCCCCGCCCTGGCCGGGCTGCAAAGGGCCTTTATCCGGCCGGAAACGGTGTCCCCCGCCACCGGAGAGAGCCTTCGGCTCATCGAGGCGCCGACGGTGTACGAGGAAATGCGGTTTGCCGCCGCCGAGATTGCCCGGCTGGTGCGGGAGGAGGGCCTCCGCTACCGGGATTGCGTCATCCTCTGCCGGGACCTGGACCGCTACCGCAATGCCAAAACCGTGCTGGAGGAATACGATCTGCCCTACTTCTGCGGCGAAAAGCAGAACATCCTCTTCGCGCCGCTGCCGTTTTTCCTGCTCACCGCGCTGGAGGCCGCCTCCGGCAGCCTGAAAACCGCCGCCATCCTGCGGCTGGCCCGCTCTGCCGCCTCGGGGCTTTCTCCCCAGCAGGCCGGCGCCCTGGAAAATTACAGCTTCATCTGGAACATCTCCGGGGAGGACTGGCTGCGCCCCTTCACCGGCAATCCGGAGGGCATGTCCGATGCCGCCCCGGAGGATTACACCGCCGCCCTGGCCCAGGTGGAGGCCGCCCGCCGCCGGGTCATCGAGCCGCTGGCGGCCCTGCGGCAAAGTCTGAAAAATGCCGCAGGCCCCGACTTTGCGGCGGCGGTGTACCGCTATGCAGAAGCCGCCGGCGCCCTGCAAAACTTGACCCAAAACAGCCCTCTGCCGCAGCGGGAAGCGGTGGACCGCCAGTGGAACAGCCTGGTGGATGTGCTGGACCTCATGACCGACTTTTACCCGGAAAGGGCACTGAACGCCCGGGAGTGGAGCGAGCTGTTCCGGCTGGCCCTTTCCCGCATCGATCTAGGCGAGGTGCCCAATACCGTCGATCATGTCATCCTGGCCGAAAGCGACCGGGTGCGGCTGCAAAGCCCCCGGGCCGTCTTTGTCCTTGGCGTCAATGAGGGCATTTTCCCGGCCAATGGGGCCACGGCAGGGCTTTTTTCCACCCGGGAGCGGGAGGAGCTGAATGCCCGCGGCGCGGAGCTGCCGGTGCTGGGCACCGAAAGCACTTTGCGGGAGCAGTTTGTGCTGTATTCCGCTCTTTCGGCCGCGGCGGAGCGGCTGACCATCACCTATGCCCGGCAGAATATCGCCGGGGATGCCCAGCTGGCCCCGGCGGGCTATCTGCTGCGGGTGCTGCGGCCCCTGCAGGTCACCCCCATCAGGACCGAAGCCTTCCCGGCGGAATTCTGGGTGGTGAATGAGGCCACCGCCAAAAGCCGATATGCGGCGGCTCTGGGCCGGGATGCCGCGGAGGAGGCCCTGCTGGCCGCCCTGCTGGAGCGGCTGGGAGAGGGGGACTATCCGGCTGCGATGAGACGGGTGTCCATGGACGCCCCGGCCGGGGATATCACCCCGGAAAACGCCCGGCAGCTGCTGGGCCGGGAGCTGAAGCTGGCCCCCACCGCCATCGACCGGTACTACCAGTGCCCCTACCAGTTTTTCTGCGATAAAATGCTGCGGCTGCGCCCCCGGCAAAGGGTGGAGTTTTCCCCCTTCGAGTCGGGCTCGGCCATCCACTATGTTTTCCAGCAGATGGTAAACCAGTACGGCAGCCGGGGCCTGTGCGAGCTGACCGACGAGGAGATGGATGGGGAGATCCGCCGCTTCCTCCGGGAGTACATCGACCGGATGGTGCCCGACCCCACCACCGTCACCGCCCGGTTCCGCTACCAGTTTGACCGCCTGCGGCTGATGCTGGGGGTCATTGTGCGGCACCTGGCTGATGAATTTTCCCAAAGCGAATTTACCGCCGCCGCTACCGAGGTTTCGGTGGGCGAGGGGGGAGAGGTGGCCTCTCCCCGGCTTTCGGCCGAGGACGGTACCCCCATCTCCCTGCGCGGCTCCATTGACCGGGTGGACCTTTACCACGGCCCGGAGGGAGACTACCTGCGGGTCATCGATTACAAATCCGGCACCAAGGAATTCAGGTTTGAGGAAGTGCCCTATGGACTCAATATGCAGATGCTCATCTACCTGTATGCCGCCTGCGGCGATGAGAACCACCGCTTTGGCAGCCCGCAGCCGGCAGGGGTGCTGTACCTGCCCAGCCGCCTGGAGGCGCTGGAGGTCACCATGGATACCACCAGCGAAAGCCTGGCGGCCGAGGTGAATGAATCCCTGCGGATGAAGGGAATGCTGCTGGAGGATGAGGACATCCTGCGGGCGATGGAGCAGCAGCTGGCCGGGGTGTATATCCCCGCCAAGATAAAGCAGAACGGCGAGTTTTACCGGGGCTCCCGGGTTTACAGCCGGGAGGTCTTTGCCAAGCTGCGGGAGACCGTTTACGGCAATATAGAGCAAATGGGCACCGACCTGCTGGCCGGTAAGGTGGCCCCCTGCCCGGCACGGGGCGGCAGCAGCGAGCCCTGCAACTACTGCCCCTATGTGGGGCTGTGCAATAATACCGAGCCGGAGGCTCCGCACCGGGAGCTGGGCGGAAAGGAGGAGACCGAATGAGCGCGCGCGAATGGACCCCGGCCCAAAAACAGGCCATCACCACCCGGGGCGGAGATCTTCTGATCTCGGCGGCGGCGGGCAGCGGCAAGACCGCTGTGCTGACCGAACGGGTGCTGACCCTCATCACCGACCCGGAGCGCCCGGTGGATATCGACCGGCTGCTTATTGTGACCTTCTCCAATGCCGCGGCGGAGGAAATGCGGCAGAGAATCGCGGTCCGGCTGTACGAGCGAATGGAGCAGGAGCCGGAAAACGCCGTGCTGCGGCGGCAGAGCCTCCTGCTGGGCAACGCCGAGATCTGCACCATCCATGCCTTTTGCTACCGGCTCATCCGGGAGAACTTCCAGGCGCTGGGACTGCCCGGCGATATGGCCCTGGGCCGGGATGGGGAGGACGAGCTTTTGCAGGCGGCGGTGCTGGAGCAGCTGCTGGATGAGGAGTACGAAAAGGCCGAGCCGGCCTTCATGCGGCTCATCGAGCTGTTTTCCGGCAGCCGGAATGACCGCAGGGTCATGGCCTCGCTGCTGCTTTTGTACCGCTTTTTGCGCAACCATCCCTTCTACCGGGACTGGGCCGCGGAGTACATCACCGCCGATACCGAAACACCGCTGGATGAGACCATCTGGAGCGGGCTGCTGCGGCAGCGGGCCGCGGAGGCCCTGCAATACGCCGACGACCTGCTGCGGGACTGCATGGATCTGCTGGGGCAGAGCAACGACGAGATGCTGTGGGAAGTGGTGACGCCGGTGATCATGCAGGACCGGGAGATGCTGGCCCGGCTGATGACCGCGGTGACGCAGGAGGAATGGGACATTGCCATGACCCGGATGCTGGAGGCGAGCTTTCCGCAGTTCCCGCGGAAAAAGTGGACCGACGCCGAGACCAAGGATACGGTGCTGCGGCTGCGCCGCCGGGCCGCCGAGGCCGTGACGGAGCTCAAGACGAAGGTCTTCCTGATGGGGGAGACGCAGTACCGGGAGGACCAGCAGAAGCTGGCCCCGCTGATGGAGCGGCTGTGCGCGCTGATTCTGGAATTCGACAGCCGGTACGCCGCTGCCAAGCTGGAACGGCGAAAGCTGGACTTTGGCGACCTGGAGCACGACGCCCTGGCCCTGCTGGCGCGGCCGGACGGCACCCCGACCGCCCTTGCCGCGGAGCTGGGCAGCCGGTATGCCGAGATTATGCTGGATGAGTACCAGGATACCAACGCCCTGCAGGAGAGGATCTTTGCCGCGCTGACGGCGGGGGGGGGCTGTCACCGTTTCATGGTGGGGGATGTCAAGCAGAGCATTTACGGCTTCCGGGAGGCCTGTCCCGAAAACTTCCTGGAGAAGCGGGAAAGCTATGCTCCGGCGGAGGAAGGGTCCTTCCCGGCAAAGATCGCCTTGAACGCCAACTTCCGCACCCGGCGGGAGATCACCGGCTTTACCAACCGGCTGTTCAGCCGCATTATGACCCAAAGAACGGCGGGGATGGACTACCTGCCGGAGGATGAGCTGGTTTCCTCCCTGCCGTATGACTATACCATCGGGCGGCCGGTGACGGCGCTGGTCATCAACCCGCCTGTGGGGACCCCGGTGGCCGACTGCCGCAAAATGGAGGCCGAGCAGGCGGCGGAGGAGATCGGGATACTGCTGAAGGCGGGCTTTACCGTGGAGGAAAACGGGGGCCGACGGCCGGTTCGGCCGGGGGATATCTGCATCTTGATGCGGAGCGCCAAAAACCGGGAGCAGTACTACATAGACGCCCTGCGGGAAAGGGGCATCGGCGCCCGGAGCGCCAAAAACGAAAACCTGCTGGAGGTAAGAGAGGTAAAAACGGTGGTGAGCTACCTGGCCGTGCTGGCCAACCCCATGCTGGACCTGGAGCTGGCCGAGGTGCTGGCAAGCCCGATGTACGGCTTTACCGGGGACGATCTGGCGACCCTGAGAGCGGCCGGCCGGCGGGAGCGACTGTACCAGAACCTGCTGAGCAAAACGGCGGAGAGCGGCAAATTCGCGGCTTTCCTGCGGGACTACGACCTGCTGCGGGCCAAAATGCAGGAGCTGCCCGCTGCTGAGCTGATCCGGGAGATATGCGAGGTGACCGGCTACCGGGAAAAGTGCCGGGTGCTGCCGGAGGGCGAGACCGCGGTGGCCAACCTGCGGCTGCTGCAGGCCCATGCGGCCGAGCACGAAAAGGACGGCCGTGGCGAGAGTGACTTTGCGGAATACCTGCGGCGGCTGGCCCAGCGGGGCTGTGTGCTGCCCAGCGCGGCGGCGGCCGGCGGCGACGCTGTGACCGTGACGACCATTCACCGCAGCAAGGGACTGGAATACCCGGTGGTGTTCCTGGCCGGGTGCAATGAGCGATTCCGCAGGGCGGAGGAGAGCAGCGACATCGCTATGGACCGGGAGCTGGGCTTTGCCTGCAAGCTGCGGGATAACTACACCATGCTGCAGCATAAGACCCTGCCGCTGGCGGCCATGCAGCTGCAGAACCGCAAGACCCGGCTGCAGGAGGAGATGCGCATCCTGTATGTGGGGCTGACGAGAGCAAGGGAAAAGCTGTACCTGATGGCTACGGGGACAAAGATCACCGAAGGGCTGGAGGAGCTGGGGAAGATAGCCGCGGAAAGCGGGGAATACCGGGCCGCCGCTGCGGGGAGCAGCTGGGACTGGCTGCGGGGCACCGTGATGCAGGAGCAGGGCCTGGAGCTGAGGATCATACGGCCGGAGGAGCTGCCGCCGCCGGAGAGTGAAGAACTGGAACAGGCGCATGAGGCCATCCCCGTGGAGGGGGAGGCCCTGCAGCGGCTGGAGGAGAAGCTGAGGTTCAGCTACCCCTACCCGGCCGATACCGTGACCCCCAGAAGGATGGCGGTGAGTGAGCTGGCCGAACGGGCCGCAAGGGAGCATTATCTGCTGAAGCGCAGGCCCAAGTGCCTGACCCGGCAGGAGGCGACCGCGGCCGAGCGGGGCAATGCCGCCCACCGGGCGATGCAATTTGCCGACCTGACGGCGCTGAAAAAGGACCCGAAGGCCGAGGTAGAGCGGCTGGTGGCCGAGGGCTACCTGTATCGGGAGGACGGAGCACTCATCGACACCAGGGTGCTGGAAAAGCTGATGAACTCCCCCCTGGGCGAGCGGATGAGAAAAGCCGACCGGGTGGAGCGGGAAATGCGGTTTTTGCAGGAATTCACCCCGGAGGAGCTGGCGGCCATAGACCCGGCGCTGCGGGTGCCGGGGACGACGCTCATCATGGGGGCGGTGGATGCCGTGCTGGTAGAAGGGGACCATGCCGTGCTGCTGGACTATAAGACCGACCGGGTGGCGGCTCCGCAGGAGCTGACCGGGCGGTATGCCCTGCAGCTGAAGCTGTACGCGGCCATGGTGCGGCGGCAGTTTGGTCTGCCGGTGACCGAGGCGGTGCTGTATTCGTTCTGCCTGGGGCAGGCGGTGAAAGTGGAGCTGTGAGGCCTTTTCTGAGGAGAAAAGGCGGAGAAAGAATTTTGGCCAAGTTGGCGGTCGCCTGGCGGCGAAAGCCTCCCTTGTGCAAAGGGAGGTGGCACGGCGCAGCCGTGACGGAGGGATTGTCGGTAGATACTATGACTTAGTTTTATCTCTCTTTTCCTACGGAGCCAGTTTGTAGTCGCCTAACGGCGGGGCGGAGTCACCCTCCGGTGACTTAGCGACGCCGACAGGCGAGATGATACTTTGGCATGATTTGTGCCATCAATCCCTCCGGTTCGCTCCGCTCACCACCTCCCTTTACACAAGGGAGGCTATGGTGCGGTGCCCTCCCCTTACACAGGGAAGCCTGCGGGGCGGGGCGGTGCCGGCAGGCGGAAAAAACGAGGGAAATAGTGAAAATTCCCCCTTGACAGGGAGAGGGGGATTTGGTATGATAGTCAAGTAAAGAAAGCAGAACGAGATCGTTCTCACCTGCCGCACAGTGGTTGTAGGCACGGTCAATAGAGGCAAGGCCTGCAAATGTGGGAGACTTGCGTTCTTTTGGCATGGACGATCAAAGTGATGAGTCCGTGCTTTTTATTTACAGGAAAACCCGAGAGCTACAACCCATTTCAGTCAGGAGGTGCTTTGCAATCGCAAACAAGGAACTGCAGATCAATGAAGAGATCCGCGACAAGGAAGTAAGAGTGATCGGTGCTGAAGGCGAGCAGCTGGGGATCATGTCCTCCCGCGATGCCTACAACATGGCGCAGGAAAAGAACCTGGATCTCGTAAAGATAGCGCCGCAGGCCCAGCCGCCGGTATGCCGCATTATGGATTACGGCAAATACCGCTTTGAGCAGGCCAAGCGCGAAAAGGAATCCCGGAAGAACCAGAAGACCATAGAGGTGAAGGAGACCCGGCTTTCCCTGAACATTGATACCCACGATTTTGATACCAAGGTGAACCAGACCAAGAAGTTCCTTTCTTCCGGCAACCGCGTCAAGGTGTCCATCCGCTTCCGCGGCCGTGAGATGGCGCATTCCCAGCTGGGGTACGGTATCATGCAGCGCTTTGCAGAGGCCTGTGCCGATGTAGGCAATGTGGAAAAGCCCGCCAAGCTGGAGGGCCGCAGTATGATCATGTTTATGAACGCGAAGCCTGCCCCCACCAATAAGCAGCAATAACAAATTTAGGAGGAAAATAAAATGCCCAAGCTGAAAACCCACACCGGTGCAAAAAAGCGCTTTAAGCTGACCAAAAACGGTAAGGTCAAGAGAGCCAAAGCCTACAAGTCTCATATCCTGAACAAGAAATCCACCAAGCGCAAGAGGAACCTGCGCAAGGGCACCTATGCCGATAAGACCAATGTCGGCGCACTGAAGCTGCTGATGCCCAACACCTGATCCCTTAACAACAACATTTACAGATGATATGATACGGAGGTAAAAAGATATGGCTCGTATTAAAAGAGCGATGATGACCCGCAAGAGAAGAAAAAAGACCCTGAAGATGGCGAAGGGCTATTTTGGCGCGAAGAGCAAGCGCTTTAAGATGGCAAAACAGGCCGTAATGAAATCCGGCAACTATGCCTACATTGGCCGTAAGCAGAAGAAGCGCGATTTCCGCCGCCTGTGGATCACCCGTATTTCTGCCGCCTGCAAGCTGAACGGCATGAACTATTCCCAGTTTATGAACGGCCTGAAGAAGGCTGGCATCAACCTGAACCGCAAGATGCTCTCCGAGCTGGCGATCAACGATGCTGCCGCCTTTACCGCCCTGACCGAGAAGGCCAAGGCTGCCCTGTAAAAAGCATAACGCTCCGCCCGATTTTGGTAAGACAGGATCGGGCGGGTCTTTTTTGTCATAAAATGAGGTCATCAAAAATTTGCTTGCATTTGGGGCTGACTTAGGGTATAAAGAAAAAAGAGCATCTCCAAAAGGAGGAAAAGGATGGAACGGCTGACCTCGCGCGAGAACGCGCTGATAAAGGAATACCGAAAACTGTGCGGCAGCCGGAAGCGGCGGGAGGAGACCGGGTGTTTTGTGCTGGAGGGCGCCCGGCTGGTGCTGGATGCGGCTGAGAGCGGCATCCCGCTGCGGACGCTGCTGGTAAGCGATGACGGCGCCCGCTACCCGGAGGCCGAAAAGCTGGCGGGAATGGCGCGGCGGTGCTTTTCCATCCCCAATGAGCTGGCGGCGTATATCTCCGAGACCGAGCATCCGCAGGGCATTTTTGCGGTGGGGGAGATGCCGAAGGCCGAGCCGCTGACGATGCGGGCGGGCAGCTATCTGCTGCTGGACGAGCTGCAGGATCCCGGCAACCTGGGGACCATCCTGCGGACGGCGGAGGTGATGGGCATTACTGCTGTGGTGCTTTCCGCCCACTGTCCCGATCTTTTTTCGCCGAAGGTGATCCGCAGTACGATGGGCAGCGGATGGCGGCAGAAAACCGTGCGGGTGGATGACCTGGCCGGGAGCATTGCCGCATGGCAAAAGCAGGGCCTGCGCTGCTATGCGGCTACCCTAAGCCCCGAAGCACTGCCGCTGCAAAGGCTGCCGGCGGGGGAATGCCGGGGGATCGTCATCGGCAATGAGGGCAACGGTGTGAGCCGGGAAGTGATAGATGCCTGTAATGGCGAGGTATATATCCCGATGAGGGGGGCGGCGGAATCGCTGAACGCGGCGGCCGCGGCAGCGCTGTGCATGTGGGAGCTGAGCGGCCGGGGGTATCTGCCCGGATAAGCAGGAGGCAGGCGGCGCGGCGGAATGGGCGAGGAGTGCCCACAGCGAAGCGGAGGGTCGCTCCGAGACAAAATGGAGCCGTGCCGCCGGAATAGGCGGCTTGGAACGAAGGATAAAAAGAAAGGAGGGGAAGCGAGATGGCGGCTTCGGACTGGATGCGGTTCCAGTTGGCGTATGGCTTTGGGACGGTGAGGGCCGCCAAGGCCCTGGAAAAGTGGCACTCGCCTACTCTCTTATTCCATACCGAGGACTGGCGGCTGCGGCAGCACGGCATGGGCGAGGAAGAGCTGCGCCGGGTGCGGGAGGCCAAAGACGCCGACCTGGGAAAGATTTTGGGCTTTTGTGAGAGGAACGGGGTAAAGATACTGACCCCGGATGACGACCTGTACCCGCAGCGGCTGCGGAACATATACAGCCCGCCGGCGGTGCTGTATGTGGCCGGCAGCTGGATGGATCTGAATGATATCTTAACAATAGCGGTGGTGGGCACCCGGCGCTGCACCCAATATGGCAGCCGTACCGCCCGGCAGATCTCCGCCGATCTGGCGGCACGGGGCGTGGTAACGGTAAGCGGACTGGCGGCGGGGATCGATTCCTGCTGCCACGATGCCACGGTGGAGGCCGGCGGCCGCACCATAGCGGTGCAGGGCTGCGGCATCGATGTGACCTACCCGGCGGCCAACCGGGAGCTGAAAAAGAAGATACTGCGAAGCGGCGGCGCGGTGATAACGGAATTCCCGCCCGGCGCTGAGCCGAATTCCTATCATTTTCCCATCCGCAACCGCATTATAGCGGGGCTGTGCCACGGTACGCTGGTGGTGGAGGGAGAACGCCGCAGCGGGTCGCTGATCACGGCGGGGTTTGCCCTGACCGAGGGCCGGGATGTTTTTGCGGTGCCCGGCAATGTGGATAGCCCCATGAGCGCCGCGCCCAACTGGCTGATCCGGGAGGGGGCCATCATGGTGCGGGAAGCAGGGGATATTCTGGAGGAATACGATCTGCGGGACTATGATGCTGCGGGGCCGGGAGAGGAAGCGGAGGCTGAGCAGCTTACCTTGTGCGAAAAGCAGCCCAGCAAGGCTAAGAAGAAGGAAAAGCCCGCCCCGGCCAAGGCCTATCCCCTGCGGAGCGACGACGGGATGCTGGAGACGCTGAACGGCAGCCAGCGCACGGTGCTGGAGGTCCTGAGCAGCGAGCCGATGACCGCCGACGAGGTGGTGGCGGCAACCGGACTTTCGGTACCGGAGACACTTTCGGTCTTGACGCAGCTTGAGATCTTTGGTATCATCAGAATCCATGCGGGACATCGCTTCAGCCGGTGAACCGCCGAGAGAAAACGAAATTTTAAGAATATACGGGTGATAAGATTTGTCCAAATTAGTGATCGTGGAATCCCCGGCCAAGGCGCATACCATCCAGAAGTACCTTGGCCCCGACTATGAAGTGATGGCCTCGATGGGCCATGTGCGCGACTTGCCGGCTTCCCGGCTGAGCGTGGATGTGAAGAATGACTTTGCCCCGAACTATGAGAATATCAAGGGTAAGGGCGAGCTGATAAAAAAGCTGCGCGCCGAAGCCAAAAAGAGCGACTATGTGTACCTGGCGACCGACCCCGATCGTGAGGGAGAGGCGATAAGCTGGCACCTGGCGCAGCTGCTGAAGCTGGATGAAAAAGAACCGAACCGGGTGACCTTTAATGAGATCACCAAGTCTGGCATTAAATACGGCATGGAGCACCCCCGGTGCATCGACCAGCAGCTGGTGGATGCCCAGCAGGCCCGCCGGGTGCTGGACCGCATCGTGGGCTACGAGATCAGCCCTTTCCTGTGGAAGAAGATCCGCAAGGGACTTTCCGCCGGACGGGTGCAATCGGTGGCGGTGCGGCTGGTGGTGGACCGCGAGGATGAGATCCGGGCCTTTAAGCCCGAGGAATACTGGACCCTGGAGGCCCTGCTGCAGAAGCAGGGCGTAAAAGCCAAGCCCTTTTTGGCCAAATACTACGGCACCGGCGGCAAAAAGTGTGAGATCACCACTGAGGAGCAGGCCAATGCCCTAAAGGCCGCCGCCGAAAAAGAGCCGTTTATCATAAAGAGTATAAAGATGGGCACGCGGCAGAAGAACCCCGCGCCGCCCTTTATCACCTCCACTTTGCAGCAGGATGCCTCCCGGCGGTTTGGCTTCCAGGCCAAACGCACCATGAAGGTGGCGCAGGAGCTGTACGAGGGCATCAACCTGCCGGACCTGGGTGCGGTGGGCTTGATCACCTATATGAGAACCGATTCGCTGCGCATCTCCGATGAGGCGCTTTCTGCGGCGCATGATTACATTCAGCGGACCTATGGGGAGAACTATGCCCTGGCAAAGCCCCGTACCTTCCGTTCCAAATCCAACGCGCAGGATGGCCACGAGGCCATCCGCCCGACTATGATAGACCTAGCGCCCGCCAAGATCAAGGAGAGCCTTTCGGCCGACCAGTATAAGCTGTATAAGCTGGTATGGGAACGCTTTATTGCCAGCCAGATGGCGGCCTGTGTGCAGGATACCGTTTCCACCGATATTACCGCCGGGGAGCATCTCTTTAAGGCCTCCGGGTTTTCGGTACGGTTTGACGGCTATACCCGCCTGTATACCGAGGCGGTGGATAACGAGGAGGAGCAGGAGACCAATCTGCCCCGGCTGGAGGAGGGCGAGCACCTAACCCTGAAGGAGCTGAAGCCCAATCAGCACTTTACCCAGCCGCCCCCCCGGTATACCGAAGCGACGCTGATCCGGGAGCTGGAGGAAAACGGCATAGGCCGCCCCAGCACCTACGCGCCCACCCTTTCCACCATACTGCAGCGCGGCTATGTGGAGCGAGAGGGCAAGGCCCTAAAGCCCACCATAGTGGGAGAGACGGTGACCCGGCTGATGAAGGAGCAGTTCGGCAAGATAGTGGATGTGAAATTCACCGCCGAGATGGAGCAGGAGCTGGATGAGGTAGAGGCCGGCAAGACCGAATGGGTGGGTATGATGCACCACTTCTATGATGACTTTACCGATATGCTGCAGAGTGCCGAAAAGAATATGGAAGGCACCAAGATGAAGATCCCTGATGAGGAGACCGACATAGTGTGCGAGCTGTGCGGCCGCAAAATGGTGGTGCGACACGGCAAATACGGCAAGTTCCTGGCCTGCCCGGGCTTCCCGGAGTGCAAGAATACCAAGACCCTGCAGCAGGAGACCCCCGGCAGCTGCCCCCGCTGCGGCAAAAAGGTGCTGGCCAAAAAATCCAAGACGGGACGCACCTACTACGGCTGCGAGGATAACCCCAAGTGCGGCTTTATGACCTGGGATATCCCGCTGGCGGAAAAGTGTCCCCAGTGCGGCGGCAGCCTGTTTAAGACCACCGGCCGGGTGAAGATGATCCACTGCCTGAAAGAGGGCTGTGGCTACGAGAAGAGTGCGAAATAATGAGTAAAGTTTCTGTAATAGGGGCCGGACTGGCCGGGTGCGAAGCCGCCTGGGCACTGGCCAGACGCGGCATAGATGTGACGCTGTACGAAATGAAGCCGGTGAAGTATTCCCCGGCACACCACTACGAGGGGTTTGCAGAGCTGGTGTGCTCCAATTCGCTGAAGGCGATGCGGCTGAATTCCGCAGCGGGACTGCTGAAGGCCGAAATGAAGGAGATGGATTCGCTGGTGGTGCGCTGCGCCGAGCAGACCGCAGTGAGCGCCGGCGGAGCCTTGGCGGTGGATCGGGAGGCCTTTAGCGACGCGATGACCAAAGCCATACGGGAGCTGCCTAATGTAACGGTGGTGACTGGCGAGGTGACTGAGCTCCCGGCGGGGAATGTCATCGTGGCCAGCGGGCCGCTGACCAGCGAGGCGCTTTCCGAAACGATCGGGCGGCTGTGCGGGGAAAAGTACCTGAGTTTTTATGATGCCTCCGCCCCCATTGTCACAAAGGACTCCATTGATATGGAGCGGGTGTACTTTGCCACCCGGTACGACCGGGGCGAGGCGGATTATATCAACTGCTCCTTCAATAAGGAGGAGTATGAGGCGTTCCACGAGGCGCTGGTAAATGCCAAAAGCGTGGAGCTGCATGAATTTGAGAAGGAATACTTTAAGGTGTACGAGGGCTGTATGCCCATAGAGGTGCTGGCGAAGCGCGGCCTGGATACCATGCGGTATGGGCCGCTGCGCCCGGTGGGACTGCGAGACCCCCGCACCGGACACCGTCCGTGGGCGAATATCCAGCTGCGGCGGGAAAATGCCGACGGCACCATGTATAATATCGTGGGGTTCCAGACCAACCTGCTGTTCCCGGAGCAGAAGCGGGTCTTTTCGATGATCCCGGGGCTGGAAAATGCGGAATTTGTGCGGTACGGCGTGATGCACCGCAATACCTTCCTGGATTCGCCCCGGCTGCTGGATGGCTTTTTCCGGCTGAAGAAAGAGCCGAGGATCAGCTTTGCCGGGCAGATGACCGGTGTGGAGGGGTATATCGAATCCGCGGCGAGCGGGATACTGGCGGCGCATGCCGTGGCGGACCGGCTGCGGGGCAGGGAGCCGCTGCTGCCCCCGCCCGAAACGATGATGGGCGCTCTGTGCCGGTATATCAGTGATGAGAGCGTGGAGGATTTCCAGCCGATGGGCAGCAATATGGGCATTCTGCCGCCGCTGCCGGAGCTGATAAA
>ERZ773148.1892-NODE-1892-length-16843-cov-4.625030_pt1 | contig 16843 bp, 15 predicted proteins | sample MGYA00580846_ERZ773148 | MGnify/ENA primary metagenome ERZ773148 (study PRJEB29015, sample SAMEA2737879) | human gut metagenome | biome: human gut; feature: human-associated habitat; material: faeces | place: China | collected 2012 ... | reverse complement strand
GTTTCTTTTAATCTATTTGTAGTCAATTAAATACCTTCAGACTACATCAAATATACGAAAAATTAACAACCTACTGACAGAGTTTCTTTTGCTGACGCTTCTCACCATCTGACGGTCTTCGATTAGATAGCTCCAACCCAACATTTCTGCATGGATTTTTCTCATATTTTCCCGCTTTCGCCACAATATCACCCACCGGGAAACGTTATATGTACAGATGGCCGGTATCGTTGTGAAACAGAAGCCGGGAATCTGTTTTTCATAATCAATACATTAAGTTGGGTGGCTGCCGCCGTGGACAATCGTTCACGGCGGCAGTTTTTTTATACATGGCTTATCACATTCCGCACACTGTTCCTGTTTCAAGGCTCTGATTGCACTCTCCATGGCCTCAAAATACAACACCGCCCCAATCTTCACTACATAATACCTTCAAGTTTTATCAAAAGATATCATTCCCGCCAATCACCTCCAAAAGCAAAACTCACTCCCATACATTTTCATCAGATACGACAAAATCCTTGCTTCGTGTCCCGCACGGGTCTATCTTATCCATGCAACATAATCGGACAATCCACAACTGAATTACTCTGAATCTCGACCTAATTTTATTGTCAAAAAGAGCCCATATACCATCAAGCACAGTTCCAATATCAAACCGACCTGTCCGGCAAGCCAATGCTTTATCACCCTCCTTACACTCCCCATTACGTTTCATTCCACATCCCAGTATAAACTCAATAACGATGAGGGCGCTCACGAAATACAGTTCTACTTCTCTATTCTCCGTCAGTTCAATAAACCGACCAAACATCAACACGATACGCCAATTAATCAACAAGCAATACAATCTCTATCAGATTTCTCTATTTTTGCTCAAAATAGCCAATACACGATCAAATACACCATCGAACTATGCAGTCACGACCTCTTATTGTATCCGATTGCGACATCCCGTTTTTACAAGGCGTACTCGAACCCTACGCAGAGGTACGCTACCTCAAAGGGAGTGAGATCACAGCACAAGATGTTCAGAATGCCGAAGTGCTGATTACCCGAACCCGGACGCAATGCAACGAAAAACTGCTTGCCGGGTCTCGAATGAGATTAATTGCAACAGCAACCATCGGCTTCGATCACATCGATCTGGACTACTGTCACACCCACAACATCCAGGTGACCACCGCCGCAGGGTGCAATGCACGAGGTGTTCTCCAATATGTTATGGCCGTACTGCTTCGTTTCGCAGCCGCTGAAGGATGGCAGCCCCAACAACGCACATTGGGCATCGTTGGGGTCGGGCATGTCGGTTCACTGATCGCTGAATATGGCAAACTGTTCGGATTCCGGGTTCTTTGTTGTGATCCTCCCCGCATGCGAGAGAATCCGTCCTTAGGATTTCTGTCTCTTGAGGAGTTACTTCCTCAATGTGATATAGTCACCCTACATGTCCCCTATTCCCAAACCGGACCAGACCGTACAGCAGGAATGGCCTCATCGGATTTTTTCGCTCAAATGCGTTCCGGTGCCGATTTTATTAACTGCTCCCGAGGACCTGTCATGCAAGATGAAGCTCTGTTGCAAGCACTTCGTTCCGGCAAACTGAACCACATTGCTATTGACACCTGGAATCATGAACCAAACCTCGATCCGGAACTGTTACAACGTGCACTGTGTGCGACGCCACACATTGCCGGCTACTCGATTCAGGGGAAAGCCGCCGGTACTGCGGCTGTAGTACAAGCAGTTGCTCGACTGTACGGATGGCCCCTCCAAACATGGTATCCGAACGAGGTAACCCCAACCATACCCAACCACACCATCACGTGGGTTGACTTGCAGCAAGAAATGGGTCATTATTTTGACATTGTATCCGAAACCGATGAGCTCAAATCCCATCCGGAACGATTCGAACAGATGCGAAACCACTATACGTACCGTACTGAATTTTTTTAGTATCTTTGTCGCAGATTTACAGCATCCAACCATGTATAAACAGATCATTCGGCCACTGCTTTTTCAGCTCTCACCCGAAACAATACACCATCTGGTCGTGTTAGGCCTGCGCATTCTCCATTACATTCCCGGAGGACGTTTACTGTTGCGTGCCTGCTTTTCGATGCGCCATCCATCGCTCGAACGTGAGGTATTCAGCATACGGTTTCCCAACCCCATCGGATTGGCCGCCGGTTTCGACAAAGATGCAGAGGTTTATGAGGAGATAGCGGCTATGGGGTTCGGCTTTGTAGAGGTCGGGACCATCACTCCATTGCCTCAACCCGGCAATCCGAAACCTCGTTTATTCCGGTTGCCAGCCGATCATGCCCTGATCAACCGCATGGGATTTAACAACCAGGGGGTAGCCAGTGCCGTACAACGTTTTTATAGGAGAGACAGACTCCGTCCCAATCGCCGGTCGGTCATTTTGGGAGGTAACCTCGGCAAGAATACGCTGACTCCGAACGAAAAGGCTCCGGCAGATTACCTGCGTCTGTTCCGCAGTCTGTATGAATATGTCAACTACTTTGTCATCAATGTCAGTTGTCCGAATATCGCCAACTTGGCCTGTCTTCAAAACAAAGAGAATCTAAAAACCCTGTTGCAAGGATTGATCGAATTCCGCCGTGGTCAGAATCACTACCGTCCGATCTTATTGAAGATTTCTCCCGATCTTAGCAAGGAGCAGGTAGATGAGATGATTGAAGTGCTGATCGAAAACGGGTTGGATGGAATCGTAGCCACGAATACGACCACACGTCGGGACGGGCTGCAGACTCCTGCGGATTTGGTCGCAGAGATTGGCAAGGGAGGCATGAGCGGAGGTCCGTTAACTGAACGCTCCCTGGAGATGGTACGTTACATTCACGAAAAGACCGAAGGACGATTCCCAATCATCGGGGTGGGTGGTATCATGACCGAAGATGATGCCATCGCCATGTTGAATGCTGGAGCCAGCCTGATCGAGATCTATACCGGATTCATTTATAATGGTCCATGTTTTGTCAAACGCATCTGCAAACGTCTCAAAGAGGAGGCAATACGCAAAGAGCATGAAACTCAACAGGCTGCAAAAGCTGCCGAAAAGGAGCAACAGACTCAAGAGCTCACTCAGGACAGTAAACAAGCTACTAAAGAAGAGGCCGAAGCCAGTCAAGTTGATGCAGGCTCCAATTCCCAGGCATCGTCTGCTGAATAGCCGTTTTTGCCACACAACGGGGCACTGTTTGTTGAACAACGACACATACTACGCTTGTTAACGGCTACACGTTGATAGCTGCTGATCCATTTAAAACAAAGCAGTTAATAGCTTATTACAGATAATAACTCATTCGCCCTATTAACGCAATCGGGAACGAAAAAGGCGACAACAAATACGCACTGTTGTATCGGCTTGCCCCTTCAGAGAAATTTCGATTCTCGACCACAACAAGGGGAAGCCTACAGACATCCAGAACCTAAGGTTGCTGTCCTCGATATTCGAACCTGATGTTTGCCAGCGTGCAGCAACACTACCAGACCGCATCACATTCCCTGAAACTCTCACAATCAACCAACTATAAAACGGCGCAAATGCGCCGTTTTTCATTTTTAAGAGCACAATGATGTGCATCTAAATTGGGAAAATTGGTTTGTGCCTGTTCTTCATTCATAAACAGCGTTTATCGCTATCACTTATTTTCGTGTACACATTCTGTGCTCTTTCTCCTTTGTCGTCATCCCTGAAAGCCCCATTCAATGAAACGGCACATTTTTACACAAGCATATTCTCATCCCTCCCCAATAACCCAATAAAATATAACCCTGCCTCGATAACATTACCGATCGGGATTGCCAACCCCCATACTGCAACGTAAAAAAGAGGGTCAATCGCTTCTGTCAGATTACCACCGTCCCGTGTCCAATTTACTGTGAAAATTTCTTCCGGAAAATCGCTAATATTTTTTTACTTGAAACGGATTACACAGTTGATTCGATCACTACTTTTGCAAAACAAACGATTGACACAAACATGCAAGCAGAAATCATAACTATCGGTGACGAACTGTTGATCGGACAGGTCGTCGATACCAACTCAGCCTGGTTAGGCAGTACACTGGGAGATGATGGAATCAAAGTCATTCAAATCACCTCGGTACAAGATAATGCAGCACAAATTGTTCAAGCTGTAAATGACGCCCTGTCACGTGCCGACATTGTCTTAATGACAGGAGGACTCGGTCCGACCAAAGATGACATCACCAAAAAGACATTGGCCGAAATGTTCGGTATGAAATTGGTACGTAACGAGCAGGTTTACGAGATGGTCGGCAAGCAATTGGCACTGCGTGGCATTGCGTTTACCGAGCTCAACCAGGGGCAAGCTCTTGTCCCCGACGGCTGCACGGTACTTCCGAACAGGAATGGAACTGCACCCGGCATGTGGTTCGAACGGGACGGCAAAGTCCTGATCTCCATGCCTGGTGTACCTTTCGAGATGAAAGCGCTGGTCAAAGATGAGGTATTGCCCCGTTTGCGTAAACATTTCGCACTCGATGCCAATGTCCACCGCACAATCATCACATTCGGACTGGCAGAATCGATCTTGGCCGATACGATTGCATCATGGGAAGAGGCCCTGCCCCCATATCTGCATTTGGCCTATCTGCCTAGTGCACTCTGTATTCGACTGAGACTTTCAGCATATGAAATCGACCGACAAAAGGCTGAACAGGAGATCGAAAGCCAAATCGAAAAGCTCTCAAAAGTAATTCCTCATTATATTATCGGTTCTGAAGATGACTCTTTGGAATCAGTAACAGGAACTCTGTTGAAGACTCGTGGAGAGACCCTTGCCACCGCAGAATCTTGCACCGGAGGCAATATAGCCCATCGGTTTACGGCAATGCCGGGAGCCTCGGAATATTTCAAAGGTGGTGTCGTAGCCTATTCAAACGAAGTCAAAATAGCCCTGCTCGGTGTGGATCCCGAGAGTCTGAATCGCTATGGGGCTGTCAGTCAAAGCGTCGCTGAACAGATGGCAGAAGGGGTTCGTCGTGCCACTGGTGCCACTTATGGCATCTCAACCACAGGCATTGCCGGTCCTACCGGAGGCACTCCGGAGAAACCGGTCGGAACCGTATGGATGGCTGTAGCCACTCCTAACGGCGTCTTTTCTCGGCGCATGGTTTTTGGTTCGGTACGCAGCCAAAATATCGAACGGGCATCGTCGAACTGCATAAACTTGTTGCGTCTGCAGCTGTTAGGCTTAGGAGATCTACCTCTCTGCGACAATGTATGATTGGGAACCAGGAGGACGATTTCACCACTTCCATTTTAGGGGATTTATCTCTGTTCCTATTGGAACTTAATGTCAAATAAGCTCCAATAGGAACGACCTAAAACGGGATGACACCAATCACCGATCGTACAGACTCAATCGGCTCCCCTCAAAAGAGCGATATAAGCGGATACTCCTTTCCTAATCCGCAAATCTGTCACAACCGCCTATCCGCCATTACCACCATGTCGATTTCCCCAGACGCATTTTGTCAGCAAAAACCTTCACAATCGTTCCCGGATTTCAATCAACACGACACGAAAAGGAGCGGTAAATACGTTTTTTATGTATCTTTGGAAGAATAATTTTGCTGATCAAAATTTCTAATTACACGCATACCCACAAATCGTTATGACCATTGACACCGGAAACATTCTGTTAATAGGATCTATCTTATTATTTATCAGTATTCTCGCCGGAAAAGCAGGATACCGTTTCGGCGTTCCCATGTTATTGTTGTTTTTGGGAGTGGGCATGTTTTTCGGGAGTGATGGTTTGGGTATCCAATTCAACAATTCCGCTGCCGCCCAATTCATTGGCATGATGGCACTGAGCATCATTCTATTTTCCGGCGGAATGGATACGAAATATTCCGAAATCAAACCTATCGCTGGCCCCGGCATCATGCTGGCCACCATAGGCGTATTACTGACCGCTCTGCTCACCGGAACCTTTATTTACTACATATCGGGAGTTCTAACCGGTATCCCGAGTTTATCGTTTACCGAATCGCTGCTTCTCGCTGCGGTCATGTCTTCGACTGACTCCGCCTCTGTCTTTTCAATACTACGTTCAAAAGGACTGAAACTCAAAGAGAATCTGCGTCCCATGCTCGAGTTGGAGAGCGGAAGCAACGATCCGATGGCCTACATGCTGACCATTCTGTTGATTCAGATCATCCAATTCGGGGATATGAGTTTCATGCAGGCTGTCCTGATGCTGTTGCAACAATTCATTATCGGCGGACTGTTTGGCTATATTTTGGGTAGGTTGGCTCTTGTCATCATCAACCGACTCAACATCGACAACGAAGCCTTTTACCCCATCTTATTATTGGCATGCGTTTTCTTTGTCTTTGCATTTACCGATCTCTGCAATGGGAACGGCTATTTGGCGGTTTACATCGCAGGTCTGGTAATCGGCAACCACAAAATCCTCCACAAAAAGAGTATCCGAACCTTTTTTGATGGTTTTGCCTGGCTATTCCAACTGATCATGTTCCTTACATTGGGGCTTTTGGTCAATCCAACAGATTTGCTACCTGTAGCAGGAATTGGCTTGTTAGTTGGTGCCGCCATGATTCTGTTGACTCGTCCGATTAGCGTTTGGCTCAGCTTGCTCCCATTCCGTAAAATAAGTACACGGGCCAAATTCTATGTCTCATGGGTAGGTTTAAGAGGAGCCGTGCCGATCATTTTCGCTACCTACCCATTGATTGCCGGACTCGAACATGCCCCCACGATTTTCAACATTGTCTTCTTCATCACCATTCTCTCGTTATTGGTTCAGGGCACCACGGTCAATTACGCCGCACTATTGCTCAAATTGGGACATGTTGCCAAAGCCCCAAAGAAAGAGTTTGGCATCGAACTCCCCGAAGAGATCAAATCCACCATGACCGAATTGACAGTCATCCCCGCCATGCTGGTTAATGGAGATCGGCTCATGGATATTGACCTGCCAGACAATACGCTGGCCGTGATGGTCAAACGTCGGGGACAATTTTTCATTCCGAGCGGCAAAACACAACTGGCTTCAGGGGATATTTTGCTGTTGCTTTCCGATTCAACGACCGATCTTCAAGAGCTTCGCCACAAACAAATCGCAGGCTAAGAGATAGATTCCGCGGCTAAATATTGCGAATCCGGATATTTTTTTCTAAATTTGTCGCTCCTTTTGGAGTAACCACATTTAAAAACGCTTAGTCGTATGAAAGTTTGTGAAATTACGGGTAAGGTGGCGCAGGTCGGCAACAACGTCGCCCACTCGAACAAAAAGACCAAAAGGCGTTTCAATCCCAATCTGAAAACCAAACGCTTCTGGAGCGAAGAGGAAGGACGATGGATTACGCTCAAGGTTAGCGCAGCCGGCATGAAAACCATTAACAAAAAAGGTCTGTCAGTAGCCCTCCGGGAAGCTGCCGCACCCCGCAAAGTTTATTAATCAAAAAGCTGAAACATCATGGCAAAAAAAGGTAACCGGGTGCAGGTAATCCTCGAATGCATTGAGCAGAAAGAGAGTGGTCTGCCTGGCATGTCGCGGTACATCACCACGAAAAACAAAAAGAACACCCCCGACAGGATGGAACGTAAAAAATACAACCCGATCCTGAAACGAGTAACCATTCACCGCGAAATCAAATAAGGTTGAATCATGGCAAAGAAAGTAGTCGCAACACTGAAAACGGGCACTGGTAAAGCGTTTACCAAGTGTATTAAGATGGTCAAATCCGAGAAGACCGGCGCTTACGCGTTCAAGGCTGAGATCGTTCCTAACGAACAGGTTAAGGATTTCTTCGCTAAAAAATAGGCGAAACGCATCTTAATACAAAAAGCTCCTTAAAATTTTAAGGAGCTTTTTGTATTTTTGGGGCTATGAGTTTGCCCCTATTGGGAAACTTCTGCTTTTGTGAAGACATTATGACGCTGGACGACATCAAAGATGCTGCACCCAGGTAATGTTCTTCAAGATATAACCAGCATATACAGGATCTCACTCCACAGGTGGGAATTGCTGAGTCAGACACGCGGCCCCGGCCGAAAATACAAACGACCAAAACACAAATCGATATGGGACTGTTCAATCTCTTTTCGAAAAAGGAGAATAAAGAGGATCTAAACAAGGGCCTCGCTAAAACCAAAGAGGGAGTATTTTCCAAATTAGCTCGCGCTGTCGCCGGCAAATCGAAGGTGGACGACGAGGTGTTAGATAACCTCGAAGAGATTCTCATCACTTCGGATGTAGGAGTGGACACCACGGTTCGCATCATCGAACGGATCGAAAAACGGGTTGCTACAGACAAATACATGAACACCGCCGAGTTGAATGCCATTTTGCGCGATGAGATTACGGCCATGCTCGAAGAGAATCGCAACAACGAAGGGGCCCTTTCATTCGAACGTCAAAACGGCAATCCGTTTGTGGTCATGGTCGTTGGCGTAAACGGTGTGGGCAAAACCACAACCATCGGAAAATTGGCCGCAAAACTCACCAAAGCTGGCAAGAAGGTCTATATCGGAGCTGCCGACACTTTCCGTGCAGCTGCAATCGATCAACTGGCCGTATGGGCCGAACGCGCAGGAGCCACGATGATTCGCCAGGAGATGGGCTCCGATCCGGCGTCCGTCGCATTCGACACGTTACGTTCAGCCGTAGCGAATAATGCCGATGTGGTATTGATCGACACGGCAGGCCGTCTGCACAATAAAATCGGATTGATGAACGAACTGACCAAAATCCGGAATGTCATGGCCAAAGTAATTCCGGACGCACCACATGATGTCATGTTGGTTTTGGACGGATCGACAGGCCAAAATGCATTTGAACAGGCCAAACAGTTCACCCAGGCAACGAAAGTCACCTCATTGACGATTACGAAACTGGACGGCACAGCCAAAGGCGGTGTAGTCATCGGTATCAGCGATCAGTTTAAAATTCCGGTTCGTTATATCGGTGTAGGAGAAGGCATTGACCAGTTGCAGGTTTTCGACCGCAAAGAGTTTGTAGACAGCCTGTTCAGTTAGACTCAGTTAGGCTAAAATAACACATACTGTTATTTTAGGCCATCTTACTGAAGCAAGTGACGCAACTTGCTGCTCTATATTGCGTCATTTGCCATTATGTAACCGCATGAAAACATTGCGTACATTTGAATTATATTACACGCCCAGGTTGGGGCGTTATTTTTTACTGCCCAATCTACACGTAGAAAGTTTTTGGGGGAGGAGGGCAAAACGATCTAATACCCTTCATCTTTAATCATCCAAAACACACTGATTCGCAACAGCTTTCCCTACCATAAAAGCCGTATCAGCAACAGCTCGATCAAACAATTTTCAACACCATTCTACGCTAATAATCGCCATCAACATAGTAAATATCTTTGTTGTCCGATTCTGATTTGGTAATTGTATTTTTTTTTCTTTGCCTGAATCTTTCCCAGATAGACCTCTTCATAATCTCGCACATAGTCCGAGGATGGGACCACATTGACATCAAATTCCAATAATTTCACACTACTGGAATCAAAATTTCCGTATAGTCGAATCTGGTGCCGTGCATAACCCAAATTTTTAAAACTGTCATACTTAAACAGCAGACATTCTTTGTTCCCCGCTGGAATAATCCGTTTGGAATCATTGTACACGATACAGCCACATGAAGTTTGAATCTCACTTATAATCAATGGATTTTCTCCAGTATTGGTAACATCGTATGCGATCCACAGCTCATCTCCAAATCGAATTGGATAATAATGTCTGACCGGATCTTCAATAAACACAGATGTAGGTTCGACTCTTCCCGAGCAAGCAACCGCACCTGTCACAAGCCCCATCAACAGCAGCTTATACAAATTACCTCTTTTCATATATCTCTATTTCATCGCAAGCGACGGAATATCCCGTCGTTTTGCAGGATTGTACAACTATTTTCACACGATCACCGGCCACAGCTGGCAACTCAAAACGACAGAACTGTTTTGAAAACGGAACGGGTGTCGAAACGAACGAACCTTCGCAACACCGTTTATCGTTAACCAATACATAAACCTCACCTGGCAGATCGATTTTCCATTGGGGAGCATACAAGAACCCTCCCGACACAACAATGGTACACGCTTCCCCTACTTCGCATTCTCCAACCACTACACCATTTCTGAACTGGTACCATCCGGTATGATAATCCGAAGGGAATCCATGAAAGCCGTCCGATAACTGGGGAATCGGTTGATCATTTGCCTCCGTCGAAGAGAATTTAAAATCAGTTTTCAGAGAATGATCAGTGGCAATGTATACATTGTACCTATTCCAAGAGTCGATATAGGCAGCGAGAGCGCCGTTCGCCTCTTTATAATATTTCATATCAGGGAAAGCTGTATAACCACTCAAGTTACACAAACACTCCTCAACCTTTTCAGCATTGTATGGCAATCCATTAGGAGTTCTCATCAGTTCCAACAGGGTATAATTAAGCGCTGTCAGCAAACGGTTTAACCGTGCACGTTCATCCCCTGAGATCTTTTTGGAAACAGCATCTAAACGCGTATAAAAATTTTCAAATTCAGTCGGTATCAGATAGGCTTGAATAGCAGCATCGATTCCACCATAATATTCAAGAGCAACCGGATTCTGTGCAACCCGCTCCTCAAGAGTGTGATAATATTCGTAAATAGATGCCCCGGATTGTGGATAAAATTTATCGAGATACTTTTTGACAATCGAACTCCAGCTCAGGCTATCGCTTTTTAACATACTGGCGAGGGCGAATGTTTGCACATCATCCAATGAGGCATAATCATAACCACTACCATTATAAAAGACTCCCGACACCCCCAGTTGTTTAAAAAATGCCAACCGTTTTTCCAGAACACCCAACACCGGGAAAGGAGTCAAATAATCATCAAAATTTCTCATATAGTCCCACACATAAATGTTGGGAGTCACTGCATGCCATTGTTTGATTTTGGCAGCGAAGTCTGCAGCCTGCGAAGTGGACTCAAACCCATATGAGAGTGGAAAATCTATGGCACTGATGAGCACTCCAGTATTTTCAGGCATGTGCATCGACGGAGGATTCTTTGTCGTAAGGTAGGATGTGGTAAAAAAGCGATGATTGGGAAATCGTTCGGCCACTTTTTGCATCATCTTCACAACTGCCGGCGTTGCGGATTGAGCTGTATTTCCTGCTTGCCGACACTTCTCACACTGACAGACAATATTGTTATCATCGGGCATGATACAAAAGCGGTTTCCCTGTACCTGTCCTTTATTTGGTCCATTCTTTACGGTCCCATCGCCGTAATTGTCCAAAATATAGGCGACCAAACGGGTGTACAAATCCTCCGATGAAAAGCAGAATTGTCGGTGATCTCTCTTCCCCTGAGTCCAGGCAAACACCTCGTCGGAGGCCTCACCGTCCAACACCTTTCTTAAATTATGTCTCCACAAGCCCCAATCGTAATCAATATTATGCGAGGCATTGATAGCCATAAAATCGGGATCAGAGTTGGTCGGCGAGTAGATTCCCCGATATTCAAAAGCAAATGTTCCTTCACACGTACGATTCATATCCAACAAAGCCGGTGGAAGGTCAAGAGCCTCCAAATGCTCGTCGTATTGAGAGATCCAAGCTATAAACTGGAACAACAGCCACAACATCGAATCGGGATTTTTCGCCCGCAGTGTCAAACGATCCTTCTGACGTACAACGGCATACTCTGACGTCATGGCAGGATCCACATCCACGACAATCTCCAATGTTGTTCCCTCACCCGAGATGGGCTGGAGCCGATTCTTTCCTCGACGATCCAACTGCGACTGCAAATAGTCTGTCCAACGCAAATCATCGCCCTCCTCGTCCGCAGCCAATACAAGATAAGAATCATACTGATTGTCCTGCGATTGCGGTTGGCAAAAACAGTTGGCCAAAGAGAAAATCAATACAACGACCCAACTAAACCTTTTCTTCATAAACTATATTTTTTTGCAGGACAACACATGCTCAACCGACAAACGACTTGGTTACTAAAAATAAAAGCTAATATGGCTATAGATACTGAACATATTTTTGTATTTGGTCTGAATATCATTCACATAATCGTCATAGGTTCCGATCCGTTTACCACTTTGCGTATATAGAGTGCTGTACAGGAAATCGACTCCGATCAACATGTGTTTACCGATCAGATATCCGGCACCAAGCCCTGCAAACACATTAACCTTACTGAAACTGCCCGGCATCGCATAATCAATGACATCCAATTCGGGAGCTGTACCGACACCTACCGACCCTCGCACATAGGAGACACCATCATTTCCAGGAATGTACTTCAGTTGTACTGAGCTATTGAAATAGGGCTGTTTACCCATGACAAAAAAATCACCTTTCAATGTGAGAATCAGGAATTCATAAGATTTGGTTGCAGCGACACCGACATTCAACAGTGTCTCCTTTTTCCGTCCATTATTTTCTGGCACCCACATTCCTTCCGTAACACCAGATTCTGGATCCGTTGTCTCCTCCCAACGATAGTCAATTTGATCCTGATTTAAAGATCTGTACCCTGCGCTAAAATTGAGATTCCAATCTCGTTTTAAATCGTATCCGACAGACACATCCACCGAAAGTGTTGGGAAAAACTCATTGGACCATCCCACATACAGAGCAGAGGCCAATCTCGAAGAGAGTCGCCTTCCCCATCCAGCGACCAACCGTACCGCTTGACCTCCCGGAACATTAACGCCAGATTCATCGACAAGATCCTCACGGGCCGTATAGGCAGGATTAAAAAAGAACTGATTTTTCTTATAGGTATAGGCATAACTCACATCCATGACAGGAGCGATCGAGCGACCATTCAAATAGCCACCGAATATAACGCCCATAGAGAGTTCATTCTTCATTTCCCGGCGTTCCAAAGCGATCAAATGACGTTTGAAATCTCTCGCCTCTGTGAGATCAGGTTTGTACTGGCTTTGATAAACATAGGCAGAATCATACAGTCCCTGTTTCTCATAAATCACCCCTTTGGCATAATAAAGACGATGATTATTCCGGTCGTAAACCAAAGCCGTATCGATCGAAGCCATTGCCTCATCGTATTGTCTCAATTTGATCAGATTATAGGCATTTGCTTCACTGCTGGCCGATAGGGAGGATACAATGTTTTGATTGCCGGGAAGAGAATCGGCCACTGGCCGCAACAAATCGATAGCCTCTTGATACTGTTTGTCTGCATATAAAAGTCCGGCCTTTTTTTCAATGAAATAGGTATGCCCCGGGAACTGTTGCAATCCATATTGCAGATAGTAATCCGACATCACTTGATCACCCAGCCGGTCATAACTGGCAATCGCATATTGCACACCTGTCTCAGACAGAGGCTGCACCTCCAACAAACGCCGACTCTCAGATCCCGCTTGTCTCAGATCCCCCGATTCCATTAATTGTTTAATATAGGGGAGTGCCGTCTCCTCATAAATCGTAGCAACATATGCTCGATCCGATTGAGGATCCGGATGCTGCCAATAATCGTACAAATAGTCTAACGCAGCCGAAACATCACCTCGCTCATTCAGGATCTCAGCCTTTCGTACCACATATTCTTCATGCCCAATATATCTGTTCAGCGATTCGAGCACATCCCCCGCCGCATCATACTGCTTCAGGAACAGATTAACCGCATACGCTTTTTTCAAAGCTGACACTTTCAACGTCGTATCACGCGTAGTTTGTGATACAAACATGAACCATTTGACCGCTTCTGTATAGGAGCCGTCTGCCCGCAAATCCTCCGCTTGTGCATATTTCAAAGCACAAAACTCTTCGACAATATCCGCATTATCGGGATAGCGGTCATACAACTCCTCAAGTAAAGACACCGCTTTCGGACTGCCCTGACGTTTATAGAAATCGTACTCTTTGTATCGCAGTTCCGGCAAATCGCCATACATACGCCGAGCCTCTGCGAGATACTTCTTCATATCTTCTTCCCGCCCGCTACGGATCGACTCATCAATCAGATAGTTCAAGGCATCCGGATCTTTTTCAAGCGCATATAATCTTCCATAAAGCTGATAGGGTTCAGCGGACTGCTGGGACCGTGCATATTCCCCCATAATCGCATTATAGAGTTTTTGCAACGAAGCGTTGTTTGGGATCACACTCATCCGGTTCTCTAAAAAGGCCAACGCTTCGGGATAACGACACAATCCGGACAGAATCTCTGCTTTTTTTTGAAATCAGAGGAATCGATGTCGGGAACGAGATCACCCCCTCCGAAGCCACTTGCAAGGCAGATTCCGGACTGCCTTGTTGTAAAAGCAGATTGGTCAAGTCCAAATAATACACCTCTTGAGACTTGTCATTAGCCAACAGCTCCTGCAAAGCCTCTATGGCCGCTACCTTATCTCCTGCCTTGCGCTCTCTTAAATAGTTTTCCTCGAGACGATCCAGATAGTCCTGTCGTATGGTCGTATCGTTCGGATAGATCTGAACCAACCGTTTTAACAATCTGTCAGCCTCAATATGATTACCCTGACGACGATACAACCCGATCTTTCTTTTCCACAATCCCGGCCAATATGGCGTCACCTCCAAAAGTTCGTTCACATAACAAATCGCACTGGAATAATTGCCTGTCTCCTCTTCGACATTGACCAGCAAACTCTTTGCGTTCACATTATCGGGGGTATCCTTGACTGCCCGAACAAGGAAATAACGGGCATTGTCATAGTCTTTCAATTGATAATAATAACTGCCAGCCAACCCATTCAGTTCGGACGATTCGGGATAAAGTCGCAAACCTTCACGTAAAATTTTCATACCCTCTTCCCATCGATCATCGACAAAAAGATCCTTAACTGACTTTTCATATTGTTCCACCTTTTTGTCTTTGCCGATACCATAGCTATTTCCGGCACAAAACAGCCCAAGCATCAGTACCAATGAGAGGATACGCATACGGTAACTCCATCTATTATGAAGGGGGAAGAGTGTTTTTGAATTCATGATCAACTGTTTTTTACCTCTGCGGAAAAACCCTTGCGAGTCATTTCTCCCCATACGGCTTTCTTTTTAATAAAATAGTTCCAATAGCCTTTTAACGAAAAGAATACGACCATCGGATGATAGATAAATGGCTCCAACATGGCTGCCAACAAAATCCAGAGATAGGCTTTTAATTTTTTGTAGGAGCCACCGAGGGTATAATCATAGAAGATGACCACCATAGAGAGGGTCAGACAAAAGGCATAAATCGCCAAAAAGATAACAATCGCCGTATTCCAGTTAACCGCTCCGGTAAATGCAAGGAAACTCAGAGTAAGGATCCCCACAAACTCAATCATTGGGGCAAAAAACTCGAATATCAGCAAATACGGCAACGTCACCAGTCCCAGCTGCCGATATTTTTTATTGAATAAAAACCGTTTGTGCTGGGCAAAAGTCTGGATCAACCCCCTGCCCGATACAACTTTTTATTTCCGGAAAACCCATAATTTACTGATCACATAATTCAATACGATCACAATGACCTGGGCTGCAATTTTTACCACCATGCTTCCAAATCCCAGTTTTGTGATAAACACGAAAAGAATCACTTCCTCAACAACTAACGTTGCAACTCTTCCACCGAAAAAGTTTATCATCTGTACAAAAAATTCTTTCGCGCCATTTGTCTTCCCGTCAAATACCCAGATACGGTTTGTAAAAAAAGCAAATAAAACCGCTAAAATCCATGAAAAAATGTTTGCGACAAGCTCGTTCATTCCCAGTGAAACATTAAAAAAGGCATATGTGATAACACTTATCACAAATGTCAATCCACCGAAAAACAGATATAAAAGCATTTCCTTATGTTTTTTATAAAACGGTTCAAAGATATTTAAAACCGGCAGATGCATCAGCCGGTCAAAAATATCCGGTTTCCTTGTATCCATAAATTTCTCCGTTCCCTTCTCTTTAACGTATCATAACGTTTCTATTATAGAGCACACGGGATTGCCTGTCAATGAAACAGGAGCATCCGCAGGGATTTCGCTTTTAACTTTTTTATCTATGCATTTTTATAAATAATCCAGTTATCAGCATTCCATCTGCGGTTACCCTTCGTTCCTGGTCAATACGCGCAAAATTCCCCCTGCTTTTTCCCTATATATTTTTTCTGGTGATTTTCTATCCGCCTTTTTCACATAAAATCTGTTTCACTTTTTCTGTTAGCAGATCATCGCAAAAAATCCGGTTTATGCTCTTTCGGCTTATACCACTTTCTGCAAAGTTCCGGCTTCTTCGGTACAAATATAACTCTCTTACATTAAAGCCTATGCTTATCAGATTAAATATGGTTTCAACCGCATCTCGACAGTAACAGTGCTTTGCGTGATAATACGTTTTCAATTGATGGAAACCATTCTCCTCAATGTCCCACCTGCGGTGCATCATTTCCCATAAGACCCGGTAGTCTGCCGCTTCCAGTGTCGTTACAAGTCACATGAAACGCTCTCTTTCTTTTCCATTTTCTTCCCACTGCTCATGATACCACACCACACGCAGTTTATATGGACACCCTTCCATCTCAAAGCCTGAAAGGTCCCTTGGTTTTAACATTTCCTGCCCCAGAATTACGTGTGGTGATTTTCCTATGGTCATGCACACCACACTCCGGTAAAAGTATTCGGTTTCCCCTGTGTGTTTTTTTCGGCTCAGACAGTTTTTCAGTCTTTTCGACATGCTTTCAGGGGCTGAAAAAATGGTATGGAAACTTTCATACTGCAGCATCAGAAAAAGCAGTACCGGCATGACAATGTT
>ERZ773148.1887-NODE-1887-length-16865-cov-4.833135_pt1 | contig 16865 bp, 9 predicted proteins | sample MGYA00580846_ERZ773148 | MGnify/ENA primary metagenome ERZ773148 (study PRJEB29015, sample SAMEA2737879) | human gut metagenome | biome: human gut; feature: human-associated habitat; material: faeces | place: China | collected 2012 ... | reverse complement strand
TGGAATCCGCTGTTTCAATCGCGTTCTCAAGTGACCACGTTACCATGATGGAGAAAATCTTGATTGCGTTAGAAACCCTACGAATCACGCTGCCGGTTTTTGTGTCGCGCCCGATGCAGCTCTGTGCTTCGGCAACAACGTCCATCTGCGATTTGAATTTTGGGATGAAGCGCAACGCCATGGAGAGGACGAGGGACAGCGCGGGAATGACGCGCCCGAACAGGTACACGAACTTATCTGACGTCATCACCTCGTTATAGCTCGAAAACCAGAGCACGACCGACGCAAGCATGACCGCCGCAGCCACGCCGTAAAACATGGATTCCATTGTCAGCGGATTGCCGGAGGGCAGATAGGTCAAAATCGTCGCGCCCTCATGGTTAAAGGCCGGATTGACCAGCGCGGCAAGCGCCGCCATGGGGAGAAGACCCATGACGGCAAAGCGCACCGCTTTCCTGCCCTTGAGATAGATGTCATACGCCAGCGCACCGGTCAAGGAAATCGCAAGATAGACCGGGTGCATGAGGCACATGGAGAACAGGAGGACAAGCGCAAAATACAGAAAATTGATCGTCGGATGATAGCCGGAAAAGGCGTCTTTGTTTCTCATTCGCTTCCAGTCGCGTAGCCGCCGCCCACATCATCTCCGAGGTCACAGGTATAGACCCACTCAATCACGTCGCCGTTTTGCAGCTGATACCGGCTGCATCCGTAATTGGGGAACCAGCCGTTGACCTTGTACATCCAACCGGAAGTGTTACCAACGTCAAACTCATAGAGATTATTGATTCCTTCGATATAGGCGGAATTGTAGATCGGCGTGTTCTCAAATTCCATGTGGATCTTCTGCTGTTTGCAGGTGCGCTGTAGGATGTTAAAAACGCTCTCACCCTCATAAAATGTGACGGTCATCGGTTTCAGAATCCAGCCGTCCTCCGGCACCAGCTCACGCTTTTCCTTATTACAAAGGTCCATATTGTCAAGGATTGTCGCGCAGGAGATGGAGAGGGTGCAGGTGTATTCCGCATCGCCAATTTCCACGTCCTCCGGCTCGACTGGAATTGGCTTGCCCTCCGGCACGGGGTCGGTCTGGTACTTGTCCTTGCCCGTGCCAGTGTCGATCATCATGCCGCCCACTTCTTCATATTCGCCGGTTGCACTTGCCTGGATTTCCTCCGGCGAAAGATACTCTGGCGGCTCGGTGTCAGCCCGTGCGGGTTTGTCTGCCTGCGGCTCGTCAGACGTCTCCGGTGTGCTTTCCGTGGGCGTCTGCGCCGGTTCTGTCTCAACCTTGTCCGGCGTATTTGATTCCGCCGCGTTCTGCGCCGGTGTCTCCACCGGAGCGGCGATAGTCGGCTGTTCCGACGTGTCTTTCTGCTTCGGCATATTCCGGTCGCCAAAGACGAACGCTGCCGCCAGCACCAGAACGATCAATACCGGAATAATGATTTTCCATTTGTGTTTCTGCCAAAATGTCATGTTAAATCAACTCCGCAGCGGTCAACATATTGTAAAGCATCTGTGCGATCTCGCAGCGCAGAATCGCTTTTGTGGGTTCGATATTGAGGTCACTCTGGTCCAGGATATTGGCGGAATAGCAGAACGCCATCGGTTCCTTCGCCCAGGATGCCACGCTGCGGTAATCTCCGAACTGCGCCAGCATATCCTTTGTCGCTGCCGCGTCCATCGCAGTGTCCAGCCCGCAGAGCTTCGCCGCTCTTGCCACCATTGCGGCGGCCTCCTGCCGGGTGATGGTGCCGTCCGGATTAAACTTGCCGCTGCCAACGCCGTTGACAATGCCGCTGCTGTTGGCTGTGCCGATGTAACCGGCGTACCATTTGGAGCTGGGAACGTCCGTAAAGGCTTTCGTATCCTTTGCCGCCAGACCGAGCGCACGGGTGACGATGGCGGCAAATTCCGCACGCGTCATGGTCTTGTTGGGCATGAACGTGCCTTTTCCCATGCCGTTGATGATACCGCGGGATGCAAGTTCTTCGATAGCAGCTTTGTTCACATGATTTTTCACATCGGTGAACGTTGTGCCGGGAGCGGTTACGCTGGGAACATTCACAGAAGCGTCCACATTGCCCTTGTTGACGCTTGTGCTGGGTTTCGAGGTGTTCTTGGTCACATCGCCCATACGGTACAGGCTGTTTTCGCCATTTGCCGCGCGGTCAATGGCGACCAAAGCGTAAAAGCCCTGTTCCGCAGACATCTGGTTGTTGCCGTCCGAACCGTCAAGGACGTGATAGAAGCCGCCGTTCGACTGCCGGAAGGACAGGAGGTTTTCTGTCAGCGTGTGGCCGTTTTTCACAAAGCGGGAATCGTCAAGGCTGATTCCCAGCTCGCACAGGGCAACGATGACCTGCGCGACGGATTCTACGTTCGTTGTGCCCCATGACGCAAAGCCACCCTTGCTGTCCTGATTTTTGGAAAGCCATGTTAAGGCGCTGTCAGTCGCGGTTTTGACGGCCTTCTGATCCTGATATTTGGCGAGGGCCTGCAATGCCATTGCGGAAATGTCCACGTCGGAATCGCCGGTGCCGGTCAGACTCCAGCCGCCGTCCTTCATCTGATTCTTGATGATCTCATCGATGTAAAGCTGGCGCGTGGCCTGCGTCTTTGCGGCAGGATTTTTGGGAATCTCGTAATTGCCGGAATCCAGCGCGATCAATGCCCAAATGGGGCCGTTCAAGCCCTGCCAGATGGTCTTGTCGAAGTCGCCCAGCGGCATTAAAAGGTTGTAGCCCGCGACGTTCGACGGGTCACGCCCGATAGCCGTCAGCGCGAGGACGACGCGGGAATATTCGGTATATTTTCTTTCATGCAGCACGCCAGAGCAGTTTTTCACATACTTTTCAACGCGCGTGTAATATTCGTCGTAATAGTCTGCGGGAACGGAATACCCGGAACGGGCAAGACCAATAACTGCCCATTCGCCGCCGATGGAGCCGACCTCCGGCGCTTTGACAGCGGACACCATATAGGCGGCGCTGCCTTGTACTTCATTCTGGACGCTAGATGCCGCCAACGCGGGAACAGTCAGCGTCAAAAGGATCGCGAGGGTCAGAATCCATGCAGAAATTCGTTTGATTCTTCTCATTTGTATTTCCCCCTATAAATGCGGCAATCAGGGCTGCCCCCAAATGGGGGCAGTCCTGTGCTGCAAAGTGATTATTTTGTGGTCTTCGCCACGTTTTCCACGAAGCGGTGGAGAATGGCTGCAACCTGTGCGCGGGTAGCGTTGCCGGTCGGCATGAGCTTGCCGGCGCTGCCGTTGACCAGCTTTTCGGCAACAGCCCATTCCAGCGAAGCCGCGGCATAGCCGGACACGCTTGCGTGGTCTGTAAATCCATTCAAGCCGGAGCTTGCGGCGGTATTGTACTTCTTGTGCTGCGCATAGCGGTACAGAATTGCCGCCATCTGCTCACGCGTGACGTTTGCGTTCGGAGAGAACGTCGTGGTGCTGGTGCCGTTGACGATGCCGTTGTCGGCTGCCCACGTCACAGCGTCCTCATAGTAGCCGTTGTACTGGACATCCGAGAATCCGCTGCGACCGTTGACTGCGGGCTGGCCTTCCAGACGGTACAGAACCGTGACGAGCATCGCGCGGGTCATGGATGCGTTCGGAGAGAACGTTGTGTCGCTCGTGCCTGCGAACAGACCGTTTTCATACGCGAATGCAACATCCTCGTAGAACCAGTCGCTTTCACGCACGTCCGTGAACGGAAGTTTACCATTGGTGAACTCAACTTCGATTCTGGTCGATACCGTGAGCTTGTCAATGGTATAGGTCTTGACTGCGCCGACAGACTTGCCGTTGACCTTGACGTCCTTGACCTTATAGCCGGTGTCCGGTTTGAAGGTGAAGGTAACAGACTTGCCGATGTGCTGGAATGTCAGCTTCGGTTCGACCGTGCCGTTCTTGCCAACCTTCAAAATCTTGCCCAGCAGTTCATTGACATACTGTTCGGGGCTGATGTCCGCAGCGCGGAGCCAGCCGTTGTAGTAGGTTCCATTGCCAAGCGACGGGTAATTCGGATCGTTAAACCAGTCGGCGACTTCATGCGAATAGTCGTTGACATAGTGCCAGACAACCACGTCATTGTCGTTCAGTGTCCAGTTCTTGAGGCCCTGATTCGGATGCGTGCCGTTGACGGTGTACATCCAGCCGGACTTCTTGCCGTTGGTGAACTCACTCAGCGTGTATCCGCCAAGGCAGGACGGGGCATAGATGGTGCTGACGTAGTTGCTTTCCGCACCGATATACCGCAAGCCTGCATCGCTCATGGCTTCGGTAAAGAGGTCATAAACCGTAGCGTTCTCTTGCAGCGCATACGTTTTGGTGGGAACCCACGTGACGTATTCGGGCAGATAGCTGTCGGTCGTCAGGTCAACATCCTGCGTTGCTTCGAGCGCGCCGATGAGACGGAATGTGACTTCAATGTCGCCGGGTTTGACAGCATCCAGATCGGACATGGCTTTTTGGAAGATTTCCTCCACCCGTTCGCAAGAAACTGCGGCGTTCATATCCCTCTGTGCGGTCTGAAGGACGGACAGGAGCTTCTTCTTCGCGGCAGTGCCATACTTTTTGGTCTTGTCGCTCAGAAGCTCGTCATAGTGCGCCTTGAGTTTCTCGTAACGCTCGGACTGCTTTTCACGGAGGATTGCCTTATAAGCATCCTCGGCGGCGGTCAAGGTCTTGTAGTTCGCGGCCTTGACCTTTTCCTTGTCGGCACTGGAAAGCTTGGTGTAGGCACTGCGTGCTTCTGCAATGGCGTCATAGCTGTATTCATTGACCTCACCGATGCTATCGATCATGTCAATGACTTCCTGTGCGCTTGCGTCCGCACGCTTCACGGCATCTGTCATGTTGTACAGACTGTTTTTGCCGGTTTTGAAGCGATCATACGCAACGAGTGCATAAGTACCTTGCTCTGAGGACATTTGGTTGTTGTCTTTATCGCTGCCTGGCAATGTATGAAGGAAGCTGCCATCCGCCTGCTCAAAGGTCAGGAGATTTTCCAGTGCGGAATGCCCATTCTTCACGAAGCGGCTGTCTGTATCCGCATCGATATTGAGCGCAGACAGCGCGACAATGACCTGTGCGCAGCTCTCAGCGTTTGCTTTACCCCAGCTGGAGAATCCGCCATCGCTGCTTTGCTTGGTGGATAGCCATGCAAGTGCGGCATCAACAACATCCTGAACATTTTTGTTGCTCTTATAGTACGGAGCCAATGCCTGAATTGCCATTGCCGTCATATCGACATCGGTTACAGTACCATCAAGCGCCCAGCCGCCCTCACTTGTGCGGTTGTCGAGGATTGCTTTAATCAGCTGATCACGGCTGGACGAAGTGTAGTTCTTGCTGTCCAAAGCGATCAGCGCCCAGATCGGGCCGTTGATGCCCTGCTTCAGATCATAGGTAACATCATCAAGCGCAGTCAGAAGATTGTGACCGCCCACACTTGTGGGATCTTCTCCGATAGCGGTCAGTGCCAGTGCAATACGGGCATTGTCTGTAGACTTGTCCGCATTCAGCTTGCCGGAACTGATATTATCCCTCACATAGGCTACAACGCGATCATAGTAACCGTCATAGTAGCTGTTCAGGACATCCGCATTGCCGCGTGCCAGTGCAAGGACGGCCCATTCGCCGCTGCTGGAACCGATTGTCGGCGTAGGTACTTTCTTTTTAATGTTGGCAAGCGCCTTTTTCAGATACTCGCTGTAGCCGGTGTCCTCACCAGAGCCGCCCTGTTCCAGCTTTTCAAGTGCGGCAAGCGCCTTGGTCAGCTTTGTTGCATCAACACCGTTTTTGTCGGGCAACGCGTCATACGCAGCCTTTGCGGCGTTGATCTGCTTCTTATCAGCAAGGGTAACGGCAGATTCGTCGGGCAGATTATCGATCAGTTGTATCACATAGTTGCGCTCCATTTGAAGCATCCGTGTGTAGCACTGGTCGATAACGGAAATTGTTTCCGAAGTAAGATACTGCTCCTGATCCGCAGTCAGCGCATTGAGCGCTGCCTTTGCGGCATAAACAGTCTCTTTATCTCGGAGCGTCAGATTGTCAGGGTCAGGGAGTTTGTTTGCGGCAGTTGTAACGGCATCTGCTGCGGTCATATCATCAATGACCTTTTCACACGCAGCCAGCTTGTTATACTGGGCTTCGTGGTCTGTCTTGAAAGTTGCCTGAGCTGCTGCGTCTAGTGCGTCGAACAAGCTACGCGCCATGCGCACAGTTCTGGCATCATCCAGCGTCAGACGGCTTGCTGCGGGAAGATCATCAATGATTTCTACAAGCTCTTTCGCGTCGCCACTCTTGACAACCTGAATGGTGTACTTTGTGGCGGTGCCGCCGTTATTCATGCTGCCCCATGCACGCTCACCAACGCCGACGTAGATCACGTCGCCAGAGGTCACAGACAGCATATCGCCGCTCATGTAGCGGCTGTTCTCATCCTTATAGGAGTTGAGATACATCCGCGCCTGATAGTTCTTGTTCGCGGCGGAGAAGCGAACGGTCACGCCAGTCGTTTCTTCCGGGATCGTCAGGACGTAGCTGGTTGTCGTACTGGAGAAAGCGGGAGACAGCTCCGTTCCGCCGTTTACCGTCATGGACTGCAGTGAGGTATCGGTGCCGCTCCATGTGCCGCCGATGTCCGCGCCGAGCTTCGTGGTATACATGAGATGGATCTCGTCGCCGTCTGCCAGTCCGCCGTTGGTATAACGGAAATCGGAGAAGCTGGCGTTGACGAACCAGTCGTTCTTTGTACCCATCCAGCCGGAGTTGGGACCGCCGGTGAACTCTGCGAGTGTACCGCCGTCTTTCTCGACCGATGCAAGATACGTTGTACCGTAGTCATAACCGCGACGGTTCCATGTGTATCCAGCACCTTCAAGCGCCTTGAGGGCAACGGTCATCATGCTGTCGTAGTCGGTCAGATCGTAATACCCGTCAATGATGGTATTCTTCAAGCTGGCGGGCAGAGACTCGTCCAGATATGTCTTGTTTTCGACGATGACGTGGACGCGGCCAACATTCTTCGCGTTCGGGAAGAGCGTTTTGAAGTTTTCGCCAACTTTGCCGGTTTCAGAGGACTGCCCGATAGTCGGCACCTTCTCCATTGCGGAGACGGCTTTCTTTCTGGCGGCAATGACATCGGCTTCAGTCGTTGCGTTTTTGATTTCAGTCAAACCGGCAGCCAGCGCTGCGTCAAGTTCGGCTCGATGTTCCGCATCATACTTGTTTGCGGCAACAAGAGCGTTGTACTTCGCATTGACGATGTTCGTTGCGGTTTCCTTGGCCTTGGTCAGCTTTTCGGTGTCACTCTCGACCGGTCCCCATGTGATCGTGACGGTCACATCGTTGTAGGGCATTGCGAAGCCGAGGTAGGCGTCGGGAATGTCAACGTTGACTACTTCAGTGGACTTGCCCTTGTAGCCAGAATCATCATAGACGCGCTGCGTGCCGCTGATAACGTCGGACCGGCTGATACCCTCGTATGTAATGCTCTTGACTTCATACTCGGTTTCACCGATCTTGACAGTCAGGTGCCCCTCCGTACCGTACTCGCCGGGGGTGGTGTTTGTGCCTTCCAGCGTCAGAACAATGCTGAGGTCTTCATCGCTGATCGACCATGCGGCGCTGTCCGTCGTATATGTGCCATTTGCATTGCGTGTCTGGAAATATGCCGCGTAGTCAACGCCGGTATAAATCCGAACCGGTGTCAGCGGGTCGGTTTCGCTGAAGGTTTTAGAGAACAGCTCCGTTTTGCCGTCGTAAGCGCCGAAGGTGTACGGCGTTACGATATTGATAGCCTGTGTATGGTCGTGTTTGCCGCCCTCTGCGCGGTCCATCTTGGCAGGATTGTTGCGCAGATCGTCGATCATGGCGTTCAGCGCAGCGGTTGATTCATCCGAATCGCCAACAACGTTAAGCGTCAGCTCATATGTTTCTGCTTCGGGGAGTTTTTCTCCCTTTTCATCCATATAAGCCTTGATCTTATCGTACTTGGCTTTTTCGGAGTTTGTGAGCTGCGAACGCTGATAGCTGTTCATGCTGGTATAGCACTGAATCAACGTCGTTGCCGCTTCTTTGACGCTTGCGCTGGCGGTGATCTTGTTCACATCGTCCGGGAGCTTATTCAGATTTGTCCGGAACGTCTCAAGCGCTGTTTTATTTGCCTGAATCGTTTCGGTCTGCTTGCTCTGGATGGTGCGGATCGCTGCCTGCTGCGCAAGGTATGCTTCGCCGGTTGTAGCCGTCGAATCGTTCAGCGTCGCAACGGCTGTCTTGTACGCAGCTTCGATCTCTGCCCAGGTATCGTCGCCAAAGATCTTCTTTGGATAGGCGTTGTAGACCGCGTCCAGCTTCGCTTTCAGCTCTGCGCGGACTGCGTCAGGCTGCTCTGCGACTCCGACCTTCAGCTCCAGATACGGAGCCGCGACAGTACCGGAGTAGAAGAGCGCGGAATCCTCGTCGTTTGCGCGTGCGTCGTAGGCGGTGACAAGATATTTGCCCTCCTGATAGAGCTTGAAGCTCACGGAGCCGCTTGCATCCGACGTGGTTTCAGACAGAATCGGCGTGTCGGGGTAGCTGCCGTCCGTGTTCTGCGGACCATAGGCGGCAATCGTCGCGCCCTCGTAGGGGCTGTAGCTGCCGGTATATGTCCAGAGATGCGCGGACGTGCGCTCGACGGTAAGCGTTGCTGCTTCGCCAGCGCCGACATTCTGCGCCCCGGTTTCCTTGAAGCGCAGCGCAGCGAGGGAGCTTGTCATGCTCGTCCAATCTACAGCTGCACGATAAATGTAGTTGAACGTGTAGGACGGCCAGTCCATGTGCGTTAGCTGAATCTTGTCGCCGTCTTTCAGCACATAGCTGTTGTCTGCAAGATCCTGCTTCGCGCCGGGCGTTACGCCATAGAGCATCGTGCCATTGACGAACGTGTGCCAGACACTGTATTCACTCACGCCGTAATAGCTTCTGCTCGGTTTATAGCCGGTTGTCGTCCAGAGATCGGCAAGCGTTGCGCCACGATCCAACGTGACAGTTTGAATCTGCGGCTTATTTCCTACGGGGTCTACCATCTGATTGTACGGGTCATTAGGATTCGGAACCCGCAAATGCAGATCGTCCGTATAGGAGAATGTAACTGTTACCGTATCAGAAGCAGAAGTCAATCCGTAGGCTGCGGACAGGAAATTTCTCGTAAGCGCCGCGTACTGCTTTACCTCTGCATCGCTGATATATTCAGATACGGAATGTTTCGCTGCATAATCCGTCGCCGCTTCACGGGCGGCTTCAAATGCTGTCCAGCTTTCTTCCGTGTACTTGCCGCCGTTTTCCGTCATGGCATACCGTTTGGCAAGTGCCTGAATGGTGCGCAGGTTGACTTTGGCTTCATCCACCTGATCGTTGAAAACCAACGTGTAGTTTTTCAGCGCATCCGCATAATCATCAGCGGTCTTCTGGTTCGCTGCAATGTTTACGCTTGTGGCAGAACCGTCACTATTGAACAGAGTGTCGAAATAATTCTGCGCTTCGCTGCGTACTGCGCGGAATCCCTGCGCACTGGGAACAGTACAGTTTTCAAGGTACTCCTCGCCGTAATTATACTGTTGTAGCGTCTCATAGAGATATGTTGCGTTCAGCTGAGATGTGGGAATCAGCTTGCTAATAGCAGTCTCCAACTCTGCAACGGCCGCAGTAATCTGATCCTCGGTTGTCGCAGTATCCAGTATGTTCTGCGCTTTGGACCGGGGACCGTTGGCTGCTGTGAACGCTGCCCAGAAGCTCCCGTTTTTGCTTGAGATGGTATCTGATTCCTTACCATTGTAACGGTCATTTGTAAGATAGTAGTTAGAGTTCCCGTCTTTTACGGTCTCCAGCAAATTAGAAAGGGGAGCTTTTTTCGTGTCATCAAGAACGTTTCCGCCACTGTTTACAGTGCTTACCTGTATTAACAGGATGTCAAGCGGCGCCCCTTCAAATTCTTCGTTTGAAAAATAGATTAGATCTGAAATGACATCAGACGAAGCAATGAGCGAAGCATCTGTAATATTGATTAGCCCGTCGCCACTCATTCCCTCTATAACTTCTGCTAAAGCGTCATTTTCAACAGCATTTTCCAATGAAACGCTATCATCTTCGACGGTTCCCCCAAAACATGTTTCAGGGACAAACCAGCCCGATTCAAGTGACACTGTGATTTGAGTTGTCCCAAAAGGCGCTTTAGCATAATAGAGCGTATATGGAGTTTCTGCTTCTACGAAATTAGCTGTACCGATTACTTGAACAGATAATTCCTCTCCAGACGCAAACACTTTGATGTTGGACATATTGTCTGCAAAGACTGGAAGAGAAAACATTCCACATATAATCGCAATGCATAGGAGGAATGACAATACTTTTTTTGTTTTTTGCATAAAAAAAGTGGGCGCGGATACGATTAAGTATCCGCGTCCACACTCCTCCTGTTATCTTGTGATTTTCACCATTGTAATATACGGAGCTTCAGTTCCACTCTGCGTGATAACCTGCACATAATTTGTGCTTCCGCTCGGCGTGCTAAAAGTGATTTCAGTTCCAGATGTTACCTTTTCACCATTGACGTAGATGTTTTCTGCGCCAGATGTAACAGTGACTTTGGTGGTTGCGCTGTATACTTTCTTAGTGACTGTACCCATGTTGGAAGTTGTAACAGTGCTAGTACCAACTTTCACTGTAGGCGTCGTCGTAGCAGCACCGGAACCATCCCCGTTTGCAACATAAAGACCGCAAACTTCGGCAGAAGTTTCGCCAAAGACACCTGCGCTGAACAGAACTGCACTGTAAACGCGGACGTAACGCACAGAGGAAAGCTGAACAGGATTGCCGTTTGCATCAACTGCCCAAGCGAGGTCGAAGCCATCGCCACCGCCAACAGCGGAAGGAGCATCAGCATACGGGTTGTTGACGATGGTGCCATACTGAGAGCCGTTGACACGGACATCCGCATAGCCCCACTGATACACGTCGGTCATTTCAGCCTGAGACGGGGCTGCCGTTGCACCCTCGTTCAGAACGACCATGTCATCCTCAACAGTCGTAACACCTGTGTAGGTAATGACTTCCGCAGTACCGTTTCTCAGCCAGCTTACGCCGTTCACAGCGTTGCCGATGTTCCAAACGTTACCATAGTTTTCGTTGCTTGCATATTCAGGCCACCATGCAGCGGCTGCCGGAGTATCGGTGGTGTAGGTCTTGGGGTAGGTGCTGCCGGTGAGCTGCGGAATACCAGTCCACGTTGCTAGGGCAACTGCTGCATCAACATCGGATGCATTGTCCGAAGACGGAGCAGCAAAGTCCGTCGAGACGTAGATGCCAGCTTTTGCAAAGCTCTTTCCACCGATGGTGGTATTAGCAGTTGCAATCTTGATATAGGAGATGTTCTGGTTCCACTTGGTGTCGCTCATGTAGTGGCGGGAACCGGCCAGGGTGTACCAGGTCACACCGTCGTTGGAAACCTGAACGCCAGCAGCTTCTGGATTGCCCTTAAATGCGTTGCCGTAAACAATGAAGTCAATGCCGTACTTGTTGTTGGCATTGTTTTCAATGCGGTTGTCGCCCATGTCGAACTGAACATAGCCGCCAGCCATGCCGAGGGAAACGCCAGTAGAAACGTAGCCGGTCTTGAACTTCACGTCATTGCTGGAAGAGCTAACGTTGGTGTTGTCCGTGTAGAGCGTGCCCCAGCCGAAGCTGTTGGGACGAGCAAACTGGCCAACAGGCAGGTAACCATTCACAGCAACCGGATTCGTGCCGCTTGCCGTTGCGGTGTAATGTGGGCAGGTGATGGTGTAGGTTGTTGTGCCGTTGCTTGCGACGATGGTGATAGCGTTCGTTGCGTCGGTATTGATCGTATAGGCAACGTCGGTATCATCTGCACTGGGGGCGCTGTTCGGCGTAAGCGCCGTGCCATCAACGCTGACCGTAAAGCCATTTCGTACCCACAGAATAAATTGTCTGGGAATGTAGCTGCTACCATCAACGCTGACAACAGTACCGGTTGTACCGCTCCAACTGATAGTAACGGGTTCGCCTTCGCTGATGCTGACCTCAGCGTAATCGCTTGCCGAAACGCCCATGCAAAGCACGGATACGAGCATCGCGGCAATCAGAAGCAGGGAAAGCATTTTTTTGGATGTTTTCATGTTCGATTTCTCCTTTATTTTTTTCTTCCTTTGCGCCAGCGCAGCCCGGAAGTATGGCTGCGCTGCCCATGCAACTTACTTGCGCTGCCGCCGCATGAATGGTAGCAGCGTGTTTTTTCACGATAGAAACGTTTCTCGCAGGGAATACCGGCACGGATGAGAAACACTCCGCGTCGGCGCATATGTCTACGGCTTGCGCCGTTGACCACAAAGGACTTTTCACGCCACAGATACAATACCGCTTCCTGCGCTCCCGCCCGCCGCGACGTAGACCGCGTTTTCTGCCCGTTGGTGCGCTCGTTTCTTCGCGTCGCTTCGCCGGGGCAATATGCTCTCATGCTGTGGCTATTCAGTTGTCGATGCGATTCATCATTTCGAGACGGGCGAAGGCCCGGTAGATTTGTTTTGAGATCCCCCGGTTCCGCGTTCCCAATTCGGAACCGGGGATTTCGGCAGTCGGCTTCAGGGGGATGAAGCCAGTCTATGTGCAAATCCGTTCCCAAACAGATTGCATCTAATTTATTGTGCAGCCTCTTCCGCCGCAGGCTGCTGGGCAGCTTTCTGCGCCGCTTCTTTTTTCGCCGCGATTTTGGCGGCGTGTTCCTGCCGGAACAGCTTGAGCTGCTTTTTATATTCGTCCTTAAATTCCCGCGTGCCACGCGGGTTGACGTTTGCGGGGAACTTGACGCCGCGCGTCTGAAGCGCGTGGATCGTCCGCCCAGTGATTTTCTCATCCAGCCAGACATCGCCGCGAAATCGGCGGCCTTTGCCCTGAAACTGCTTTTTACCGTTCGGCATCCTGCGGCCTCCTTTCCTCGACTGTTTGGAAAGGAGATTCGGATTCCGGTTTTACCGGCGCAGCAGGCGCGCCGCGCTTTTTCTCGCGCTGGGCGTTGCGCTCTTTTCTGGCACGGAGCTTTTCAGCGCGCCCCTGCTCATAGATGGCGGTCTGATGCTTATATTCCTCATTAAAATGGAGGTATCGCTCTGCCTGCGGCCAGACAGCGAGCGCTTCTTTTGTGCGCTTGCGGATCAGCTCCTCGCGCCACTGCTGACCGTCAAAACGGTTCCGTGCGCCGCCGCTCATTTAGAGCCTCCCGCGGCAGCCGCTTTCTTCTCACGCTTTTTAGCGGATTTTTGTTCCCGACGGTCGGCTTTTGTTTTCTTCTTTCGCGCCTCTTTATCCTTTATATGCTGCGCCGACAGACGTTCGTATTCTTCCTGAAAGATTGCCGTGCGTTCCAACGGCAGCGCACTTAGGGCTGGACCTTTGTAGTCCACATAGCCGCTGTAATTCAGGGCCGTTGCCCAGGAGCCAAATCGAAGCGCCAGTAAATCGCCGCCGATAACCTCAGACTGAGCTGGGACGTGTCCCAGCTCTTTTTTGCATTGCCGTAGGTAGCGAGCAAGTTCTTCTCGGGAATCGTGTTGATGTGCAAGGATATATTCAATATTCTTTTGCGTAACAACAATGCGTGTGCGCTCTTTCATCCGACGCTCATGCAGCGCCCGGTTGTCTTGATCTCGGAACGGTTTGCCTTTCATGCCCGTACCTCCTTGGTACAGGCTGCATCCGCCCTTTGAAACCGCGAATCTAACGCCGCATAAAGGTCGCGCACGATTTTTCGATTTGCAAACGGCGGCGGGTTTTTAATGTTGGCAGATACTGAGCCGCTATAAAAGCTGCGGAGAGCTTTCGACCATGATTCAAAACGGTATTCTAAGAAATCACCGCCGATTACTTCTACTCGCGCGGGCGGATGCCCGATGTCTTCCATGCAGGCTTTCAGGTAAGCGCTGAGCTGTTCAAGGCTGTCATTCTGGTGGTCTAAAATAAACTCCGTGTTTCTTCGTGCGATGATCTGCTTGACGCGGGACAAAAGCTGCGGGTCCAGGTTTTCCTGCCAGTTGGGCTGCTGGATTTGAAGCTGCTGTTCTTCGCCGTGCATACGTTTTTCCTCCTATCGTACTTTTTCACAGACTACCCCCATCATGGGATAATCTGGATGAGACACAAATAAAAATAGCGCCACTTGTTCCGTAAAAGAGGGAACAGTTGACGCCCGTGTCAAGTACAATAAGCAGATCATCGTGCTGCCTACCATACGTTTTTTGCCCGCCTTCTGCATTTCAGGGGTCATAACCAGACAGAATCCCATGCAGTGAGAATAGCGATTCTTCCGACTTGGACTATGGATGTAATTTACATCCGCGCTCTGACTCCTACCTTCTCATGGGTCAAGCCCCACAATGGCGATCTTTCGATCACATGACTTGCAAACAAAACGCTGTCTTACGTTCTGCCGCGTGCCACTTTGGAATCTTGCTCATCCTTACGGCTCCGGGCGAGTAGCCGCGTACACTCCCAATGTACACAGCCTTCCTCTTTCATCACAGGCTCAGTCCAATCATGGCTGCGACCTGTGATTACACATCCTCGGCAAGCAAAAATCACGCAGTATGAAATTGTATGACCGCAGAATTGGTTTTCTCTTTTGTGGTATCCTAACCGTGTGTACGGCAAGGATTTTTTCACGTAAAGTGTCCCACTTCACGTGACGATTAAACCACAAAATATTCTACTTTCACATTTATTATACATGCAGATATAGAAAAGTCAACCCGATTCCATGTCTTCAATCATCAATTTCTTGCAAATTTCATCGTGTAAAAAGTGTGTGAAGCAGTTATGTAAATCTGCATCAGCAGATGCAGAACGGTTTTGTCTTGTATTTGCCGTCATGATTCTGGTAAAAAGGAAAGGTGGAGCACTTGCCGAAATACGGAGAGAACATTTATCACCGGAAAGACGGTCGCTGGGAGGCGCGGTATATCGCCATGCGCTTGCCAAATGGCAAGGCAAAATACAAGTCTGTCTATGGGCGGACGCACGATATTGCAAAGAAGAAGCAGCTGGCAGCAATGCAGGCGCTGACACACGAAAGCACGGCTGCGTGTGAGCTGACGCTGAAAGAGCTTTTTTCTCAGTATCTGCTTCAAACCGATGTCAAACTCTCCACACGGGAGCGTTACCGTTTCATGTTGGAACGCCATATTCTGCCGCACCTCGGAGGCATCCCTGTTTCCCGGCTGACGGCAAAAGAGCTTTCTAATTTTCTGCTCTGGATGAAGCAGCACGGACGCATTGACGGCAGCGGCGGTTTATCCGCAAAAACAGTACGCGATCTGGCGGTGCTGATCAAGACGCTGCTGCGCTTTGCTCAGCGGGAGTATCACTGCGTCTGCGACGCGCTGAACGCGAAGCTCCCGGCTTGTACGCAGAAGAAGATCGACGTATTTTCTGAGACGGAGCTTGCTGTACTCGGAAAAGCCCTATTCCCGTCAAAGAAAATCAGCCTTGCCGTAATGCTGGCGCTTCATGCGGGACTTCGCGTCGGTGAGGCCTGCGCGCTGCGCGTAAGCGATATTGATTTTCTTTCCGGGACGCTCCATGTCCGCCGGTCTGTGCAGCGCGTCACGCTGCATGGCGTATCCCAGCTTCTGGTGCAGCGCCCGAAAAGCGACAGCTCCGAGCGGATCATACCGCTGCATCCAGAGCTGCTGCTTTTGCTGAAAAGGGTTTCCGCGAAGCTCCCGCCAGATGCCTATCTGATGACCGGCCGCGAAGATCGCCCCATGGACCCGCGCACCTGCCAGTATCAGTTCACGGTGCTTCTGCGGCGCTGCGGCATCCGTCACCGAGGCTTTCATGCCCTGCGGCACACGTTTGCGACGAGATGTGTGGAGGCAGGCGCGGATATAAAAAGCGTCAGTGAGCTGCTCGGTCACGCGGACATTAAAACGACGCTGAAGCTCTATGTCCACCCATCGATGGAGAGCAAGCGCCGCTGTATCCAGAGCATCGCTTTCCTCAAAATCGGCGCATGATCATCTGAAAATAATGACGTTTTGTGTCCACCGGCAGCTGCGCCGGTGGCTTTTTTTGCGCCCATTTCCCGTCAGAACTCCCGTCAGCAGGCGGCAAGGTGCTTGCTGCCACAGGTATTTCCAATCTTAATTCACATGGATTGGGACACTTTACGTGAATTTTTTGCTCAAAAATAAAACGGCCTTCGCAGCACACTACGCCCACGAATGCCGATTCACTGGCAGGAACTCCTGCCGGTAAAAAGCAGACCGTTGACGAGGCGTCGCTTTTGTTCCATGCTCAGGCGCGTATCTGACTTATCTCCCGCAGTTGGAGCTTCACAGTGACCGGTTCGCGGGGACTTTCACCCCATTCCGCATTGAGTTCGTTCCCTTTAGAAACGAACACCTGAACAGTCTATTCCTTTCTTTTATTTTAGCGCATTTTTCTGAAAATGCACGAATTATTTTGAAGAAGGCTCCTTCTGATTTCCTTTCTTAGATTCAGATTTCTTTTTCTGTATTGGTTCTCAGCTAGAGTTGGTCCTTCAAGCTACGCCGTGGTGTCGCGGCGCTGGTGACAGCAAAAGCGCGGACGTTCCCCTTGGCGGGAGCGTCCGATTTGCTATTTGCCCTCTATATTTATAATGTATAAGTTTGACGTGCAGCTCCCGTTTTCACGGTGTCGGCGCTGGCGCTGGATGTATCCGGCGCGTTCTAAGTCATTCAAGGCACGCTGAACCGTGCGCGGCGAGAGGTGCAGGTCGCGGGCTATCGTCTTGATGCCCGGCCAGCAGCTC
>ERZ773148.1886-NODE-1886-length-16872-cov-5.072665_pt1 | contig 16872 bp, 10 predicted proteins | sample MGYA00580846_ERZ773148 | MGnify/ENA primary metagenome ERZ773148 (study PRJEB29015, sample SAMEA2737879) | human gut metagenome | biome: human gut; feature: human-associated habitat; material: faeces | place: China | collected 2012 ... | reverse complement strand
ATTGGGGCTCCAGGCTTCCGACAGTGGGGGAAATAACGCTGGAAGGCAAACGAATTTTTTATACACATGGTTATACATATAATGTAAAATACGGTTTGTATGAGGTGACGGCTGCGGCGAGAATACGGAAAGCGAATATTCTCCTGTTTGGGCATACACATCATGCTATGGCCAATTATGAGGACGGGCTTTATATCATGAATCCGGGAACCCTGAGCGGAACTGGCGGAACTTATGGGATCATCGATATTACCAAAGCCGGGATCGTGACTAACATATTGAGGATTTAAGCAAGTATTTTCCGTTTTCGGTTCATTGACACCGCGGTTTCCGCGTGATACTCTTATTTCATAAGGTATGCCATGGAATTATCATAGGGAAAGGACGAGAATGCTATGACAGAGTATGAGAGATGGCTGGCACAAAAGCTGGATGATCCGGATTTAACGGAGGAATTGAAATCCATTGAGGGGAAGCCCGAGGAAATCAACGACCGTTTTTACCGTAACCTGGAATTTGGGACGGGCGGCTTGCGCGGGGTAATCGGCGCGGGCACCAACCGGATGAATGTCTACACGGTCCGCAAGGCCACGCAGGGCCTTGCCAATTACCTGAATAAGCATACTTCGGGCGGCGCATCCGTGGCGATAGCGCATGACAGCCGCATCAAGTCAGATCTGTTTGCCCGGGAATCGGCCGCTGTTCTAGCGGCAAACGGCATTACCGCGCACCTGTATCCGGAATTGATGCCGACGCCTTCCCTTTCCTTTGCGGTGCGCTACCTGCACTGTGACGCCGGCATTTGCGTGACGGCGAGTCATAATCCCTCCAAGTACAACGGCTATAAAGCTTATGGCAGTGACGGGTGTCAAATTGCCCTGGAAATGGCCGATGAGGTGCTTGCGGAGATAAACAGCCTGGATATTTTTAATGATGTCAGGCGCATGGATTTTGAAGAAGCGGTAAAAGAGGGCAAAATCGTCTATATTCCAGACGAAGTGGTAGACGCGTTCCTTGACGCGGTTTATTCACAGAGTGTGATGAATGATATCGACGGCGGGCTGAAAGTGGTTTATACCCCGCTGAACGGAACCGGCCGGAAATGTGTGACCCGAATCCTGGATAGGATTGGGATCAAGGATATTACTATTGTGCCGGAACAGGAGTTCCCGGACGGCAATTTCCCCACCTGTCCGTTCCCGAACCCGGAAATCCGCGAGGCACTGCAAAAAGGGCTGGAGCTTTGTGAAACGGTCAAACCGGATCTCCTTTTGGCCACGGATCCGGACGCAGACCGCTGCGGCATTGCCGTGCGCCAGGGCAGCGAATATGTGCTGATGAGCGGCAACGAAGTGGGCGTTCTGTTGATGGACTTCATCGCAAAGAAGCGGATTGAGAATGGAACCATGCCGCAAAAACCGGTTGTGGTCAGCACGATTGTCAGCACGGATATGACGCAAAGCGTTGCAAAGGAGTACGGGATAGAGCTGAGGAGCGTCCTGACTGGCTTCAAGTATATCGGGGATCAAATCGCAATGCTCGAAGCAGACGGAGAAGCGGATCGTTATATCTTTGGGTTTGAAGAGAGTTACGGCTACCTGTCCGGCAGCTACGTGAGGGATAAAGACGCCGTGGACGCCAGCATGCTCATCTGCGAAATGGCGCTCGACTATAAGAGGAACGGTAAAACGCTTGTGGACGCCATGCATGATCTTTATGAAAAGCATGGTTATTATTGCAATGCCCTGTTGAATTTTGCCTTTGAAGGCGAAGACGGTATGAAGAAAATGGGGGATATCATGGATACTCTCCGCCATAACCCGCCGACAGAAATCGCTGGTTATAAGGTTGTGGGCTGGAGTGATTATCAGGAGTCCAAATGTTATGAGGGTGGAGCGGTTTCAGAAATTAATCTGCCGAAATCCAACGTGTTGGAATACCGTATGGAAAACGGAAGTAAGCTGATGGTTCGTCCTTCCGGTACAGAACCAAAAATCAAGGTATACCTTTCCGCCAGAGCCGAAACAAAAGCGCAGTCAGATAAGGTGATAGAAGAATTGAAAGCAGCAGGAAAAACAGTGCTTGGAATTTCGTAAGAAGCAGAAAATGGTCGGGGAAAATCCCCGACCATTTTTAAATAAAAGCGAAAATTTTTTAAACGGCGCCGTTTTTTGAAAAAAGACTTGACAAATCTATATGATTTTAGTATACTATACAACAGTAATACAGTATGAACAAACGTGGTTCGCGCGATATATTTGAATTAGCGCCATGCGAAAGCATACTATTGCAAAGTTTTCTGGCAAATAGTAAGGACTGTATTCTAGTGGTTAAGGTTTATCCTTAACCACTTTTTTTATTTTAATCGGATAGTAAAGCCCTGGGTGTAAACCCAGGGCTTGTTGTTTTTGTTAAAATGACCGGCTCGGCAGGACTTCTACCGTATCGATAGTGCCATCTTCCCGAAGTGACGCCACTTTCAGCACAACGTTTGGGAAAGCCACAGTAGCGCCCTTGACGATTTCTTCTTCGCGGAGTTCAAGCTGTTTTTTGAGCACATCGCCAAGCGAGCTGTCTGGTTCACCTGGGATATGGACCATGGTTAGAAGATTTACCTGTTTCAACTTTTTGCCGGCGGAAAATAAGTGGCGTTCCGTCTGGTCAAAAGAGCGGATGAATAGGAATTTTCGGATGGCGAACACGCCGGCAATCGCTACAATGCCTATCAGCGTTTCCATGGTGGTGGTGTGCTCCACAATAAGCTGGCGGGCAATGGCGTAAAGGAGGACTTCAATGGCCGCGCCGGGTGTGTGCTTGATGAGCATTTTAATAAACTCGACGCCGATGACTAGGCCCAATGCGTGCGCCAGGAATGTGTCGAACAGGTCTATGGATAACAGTTTGCCGGTTCCAAAGCCCAATTCACGGATAAGATCGACTGCGGCGACAATAATCGCCATGAGGACGATGATGGAAATACAAATCTCCACAATCCCCGCAAAAATGGTAATCCATTTTCTAGGCCCTATTTTCATGCCAAACCTCCCGGTGTTTTATTATTTTTTATTATATCGGATGGGGCCGTCGGTTGGCAAGCGGAAAATTATTCGTACCGCAGGGATTCAATAGGATCAAGCTTTGCGGCTTTGTTGGCAGGGTAATAACCAAAGAATACGCCGATCAGCATGGAAAAGGTTACGGCGATAAAAATGGACTGAAGGCTCGGCGTGGCAGGGGTTTGCAGTAGCATGCCGCCAAGCGATCCAAGGCCCGCGCCGAAAAAGATCCCGATGACGCCGCCGATTGCGCAGATAATCATGGATTCCACAATGAACTGGAGGCGAATGGCGCTGTCCGGGGCGCCAAGGGCTTTCCGGATGCCGATTTCCCGGGTCCTTTCTGTAACGGAAACCAGCATGATATTCATCACGCCGATGCCGCCAACCAAAAGGGAAATTGCCGCGATAATGGAAATGGCCATGGATATGGAACTAAGCATGCTCTTCGCCTGATCCACCATAGAATCCAGGCTCTGCGTCATGGCGTGCATTTCCTTGTTCCTGGCGAAATATTTTTCATCAAAATAGGCGCCGGTTTCGTCGGCGAATGCCTGGTAATCGATCCCGGGCGTTGCCGCCACATAAAAGTACAGATATCCCTTAGGATGGTAGTCTTCAATATTATAGGCGGTGGTTATGGGGATATACAGCGTGGTCGTTTCCCCAGCGCTGCCCATCAGAAAACTGGAAGTGCGTTCTTCATAAACGCCGATTACCGTGAAGCTCTGCCTTCCGTAGCTGCCGGTGTCTACTTTAATTTCTTGCCCTACGGCGTCCTGGGCGCCAAAAAGTTTCTGGGCCAGTTTTTCAGAAATGACTGCGACATATTTGCTCCTCTGCACATCGCTCTCGCTGATGAACCGGCCTTTGATGAGGTTGACCTGTTCGCCGGTCGCACCGGTCGCATAGCCGTCGTTAACGCCATTGATGCTGACCGTGTTGGTTTCACGGCGCTTGGTAATCTCCCCGTTGCCGATACTTTCGCTCAGTGCGATGCCGATGATTTTATCCTGGTACTTTGCCTGGTAGGCTTCCAGCATTTCGTCTGTAAACATATCGTCTTCGGAATAAGACCAGGAGCCGGAAGACGGATCCCGAGGATAAACCTGGACGCCGATATTGTTGACGCCCATGCTTTCCATTTCTGAACTCACGACATTTGTCATGGCGTCGCCCACGCTGGTAATGGCGATAACGGAACCAATACCGATGATGATGCCCAGCATGGTGAGAAGGGCGCGCATCTTGTTTGCCAGCAGACCTGCAACCGCTAGGCGGATATTCTCAAGCAGATTCATGCTGCACCTCCTCTGGCCTCGGGAGGACGGGAATATTGGAGACGTCGGATTCAATCCGCCCGTCGCGGATCGTGATAATACGTTCTGTTTCCATGGCTAGCTCGTTGTTGTGGGTAATTAAAACGATTGTTTTGCCTTTTTCCCTGTGTAGGGAATGGAAAATATCCATAACCAGCCGTCCTGTCGCGCTGTCCAGCGCGCCGGTCGGTTCGTCTGCCAGAATGATGGCGGGATCGTTTGCCATGGCCCGCGCAATGGCCACCCTTTGCTTCTGCCCGCCGGAAAGTTCATTTGGCATATGCTTAGCCCGCGCTTCCATATTTACCATCTTTAAGAGTTCCACGGCGCGCTGCGTACGTTCTTTGCGGGAATAGCCGGCGTAGAGCATGGGCAGCTCCACGTTTCCCTGTGCGGTGGAACGGGGGATCAGGTTAAAGGTTTGGAATACAAACCCAATCTTCTGGTTGCGGATTTGGGACAGCTTATTGCTGCTCATTTCTGTCATTGGCACCCCATCCAGGATATATTCGCCGGTTGTCTGGTGATCCAGCGCTCCAATAATGTTCATGAGGGTGGATTTGCCGGAACCGGAAGGGCCGACGATGGAAACAAATTCTCCCTCGTGGATGGCGAGGCTGATCCCGTGCAGGATTTGCAGTTCGTTCGGTGTACCCAGATAAAAGGATTTTGTGATATCATGCATTTCAATGACTAAATTTTCGGTCATCCGGCGGCGCCCCCTTCGGCCGGCTGCATCAGATCAGCCGCACCGGCCGCGGCCAGTTGGACGGGCATGCCGGGAATCACTTGCTTGCCGTCTGCAAGCACCGTCATACCTTCAGAAAGCGAACGGTCCGCCGGGGTTGATGTTGCATACGAGAATCCACTTGCCGTTACCCATGTCGAGGAGATCGGGGCACTCCCAGACGCCGTCGTGGGAGCCATAGCCCTCACCGAAGTCGCTCTCAAAGGTCCAGTCCTTGAGGTTCGTAGAGGAGAAGAGCTTCATGTGCTGCTTCTCCGAGACGATGAGAATCCATTTCTCTCCGGCAGCATACCAGAAGACATGTGGGTCGCGGAAGTCGGGGATATTGGACACCAGTACGGGGTTGTCCTCATATTTGGTGAAGGTCTTTCCGTTGTCGGTGCTGTAGGCCATGCTCTGCTTCTGAGCTTTTCCGGCGGAGGTATAGTAGGCCACCACGGCACCGGGTCCGAATCCGGCCGTGTTGTTCTTGTCTACCACGGCCGACCCGCTGAAGATGGTGCCGAGGGCATCGGGCTCTATGGCCTCGCCCTCAAACTTCCAGTGTATGAGGTCGGTACTTGTGGAGTGTCCCCATGTCATATTCTCCCACTGTGAGCTATAGGGGTTATGCTGGAAGTAGAGATGCCACACGCCGTCCTTATAGAACATGCCGTTGGGGTCATTCATCCAGCCGTAGACAGGCGTATGGTGGTAGAGAGGCCGGAACTTCTCGCGGTTGGAGATGTCGAAGGCGTTGGAAGTCTTTATCAGCTTCCACGCAGCAAAGTCGCTTGTGGCAGCCTTGCTGGCGGAGTTGGCGGCATCGCCACGGTTGACGGTGATGTCGAGAAGCACATTCTTTGCTGCCTGTCCCTTAGCCTGTACCCCCGCAAAGCGCTGGATATCGAGGGGCATATAGTAGTCGGCCTTGTTGACGGCAAGCCGCACATTGAGCTCCTGCACCACGCCATTGTCTTTGATGACACGGATGTGGTCGTTGTTCTGGCTCTCCTCCACGGGCAGCAGAATGTAACGGTCTGTCGTGGGCACGCGGACCATCACATGGTCGTCGGCGAGCACCATTGTCTTAAGCTTTTGCGCCGGTTGAGCTGACAAATGGGCTGCCAACAGGAGGAAAACCGATAATAAAAAGCAATAATGTTTCATAAGTCTATTTCCGGTTGAAGTCAATGGCATCAGTTTGCAAGTCCTCGTTCCAGATGCTGAACCCTTTTGCGTGGAACTGGCCTGAATAACTGTTGCCGTTATTTTAATATTGTCTCACCTCCACGTTGCTCACGTCTATGGTACCTCCATAGCTGTTGATGCTCCAGCAGTTCTTTTGAATTCCATAGATGCGATTGGTATAGCAGGCAACATCGTTGATGTACATGACGCACACGCTGTTGTCTGTATATAGGGTAATGTGATAGGTGTTGTCGTCAGGACGGTTGAAGTTGTATCCGTCTATACCAGGGATGAATCCAGCTCCTTCGTCGCCTTCCTCTTCGAAGTTGATTTTGCGTTTGTTGTCGTTTTCAGGATTGACGATGAGAGAGTAATACTTCTTAGAGTCGCTGCCCCTCACCAGTGAAATGCCGAAGCGGTCGGTATTGCCACTGGTCTTCACCGTGAAAGATATGCGGTTGCAGACTCCCAACCGGTTGAAGAGCACATTGGCATTGCCTGCAAGTTGGAAGCTGTTGTCGCCCTTGGCTACGGCTCCCTCACTCAGAGACTCAGCTTTGACGGTCGTCACCTTATTATATTTATTACTGATGCCCTGTACTTCTCCCAATGTCAGCGTGCCGTCGTTGTGCTGTATGATACGTTGCATGACAAGATTGCCAGCCCATTCCGGTTCATCAGGATAGGCTCCTACAGCGGTGTTGTTTTTCCCCGACCTTGTAGGGCACCATCCCCAGATGTATCTGTTGGTGCCGTCGGATGCCGTTTTGCCAGCATAGAATCCGCGGCTGTCAAGGAATCCCTCATGGTCGTCGGGCCACTGGCCGGCATCATGGGCCGTGCAAGCTTTCAGCTCGTCGAGCGTCTTACCCTTGAAATACTGCACCCGGCGCACGGCAGCATGCTTCTCGCTGTAGACCAGATACCACCAGTCGCCCATCTTGAACACATCCGGACACTCGTAGAATCGGTCCCACATCATGTTCATAAATTGTCCATTACTTGTCCAGCTCTTCAAGTCGTCAGAGAGGAACTCAGCCAGCGTGCCTTTGTTGTTGGCCGTTGTCGACACGATCATGTGCCACTTGCCATCATCACCTTTGAAGACAAAGGGGTCGCGGAAGTCATTACGGCTGTAGCCATAGTCGATGCCGCGCAGCAAGAAGGTACGGCTCTTTGTCCATGTCTTGAAATCGGTAGAGGTCGCCATCATCACGGCCTCGCCGCAGTCTTCAGCTGTCGGCTGGTATTTGTTGCCGGTAAAGAAAGTGTAATACTTCCCGTCGGCGTCATTGTACACGGTGGAGCCCGTTCCTAAGGCTGCATCCTGCTCCTGTAGTCCCCCACAGGGAATCAGCTCTCCTAATGCGGTATAGCTGGCCCCGTCTGTTGTGGACAGTCCCCAAATAGGGTGGTAGGTGCCCGTCTGGTTGGGTCGGAAATCCTGAAGATAGAGAATCTTGAAATCCCCGGCCTTAGGGTCATAGAAGGGCATAGGGTCGCCTACATAGCCTACCGAAGGCTTATAATAGGTGTCCTGGCTCTGGGCATCAGTGGAAGCAAAGTAAGTCGTTGTCGACCAGTCCTTTGTCTCTACTGTTGCATCGTCGCTGCTGCAGGCTGTCATAGCCATAGCAGCCATCAAAGTAGCAAATATCATTGGTTTCATGGTGTGCAGAGTTATTTGTTCATAAGATAGTTGAAAGCATTCTTTGTCAGCCTTGCCACATTGTCATGGTAGACCTCATTGGGCACGGTAGCCACGCTGTACCAGTCGTAGCATCCGGAGCCGATACACAGGATGTCTCCCTTGGATGCTGTAGCCGGGAATTCCCATGCCACGATAGCTCCGTCACCACCATAGGCCAGGTCTACGCCTCCCGTCTTGTTGCGCCATGCGGCATAGTCGGCGTATCCGCCCCAATCAGTCCCGATGTGCCACTGCGCCGTAGAGTTGGTGATGCGGTAGCCAGCGTCGCAGGTGTACACGGCGTTGGCCTCTCCATCCTTCATCACGAGGTTTTGGAAGAGCGGGTGATCGTTATGTCCCTGTATGAAGAAGCTCCATGGGCCTTTTACCGTCTCAGCATCTGCCTCATTCTGTCCCCAGCAGTTGTTGGGGCACGCATCATTGGCAACGGCGCCGATCTCAGCCGGCATGTTGGTGGCGAAGCGTGTGAAGAGGAACGAGCCGCCATTGTTATAATAATCACGCAATGCCACAGCGGCATTGACAGCGGCCGGTGCTGCCTTCTCAAAAGCCTCCTTGCCGTCAACACCACCATCCTTATGGAAATGCCACCAGATGACTTTACAGTCAGAGAGGTCTACCATTCCGTTCTTGATGTCTTCGAAGGAAGCATAAAGGGAGTTGGGGATATTAGCCAGCATCCAGTTGCATGCCGTTTGCTCCTCGATATTGAGCTGGTCGACGGACTGAGCCAGTCCGACATAGATTGCCGATGGCTTTCCGATGGCTCTCACGGTGACGGTGTAAGTAGCGGAGGCCGTATTGTTGGTAACGGTATATTCTACCGGATGTGTGAAGTCGGTAGCCACACCATTTTCCGGAGATACCGTAGCGTTGGCGCTGAGGGTTATGTTCGGTGTGAGGCTGTTGAGGTTGAGCGTGTTGGGTACGTAGACTGAGATGGTCTTCTGCTCCTCATTGATGATGCCGACATACGTATTGTTTATCTTGAATGACGTTATCTTAGCTTCATCGTGCAGTGCCGAGATGGTCCAGTCAAGGAACACATCGCCGTTAGTGACATGCATGGCCTGTGGTGTGAGCAGGTTGAGGGCATCGCCCTCCTTGATGTTACTTTCAGCCCCATCACTCAGGCTCAGGGCTGAAATCTTCATATTGCTGACATCGTAGGCTTCCGGAACTCTTACCGTGACGGTGCGTGCGGACTTGTCGATGGTACCCTCATAATTGTCAGCTTTCAGAGCAGTGATGTCACAATTGCCGTCGAGCAGCAGATCAGAGACGTTGGAGTCGGAGCAGGCCGAGAAAGCCAACATCATGACAGCTGCATATATAATAGAAAAAATCTTTGTCTTCATCGTTACCATTCTCCTATGTTTTGAGTGTAATGTCCATTGGAAGCAGCTATCTGAGCATACGGAATGGGCAGGTACTCGTTCTTGTTCTTAGTGAAATGAGCCGCAGTGTAGATAGAGCAGTCGTTGGCTTCCTCGGCATAGTATTTGTTAAGGACGCTGTCGGCTTCTCCCCAGCGCACGAGGTCGAAGAATCGCTCGCTCTCCATACCCATCTCCAGTCGGCGCTCCATCTTGACAATCTTCAGCGCCTGTGCCTGGTCGTAGGATCCCGTGTAGGTCGATATGTTCATCTTCACGCCATAGTCGTGCTGGTAGTTGGCAATGACGCTGGTGCTTTGCTTGGCGCGCTGACGCAGTTGGTTGACAATTCTGATCGCTTCAGGGATACGTCCGTCGTTGAGCTGAACAAGCGCTTCGGCCCGTTCTAAGAGGACGTCGGCATAGCGGAAAACGATACGGTTCTCGGATGTTCCCCACCAGGAACCTTTGATGAGATAGGTACCGACCAGGTCTGGGTCGATGTTCTGCTTGAGCGTAACATAGTGACCATAGAGCCCATTAGACCGGCTCCAGGTGGCGCTGTTGTCCATCATGTATTTCGGATTGAACTCATAGGGCAGTCCCGGCATACCTACTGTGAGGAAGAGTCGTGGATCAGCATAGTCAGTGGCCATGTTGTAGTTCTTCTGATTGTAGGTGTCGAGCAGCGGCAGTCCGTTGGCATCCGTGCGGAAGGCGTTGACGAGATTCTGACTTGGCTTATAAAAGTCGCAGCCACCGTCGGTAACTCCTGGTATATTGGGAACTATCAGGCCGTAGCTCCAGTTGAGGTTACCATATTTGGTACCATCGTTCTTAGAATACTGCATGGCCCAGATACTCTCCTTTCCGTTTTCATACTGCTCTTCCGGACGGAAGTTGTTGTGGAAGTCACTCTCCAGTCCATATCCTCCGGCCGTGTAGATGGCCGGGTCGCTGTATTCCACGACTTTGGCCAGGTCTTCCTTGTTGATACTTGTCACCTCATTGGTGTTGGGGTCGTCCTGATGGTAAGCCTTGTAAAGGTAGACTTTGGTGAGGAAAGCGGCAGCAGCAGCCTTTGTAGGCCGGCCTTTGTCAGCCTGGGTGACGGGCAATGTCTTATAGGCTTCCTCCAAGTCGTCGATGATGAGCTGCCAGCCTTCGTCATTGCTATACTGTCTGTTGGAAAGCTCATTATACTGTTGCGTGGTGAGATGCTCATCCATGATGAATGGAATGTTCTTGTACAATCTCTTGAGCAGAAAATGCCCATAGGCACGCAGGAACTTCATCTCCGCGATGCGCTCATTCTTGAGCGGATAGGTAGACTCATTGGTCTGGTCGAGCAGTGCAATGGCTGTGTTGACACGTGAGATGCAGTTGTACAGCCGTTGCCACATGTCACTGATATTCCAGTTTGTAGTCAGAATGCCCTGTGAGATTTCAAGCTGGTGGAACACGTCACCGTCGCTGGTGCCATTACCGCCTTTATAAGCGTCATCACTGCGAACATCATAGTTCCACATAGAGAAAGAGGAATTGATGTCTTCAGCGGAAATCCAAACGGCATAGGCAGAAATGACAAGATTATCGACATATTGGGATGACTTCACCTGATCATCCGTCAGCACACCTTGCGGCGTCTGTTTGTCAAGGAAGTCGGAGCAGCTGGCCGTCAGCAAACTTATGGCCAAGGCTCCTATATATATGGACTTTTTCATGGTTGTATCTATTATATATTAGAAAGTTACATTAACTCCGAACGTGATGTTCAAAGGAATCGGGTAGCCATAGTTGGGGTTCTCAGGGTCGACCCCGGTAAAGCTTGATGAGTGAATCGTGAGCAGATTTTGTGCACTGACGTAGAATCTTAACCGCTGCATATACAGTTTCTTTGCAAAGTTCTCAGGCACGTTATAGCCAAGTTGTATGGTGCGCAACTTCAGATAGGAGCCGTTTTCAACCCAGTAGGAAGAGACCCGCTTCTCATTGTTGTTGTCACTCAGAGAAAGTGCCGGGATATCGCTGTTGGGATTAGCGGGGCTCCAGGCATCGAGCAGACGTGTGCCCTTGTTGAGGAATCCGATGTTCAGTCCTGCCCAGATATCGGTCTCCTTCTTTAAGTCGGAGATGATGTCTACCCCCTGGACACCCTGCCAGAACATCGTGAAGTCGAACTGCTTATATTGCAGATAGATGTTCAGACCATAGGTGAAGTCGGGCACGGGATTGTATATCCAGTCCTGATCGGCTTCTGTTATCACGTTGTCGCCATTGAGGTCTTTCCATCTGATACGTCCCAGAGCAGCACCTTCCTGCTTGGCGTGGTTGTCGATGTCTTCCTGACTCTTGAAGATACCGTCGGCGACATATCCCACCTGAGCTCCCATAGGATGTCCGATGACGCTCTTCACACCATTACCACCAAAGGTACCGTTGGCGGCAACAGTAGTCGGAAGTTTGGTAATCTTATTACGATAAGTGCCGATATTTCCTGTAAGGTCATATTTCAGTCCCCACCGGGTATTCTTGCGGTAACCGATGTTGAACTCTATACCTTTGTTCTCCATCTCACCGGCATTGATCCATTGCGAGCTTCCCTCGCCCATAGCGGCAATGCCCGCCATCTGTACAAGAATGTTGGTGGTCTTTTTGTAATACCAGTCGAAGCTTCCATAGAGAGAATTGTCAAAGAGGGCGTAGTCGAGACCCAGGTTGGTCTGCGTCGTTGTCTCCCATTTGATGTCGTCGTTGCCTATCTGGTTACGTTTGAAGCCTGAGGACAGAATCTGTCCGCCATTGGTGCCGGCAATGTCATAGGACGTGCCATAACTTTGTCCGCCATTCTCATTGACGCCATAGTTGTTCTCGTAGATGGTATAGCGGGCGATATTTGATATCTCCTGGTTACCGGTCTGTCCCCATGAAGCTCTCAGCTTGAGGTCGTCGATCCACTTGGCTTTCATGAATTTCTCCTGGCTGATACGCCATCCCAAAGAGAAGCTGGGGAAGGTGGCGTAACGGTTATTCTTACCAAAGCGGCTCGAGCCGTCATAGCGGATGGTGGCAGAGGCAAGGTATTTGTCGGCATAGGAATAGTTGACCTTGCCAAAGTAAGAAATCAGTGAATATCCCTCACCGCCTCCATAGGCCTGCGCGGTACCCATACCGGCACTGGGCCACATGTAGTCAGGGTTGAGGATGATGAAGTCTTCCTTATACCCGGAGAAGTTGATGTCGTCCTCCCTATTCAGCTCCATACCGGCCATTGCGTCAAAGCGGTGCTGGTCTTTGGCAAAATTGTAGGTTGCCACGGCATTCCACATCCATTTTGTCCAATGCTCCTGCTTAGCTTCCACAGCATTAGTGGACGTCGCTACGTTGCCTTCCGTGATGGGATAGGTGAAGAAGCGTTGTTGCTTCTGCGAATAGTCGATGCCGAAGGTAGAGCGGAGGTTGAATCCCTTGAAGAGATGCAAGTTGACGTAGGCGTCGCCAAAGGCACGCCAATAGGTATATCTGTTGTCAGCATTGCGATGTAAGCGTGCCACGGGATTCTCGCGGTCGGGATAGCCTCCTATAGGACCGGCATAGCTGCCGTCGGTGGTATAGACGGGAAGCGAGGGGTTGAACTGCAGAACATTCTCCAAGAATCCTCCTGGCGCCTGCACTTCCGACGTACGGTTCAGCGTGAAATGCTCTCCTAAGGTGAGCATATCTTTTATCACATTGTACTCGGCGTTCATGCGTGCGGAGAAGCGCTCAAAGTCGGACTCCTTGATGATGCCGAGATTTTTGTAGTAGCCTAAAGAGAAATAGGAGGATCCGCGCTCAGAGCCATTGCTCACTGACACGTTGTAGTTCTGCACCACACCGGTGCGCGTGGTCTCGTCAAACCAGTCGGTGTCAGCGGCCGGTGTCGTTCCGGCAGCATCCAGGTATTTTGACATACTTATCCTGTTGAGTACTGGATAGCCCGCTGCATTATATCCCCAGTCATAGCGGTATCCCAAGCCATTGGTGTTGGGGTCAAGGCCGTCGTTGACATAGGCCTGCCACATCACCTGACCATATTGCTTGGCATTGAGCACATCCATCTTGTGGGCGTACATGGAAGCGGCAATGGAAGCGTCGACATCAACCTTCACCTTGCCATTCTTTCCCTTCTTCGTGGTAATGATAATGACACCATTTGCGGCCCTGCTACCATAAATAGAGGCTGAGGCAGCATCTTTCAGCACCTGGATGCTCTCTATGTCGGCAGCATTGAGCTCGTGCATGCCCGCCTTTGTAGGTACACCGTCAATGATATAGAGCGGATCGTTGTTGTTGAGCGTGCCCACACCACGAATTCTCACCGTAGCCGATCCGGAGGGTGAGCCGTCAGCAGTAATGTTCATTCCCGGCACCCTGCCTTGCAAAGCTTTCATGGGGTTGTTCTCATTCTGCTTAGCCAGTTCATCAACGCTGACCACGGAGATGGCGCCCGTGAGGTCTGCCTTGCGCTGAACGGTGTAGCCGGTAACAACAATTTCGTTAAGTTCCTTGCTGTCGTCCTGCAGCACCACCTTCATATTGTCAGCAGCCGACGTTGAGGCTGTCTTGAAACCTATATAAGAAATGGTGAGTTTGCTGCCCGCCGGGACTTTGATGACAAACTTTCCATCGATGTCTGTCACAACTCCATTGTGCGTGCCTTGCTGCATGACTGTAGCACCTATCACCGGTTCTCCTGTGCCATCAACCACCGTACCGGTGATTTGGCCGTCTTGTTGAGCCTGAGCTGTCAGCCCATACCAACATCCTATCGCTCCCAATAGCAACCTAATTGTTTGGTTCATGATAAATTGTGGTTATTAATGTTTATTCTTTTTTAGTTTTCGCTGCAAATTTAAGTGAAAAGGTCCATACTCCCTTATAAAATTCTTTCAGCGTCGTGTAATATCGATACATGAAAGAATTTTCAACAATGATGAAAGAATATTGATGAAAGCGATGTTTTTTTTCAATAACAGCACGTGAGTTTGAAAGAAAAGCTATATCTTTGTGGCAACCAATAAGAAAGAGAGAAAGTTCATGATACCGCTACACTCTATACTCTCCGTTAACGGGATTTTACATCGTCAGACGCATACTTCCGGGATGCTGTTGCTCACTATCGTCTTATCATGTCTGTGCATGTTCCTGTCTTGCGGGCAACGTCGTTACCATATCGGTGTATCGCAATGTAGTAATGACGGATGGAGGCAGAAAGCCAATCGTGAAATAAAAATTGGGCAATACCAATATAATAATGTGGATGTCACCATTGAGTCTGCCGACAACAATGGACAGCGGCAAGTAGCGCAGATAGACTCTATGATAGCCAGTGGTATCGACCTTCTCGTGGTTTCTCCCAGCGATGCACAAATTGTCTCTCCTGCCATAGAGCGGGCTTTTAATAAAGGTATTCCTGTTATTCTCTATGACCGAATGTCGCGGTCAGAGAAATATACTGCTTTTATCGGCGCTGATAATGTTGCAGTAGGCCGTACCATGGCTCAGTATGTCGCTTCGATGACGAATTCTGGTGACGAGATTGTGGAAATCACCGGCCTGGAAGGGTCTACCCCCGTAGAGGAACGTCACCGTGGATTTATGGACGGTATCAGAAACTGCAATAAGCACATAAAGGTCATCACTCTGAAAGGTGACTGGACCATTAAAACGCCACGCCGACTGATGCGTCAGCTGCTCAGGGAAGGTCACAGCCCCGTCTGTGTGTTCTGTCATAATGATGGTGAGGCATACGGAGCTTATCTCGGAGCCAAGGACATGGGGATGGAGAAACAAATCAAATTTGTTGGCATTGATGGGCTGCCCGGACCTAACCAGGGGGTGGAATGGGTTCGTGACGGAAAGCTCACGGCATCATATATCTATCCCACCAAGGGTGAGAAGATAGTTCCCCTTGCCATGCGCATCTTACAGCACCAGCCGTTCAGGCGCATCAATATTCTTACTTCTGCCTTGGTGACAGCAGACAATGCTGCCATCGTGGATATGCAGAATAATGAGATGCTCAACCAAACAGCCAACCTCTCTGCGCTATACAATGACATTGACAGGTATGTCAGTCTGAACCAAAGCCAGAGAATCATCCTCATCATGGCTTTCCTTGTGGTCATCTTGCTCATCATTATTGCAGTCTATCAGGTTTATCTGCGTAAGACAAAGGAACAGATTAGCCAGAAGATACTTCAATTGGATAAAGAGAAGATAGACTTCTTTACTAACGTCAGCCATCAGTTGCGCACTCCGCTCACCTTGGTAGCCGGCCCTATCGATCAGCTTCTTGAAAGCAGTACCCTGAAAGGCGAAGACCGTACAACGGTGGAAATGATGGGGCGGAATATCCATCAGCTCTCTGCGCTTATAGAAGGTTTGCTGACTTTTGGTAATGACAAGGAGAATGTTGACGACTCCTCTGCCACCACCCGTGCTGACCAGGCAAAGGCAGATGCAGAGAATGAACAGCAGGAAGAGAATGTTGTACCGGCAACGTTGGCAGACGACCTTATTGACGAAGACGAATCGCGCGAGCAGATTCTTGTCATTGACGACAATGATGACATACGGTTTTATCTGAGGAGTGTATTGGAGAAACAATACAATATCTTGGAGGCCAGAAATGGAAAGGAAGGCGTCAGCATGACTCAGAAATACATCCCTGATCTTGTCATCTGTGACATTATGATGCCTGTGATGAACGGTTTGGAGTGTTGTAAAATCATCAAGCAGACCAGTGCTACCTGCCACATTCCTGTCATTCTGCTCACGGCCCGTTCACAGGAGGCACAGCGCATAGAGGGATTCGACCATGGCGCTGACGAGTATATGACCAAACCTTTCAGTGCTGATGTTCTGCTGGCACGTGTCAGCAATCTACTTCATAACCACAAACGACTGAAAGAAGTCTTTGACGACAATTCGGAATGGACTAAGGCCATGAGGAATATCAATGGTTCTGACAAAAATTTCATCGAATTATTGCGTAGGTCGGTGATGGATAATCTTGGCAACCCGAAGCTGAAGATGACAACGGTTGCTGACATCATGAATATCAGCTATATGCAGCTGTATCGCAAGACAAAGGCTCTCATTGGCATCACGCCCAATGAGTTGCTGCGCAAGGCCCGTCTGAAGAGGGCGTTGCGACTGTTGCAGACCACCAACCTTACCATTGCAGAGATTGCTTTTCAGACGGGTTTCACAAGTCCTTCTTATCTCAGCGTCTGTTTTAAAGATGAATTTGGTAAATCTCCGACTGACGTGCGGAATGCCGCTACACCTTCTGAGGAGTTAGGAGATAGAAGTTAGGAGATAGGAGCTATATGCATTACAGAAGGGGTTTGCAGGGTTTTGCTGTCCCCCACCGTAGGGGCGGGGTTTATCGAGGCTGCTGAAAAGGTACCATGTTTTTGCAACAGCGCATATACATACGCATATT
>ERZ773148.1874-NODE-1874-length-16931-cov-4.562752_pt1 | contig 16931 bp, 16 predicted proteins | sample MGYA00580846_ERZ773148 | MGnify/ENA primary metagenome ERZ773148 (study PRJEB29015, sample SAMEA2737879) | human gut metagenome | biome: human gut; feature: human-associated habitat; material: faeces | place: China | collected 2012 ... | reverse complement strand
CCAATGGAAGTATTCAACGCAGCTCCAATGGCTGCATGATTAAGATTAAGGTACGATTAGATTTTTTATGATATTTATTTGTCTGTATTAACAAATCCGCACCACCTTCTCCTTTCGGAGCAAAATTAACACCCTTAAACCTCGCTTCGCTCGAGAAAAGGAAAAGCAGCGTTTTAACGGATTTTGTCACAGCTCCTTTTTTTATGGGAGGGATTATGGAAATATGGATAGACGGGGACGGATGCCTGGTCGTTCGTGAAACGGAAAGGGCGGCCAGAAAATTCAAGATCCCCGTGACGATCATCTGCGACACGAGTCACCGGATTGAATCGGATTACAGCCGGGTGAAGACGGTGGACAAGGGTGCCGACTCTGCTGATTTCGTCCTGACGAATCTTCTGAAGGAAGGAGATATCGTTGTGACGCAGGACTACGGCGCAGCGGCCATGGCTCTTGCCAGGAAGGCATATGCTTTTCATCAGGACGGCTGGCAGTACACGGAAAACAACATAGACGGGCTCCTTATGAAGCGCCATCTGGCCAAGAAGGCTATGAGAAGCGGCAAGCATCATTTGAAAGGGCCTCCGGCAAGGAGCAGGGAGGCAGGGAAAATCTTCCAGGAAAAACTGGAAGCCTTTCTTCAGAGCAAAATAAAAGTCTGAGCATTGGCTCAGCCTTTCGTCATTGGAATTACATTTCATCTCCGCTGCGAAGTCTTTCATCGCACTTGGCAATGAGTGTCTTCACGTCAGCGCCTGCATCGCGGCACATGATGCCGATCGATGTCTTCATGTCGGAAGGCATCGGGATGTTCTGGCTCTGGAAAACGGTCAGGAGCTGCGGATACATGGTGAGGATGGTTTCCATCGGTGTATCTTCAGTCAGGAGCGGCTTCTTGTACTTGTCAGCGATGAATTCATTCATTTCGCCGATGATTTCGAAGACGTCCATGCCATGGCCCTGAGCAGCCTGCCAGAGATTTTCATCATAGGAAACGAAGCAGCCTACGCAGGACATGCCGTATTCCATGAGGAAGGGTCCCATTTCCGGATATACTTCAATGATCTGCATGATGTTGTTTTCCGGACGGACGAAATCGCCGGGCGCCAGAGGCGGAACTTCCGGGGAATCCCAGCCGCCGTTGCCGTAGAAGCTGTCGGCGGATCCGTTTCCGTCAGCGACTGCATTGCCGAGGACGGTGTCACGGAATGTTTCATAGCCGATGGAATCAATGAATTCTTCCAGGGACTGATAATTTTCGTGTTCGAGGTAGTAGGTGCATGCCTTGACCATGAGGCCCAGTGCATCTGCCGGGAACTGTGCGAAAGCGAAGAATGTCTTCTTGCCGGTGTAAATGTCCCAGCCGTCGGACATGCCTACCGCACGGAGCGGAAGAGGCGTATTGATGGTACAGGTCAGAATGCAGGACGGCCAGGTGCCGAATGCCTGCAGGCCTAGATCCTTGAGGGCGTTTTCCACGTCTTCCTTGGAAAGTCCGGAAATAATCGGGCGTGCCTTCGGATCAAGGACATATGTGCCGGCATATTTTGCGGCAACTTCCTTCATCTTGGCTTTGAGGTCCATGCGGCCTTCCTGAATGTCCGGAATGAAATCGATTTCCAGAGAGAATGTAAGGTTATCTGCTGTCATGAAAAGACTCCTTTCAATGAGCGCGAATGATATTTCAAAAAGATTCACTTTTATATTATATCAAATGAATACAAGAGTTAAAGATAAAAAGATAGAAATTTTTTGATAAAGCTCTATAAGATGGATGCGTAATGCAACAAAATATGATGGATTATCAAGGAAATCGAAGAAAATTGATATTTCACGCAAACTGCTAAAAATGATACAATAGTAATATATCGATGGATTACAGGTATGGAGGCGCATCATGAAACACTGGAAGAGAAAAATGGCGGCTGCGGCTCTGGCAGCAGTCTGCGCAACAGGCGCATTCGCAGCTCCCCTCGAAGTTGAGGCGGCTTCCGTAACAGAGAAGATTCTCTATGGAACGGCAGCTATGCTCTTTGTTTCCAATTATTATTCGCGCATGGATGATCATAATCAGCTTCAGCTTCTGGATGAATGCCAGAAGGAAACGGGCGTCTATGAGGATCCGGCGGCAGATGCACGTGTGCAGGATGTCTATCAGAGAATCCGCGACACGGGAACGCTCAAGAGGGATTATAAGATCTACGTATCCCCTCAGGAAGACATCAATGCGTTCATGAGCCTTGGCGGCGTCATGTGCGTCAATAAGGGTACACTTGATACGATGGACGATGATGAGCTGGCTTACATCATGGCTCATGAAGTTTCGCACGGCGAGCTCCGTCACAATGTAGACGGTGTCAAGAAAAGAGTCGGCCTCATTACGGCGCTCAATATTTATCTTGGTGGCGATGCTACGGTGGGCCAGGCAATCCTTGCCAATGTCGCAGGCAACTATGTAGCGAATGCTGTATTTACGAAGGATCAGGAAAAACAGGCAGATGACAGGGGCTTCGAATATACGGTGGAAGCCGGATACAATCCGGGTGCTCCTGCGGCAGCCATGCAGGTCCTGAAGGACAAGTACGGTGAAAGCTCGCCGACCGGCCTCAAAGCAGTTCTGGCACCGGGCAATCATCCGAAAACATCCAACAGAATCAATAAAAATGTAAAGCGCATGGTGAAATATTCCGGAGACCATGTTAAAGTAGATGACGGCTGGATCGTCGTCAATGGAGAAAAAGCCTTCAAGCCGGCTGCTTCGGGAAATTACACTGACCTTGAAAGGACATACCTGACAGCAGGGAAACTGGCAAAGGTTTACCATGCAGGAAATGTTCCGGATGCCGTATACCGCGGAAATACGATTTACTGCGGAAGTCTTGGTATTTATACCACGAATGGCTCTGAAAACGGCCTCGAATACACGGCAGCACTCAATAAGGGCATTTCAAAAGACCGCGGGCAGGCTGTGAAGGATGATTTCGAAATCGACGAAACCCGCCAGCAATTGGAGAAACAGAAAAAGGAAGCCGCGGAGCAGGGATCCTCTGAGGCCGAACAATAATTACGGTCCCGGTCTCCTGGCCATGCCATGAGACGGAAAGGAATTGGTTATGAAGAAACTGCTGGCATTTTTAGCGCTGGTTATTGTTTTTGTGGGAGCTGCATTTGGTGTACTGGTGGTGATGACGCCGCCTCCGCCGAAAATGGAAGTCCTCCCGCCTCCGCCTGAAACAAAAGCGGTCGCAGCGGCGCTGATTGATGGAAATACGGGAGAAATGCTGGCAAATAAGAACGGGGAACTGAAGATTTACCCGGCAAGCACGACGAAGATTCTGACCTGCATCATCGCCTTGGAAGAAGGAAAGGCAAAGCTCGACCAGAATGTCGTTGTCACGCCTCTTGCCATGGGCCAGGATGGAACGAATATCGGCGTCCGTCCGGATATGCCGATCAGCCTGCATCAGCTGCTCTACGGCATGATGCTTATTTCAGGAAATGATGCAGCTGTCGTGACGGCTGAAACCGTCGGAGGCTCCTACGGGCGTTTTGTTGAAATGATGAATGAAAAGGCAAAAGCGATCGGTGCTGTGCATTCCCACTTTGCCAATCCAAACGGACTGACCAATCCGGATCATTACACGACGGCAGAAGATATGGCTCTCATTTCTGCGTATGCCATGAAGAATCCGGATTTCCGTGATGTCGTCAAGAGAAAGACATACCCGATGACGTACAGGAACGGCATTTACCGCAATGTGGAAAACAGGAATGAATTCCTTAGCAGCGGTTATCCCGGTGCCAACGGCATCAAGACAGGCATGACCGAAGCTGCCGGAGACTGTCTTGTTGCCTCGGCAGAACGTGACGGCCGCCTTGTCATTGTGACACTCTACAATGATCCGAACCGCTGGAATGATACGAAAGCATGGCTGGATTATGGATTCCGCGCAGCCAAGGCAAGAGAGAAGTATGATGCGGAAATGGCAGCAGAACCTAAGGTATACAAGTTTGTGAACCAAGTACTGGGGAGGGAAGCTCGTGCGTAAAGAGCGCCGCATGCATAGTAAGAGGAAAAGGCCTTTTCTGAAGCGCCTTTTTCCGGACAGCGTGATGCTGAGATGCGTTTTCTGCGTTTCAGTATTCTTATGCATCGTTGTACTAGGCATCCAGAGTTATCACTTTGCTCAGCTGAAAATGCAGGAGCATGAGATACAGCAGGACATGGACCGGCTGACGGATGAAAAGGAAGAGCTCGAGCAGAAGAAGCAGGATCTGCAGGATCCCAAGAAGCTGGAGCAGAAGGCCCGCGACGAACTCGGCCTTGTAAAGCCAGGGGAAGTGCCGTACGTCAAGTAGGATGTTACGCACATATTACGCAAAATATACATTAGTATATTATCTTTAATAAAAGGACAGCTTCGAGGAGCCCTTCTCCCTGTATAAGGGGGCAGGGTTCTTCCTGTATGACGGAAAATGAGGTTTTCAGAATGCAGTCCGTCTTTTTCGCACTCTTTTGCAAGGGCGCGGAATATTCTGGCGGGATATTGATATTCCCTGTGAAATCTCGTATAATCAATTTATATTTATGTTTATTTTATTTAAGGAAGGCTCCAGGGAGCTTGACCTTAGGGAGGATGTCTTTTTTTTCATGGCTTTAGAAGTCGGCAATATCGTAGAAGGTACAGTTACAGGGATCGCGAAGTTTGGCGCATTTGTTGAACTGCCAGACAAGAGTGTAGGCCTGGTTCACATTTCAGAAGTAGCCAGCGAATATGTGAATGATGTCAATGATTATCTGAAAGTACAGGATAAGATCAAAGTTAAGGTCATCACGATCGATGACAAAGGCAAAATTGCTTTATCCATTAAGCAGGCACAGCCTGCTGCCCCGCAGGAAAAGCGGCAGGATCATTTTCACCGCGATCATGAACACGGCAACGGCAGAGAATTCCACCATTTCACCAGAAGAGAAAATTCCGGTGATCGCGAAGCATCTGCTCCGGCACCCAGGAATCAGGAAAGGCGTTCCTTCTCCGGCGGATACCGCCAGTCGGCAAGACAGGAAGCTCCCGCTTCTTTTGAGGACAAGCTGAGCCGCTTTCTGAAAGACAGTGATGAAAGACTTCTTGATTTGAAACGTAATGTGGAATCTAAGAGGGGCGGACGCGGCGCGCGCCGTTCCGACTGACAGATGGAAATAGGGGAGCAGCTATTGCTCCCTTGTTCTTTTAGGGGAGGAAACCATGCGTGCGATTATCGATATCGGAACCAATTCGGTTCGTCTTTTGCTGGCAGAGAAAGATGACAAAGACGAATGGAAGGTTTTGAAAAAGGATCTGAGAAGCAGCCGTCTCGGGGAAGGGATGACTGATACAGCCTGTATCGGACAGGGCGCAAGAGAAAGAACCCTCCAGGCCGTGGAGGGATTTGTAAAGGAAGCGAAAGAAGCAGGCGCTGATGAAATCTTCGCCTACGGCACTTCCATCATGAGAGATGCCGGAAACGGACCGGATTTCGCAAAGCTTGTCGAAGAGACGACAGGCGTCAAAGTCCGCATCCTGTCAGGCACCGAAGAAGCTTACTACAGCTATATCGGCGCAGCCGGCACGCCCGGCGTGCTGACGGCAGTCGTTGATATCGGCGGCGGATCCACGGAGATCTGCATGGGATTCGGCACGGACGTCGGCATGTGCCACAGCTTCCAGCTCGGATGCGTGCGCTGCTCCAAGCAGTTCGACACGACGACGGCAAGAGGCCTCAGCATGCTGAAGAAGCACTGCTTCGAACTCTTCCGCACAACGGACCTCATGGAATACATCAGAAACGTCAAACGCTGGATCGGTGTAGGCGGCACAGTGACTTCGCTGGCAGCCATGATCCAGAAGCTCGATGTGTATGATTCTGAAAAAGTACAGGATTTCGTCATTCGTCAGGAAAATGTGACGGAAGCCCTGAAGAAGCTCAGCGCCATGTCCTATGACGAACGCTGCCGCACAAAGGGCCTGATGCCCGAAAGAGCGGATATCATCGTGGCAGGGATTGCTATCCTGGACAGCCTCATGGAATACCTTGCGCTGTCTGAGATTACTGTAAGCGACAGGGATTTGTCGGAAGGGCTTCTGGATGCCGACGTCCTTGTTCCGAATGAACCGAAATGATGGACAGGCAGTGGATGGGGCGCATGCTCTCCTATGCCCATAAGGAAAAGCTCTGGAGAAGGGGAAGCCGTATCCTGGCCGCTGTATCAGGCGGTCCGGACTCTCTGGGGCTTCTTCTTTTTCTCGATTCCATCCGTGAAAAGGAAGGCATAGAGGTAGGATGCTGCTGCGTAGATCACCATCTCCGCAAAGAATCAGGAGAGGAAGCGGACTACGTCGGAAAGATCTGCCTTGAAAGGAAGATTCCCTTCTACAGGAGAGATGTCGACGTCAAAGGCGCGCAGAAGGGCGGCGAATCCATCGAGACAATCGCAAGGGATTTGAGGTACAAGGCGCTCCGAGATGTAAAAGAAAAGGAACATTACGATGTCATTGCGACGGCTCATCACGCAGATGACCAGGCAGAAACCGTTCTTTTCCATTTCCTTCGTGGAAGCGGCGCCAAGGGACTTTCAGGCATCAGCCCCAAAAGGGATGACCTCATCCGTCCGTTCCTCTGCGCAAGGAAAAAGGAAATCGAGGATTTCCTCAAAGATTTCCCTTATGAGCCTTGCCATGATCCGACGAATGACATTCCCGACGTCACAAGGAACAAGCTCAGGCTTCTTCTGATCCCCGAACTTCTTTCCTACAATCCGAATCTGGTGGAAACACTTTCACGCACCTCCGGCATTCTTCGCGAGGAAGATCATTTCCTTGAGGAAGAGGCCAAAAAAGCGGCAAAAAGGATTGTCAAAGGGGAGGAAGGAAACTGCCTTTACTGCGACAGGGAGATTTACAGGAGCCTTCCCACTGCCATTGCAAGAAGGACGACTGCCGGACTGATGATCAGGGCCGGTGCCAAAGAGCCTGATTTTGAAGGACTTGAAAGGGTAAGAAATCTTCTCCTCTCCGGAAAAACAGGCGCAAAAACGGATGAAGCAGGCGTGACCGTTGAGCTTTCATCAAATGGATTTCTTGTTTATGCTGGGGATACAAGGCATGAAGATAAACCGGATGCATGGAATCTGTTACAAATAATTTATAAAACGATATGCCCTAAATGGGTAGATAATATTCACAAGACTGATATAATAGGAAACAAGGATACAGAAAACTGCCAGAAGCTGGGCCGCTGGTTTATGGAAACCAGACTGCTCGACAAGGCGCCTCTGCATCTTGAAAAATACCAGTATCTGCTCGATGCGGACAAGGTCGGTACCATCCGCCTCAGATTCCCGCAAAAGGGCGACCGCATCGCACCTTCCGGAATGGAAGGGACAAAGGATATCGGAAAGCTTCTCCAGGCGAAGAAAGTGCCGAAGGAAGCAAGAAATCTGTGGCCGCTGGCCGCTGATGAAGATCACGTGTACTGGGCAGGATTCCTGCGGGGAAGCCGCTACGGAAGACCGTCGCCCGATACAAAGAAATTTTTATTATTAACACTAAGCTGGATAGAAGGAGACTAAGTGCTGAAATGGAAAATTTGAAACATGATATCAAAACCGTATTGATTACAAGAGAACAGATCGCAAAGAGGGTTCGCGAAATGGGCCAGCAGATCACCAAAGATTATGCAGGCAAGGAAATCGTCCTCGTTGGGATTCTGAAAGGTGCCATGCCTTTCCTCTGTGACCTGATGCGTGAAATCGACCTTCCGGTCATTCTGGATACCATGGTCGTTTCCAGCTATGGAGATGCAACCACATCTTCCGGCCTGGTCAAGATCAAGAAAGATCTGGACAGCGATATCCGCGGACGCCATGTCATCGTTGTAGAAGACATCATTGACACCGGCATCACGATGGCAGCTCTCACTCCGATTCTTGAAAAGAGAGGCGCTGCTTCCGTAGAACTCGCTATTTTCCTCGACAAGAAGGAAAGACGTGAGAAGGAAGTCAATGTCAAGTACATCGGCTATGAAATCCCTGACAAATTCATCGTCGGATACGGATGCGACTATGCACAGAAGTATAGAAACCTTCCGGAAATCTGTGAACTGGACAATAAGGTCTTCGCGCAGGCGAAATAACAAGCGGGAGCCGATTGGCCATCGGACCGGGCGGCTCCTTTTTGTTCACATTTATATACTTGCGGCATGCCTCAATTGCAAAATAGACGTTGCAGGTATGTGGTAAAATATGATAAAATTAATTACTGATTTAAAAGTTTCTATAAAGGTTTTGTTTAGAGACGCGCACAGGCCGGGTGCCTGTCCGGAAGGCACGGGGGATGCCGCATGAACGGAAAGCGCGGAATGAATTTCCCTATCGATCCCGCTGCAGTTGTTTGAATCAGTGCACATAAAAGGAGGAATAGATTGAATAAGTTTCTAAAGAATGTTGCGCTATATGTGCTGCTTATCGTCATAGCGGTATCCATATTCAATACCTTCGTCCATCCACAGGAAAAACATTCCGAAATCACATACAGTGATTTTATCTCTCAGGTAGATAAGAAGAATGTATCTTCCGTAACCATGGTCGATCAGTCCATCAGCGGCAAGCTGAAGGATGGTACTGAATTTGCCACCTATGCACCGGCACATGATACGACGCTCCTGCCCAAACTGACGGATAATAACGTAACGATCACGGCTAAGCCGCCGGAACAGCCGTCCTGGTGGATGAGCCTCTTGTCTTCACTTCTTCCGATCGTCATCCTTGTCATCGTATGGTTCTGGATCATGAACCAGACACAGGGCGGCGGCGGACGCGTCATGAGCTTTGGCAAGTCCAGAGCGAAGATGACAGGCGAAGGCCAGGTCCATGTCAACTTTGATGATGTCGCAGGTGAGGACGAAGCGAAGGAAGAACTTTCCGAAGTCGTCGATTTCCTGAAAAATCCGGGACGTTATACGGCTATCGGCGCCAAGATTCCGAAGGGCGTTCTTCTCGTCGGACCTCCAGGCACAGGCAAGACCCTTCTTGCCAGAGCTGTAGCAGGAGAGGCGCGCGTTCCGTTCTTCTCCATCTCCGGTTCCGATTTCGTAGAAATGTTCGTCGGCGTCGGCGCATCCCGCGTACGCGATCTCTTTGCCCAGGCTAAGAAGAATGCACCATGTATCGTATTCATCGATGAAATCGATGCTGTCGGCCGTCAGCGCGGAAGCGGACTGGGTGGCGGACATGATGAACGCGAACAGACGCTGAACCAGCTGCTCGTCGAAATGGATGGTTTCGGTTCCAATGAAGGCATCATCACGATCGCCGCTACGAACCGTCCGGATATCCTTGATCCGGCGCTCCTGCGTCCGGGCCGTTTTGACCGCCGCGTCGTCGTAGGCCGTCCTGACCTTCGCGGACGTCTGGCAATCCTCCGTGTCCATGCAAGAAACAAGCCGCTGGAAGCCGATGTCGATCTCAATACGATTGCCAAGAAGATTCCTGGCTTTACAGGCGCAGATATTGCCAACCTTCTGAATGAAGCTGCACTTCTGGCTGCCCGTCAGAACCGCAAGACCATTTCCATGGCCGATCTTGAAGAAGCCAGTGAAAAAGTCAGCTACGGTCCTGAAAGAAAGAGCCACAAGGTCAGCGATGAAGAAAGAAAACTCACCGCTTACCATGAATCCGGCCATGCCATCATGGCTACCCTTCTTCCGGATGCTGATCCGGTGCACAAAGTCACCATCATCCCACGTGGACAGGCTGGCGGGTACACCATGATGCTTCCGCATGAAGAAAGATCCTTCATTACAAAATCCCACCTTCTCGCACAGCTGCGCGTCGCTCTTGGCGGCCGCTGCGCTGAAAAGATCATTTTTGATGAAATCTCCAGCGGCGCTTCCGGAGATCTTCAGCAGGTCACCGGCATCCTTCGCAAGATGATCATGGAATGGGGCATGAGCGACCGCCTCGGACCGATGATTTTCGGTGAACATCAGGAACAGATCTTCCTCGGCAAGCAGCTTGGCTCTGAAAGAAACTACGGCGAAACCGTAGCAACAATCATTGACGAGGAAATGCATAAGTACCTGAACGAAGCTTTAAATGATACGATGCAGATGCTGACCGACAACATTGAAGTCCTCCATGCTATGGCAAAGGCTCTGATGGAAGTCGAAACCATCAATCATCATCAGGTTGAAAACCTCTTCAAGTATCATTCCATTTATTCTCCGGATGAACAGCCGGCTCCAGCGAGTGAAGACTCCCCGCTTCCGCCAGTACCGGGTGATGGAGAAAATCCTCTCTATTCCCTCTGATCCGGAAGATACTTCAAAGCCAAAGACGGCAGCCCGCGCTGCCGTCTTTTCTTTTTACCACGTACAAGGAGAACAAAGATGGAGATGAATGAACTCTTTTATAAAGATGCCTATCTGAAGGAATTTGACGCAGTCGTCACATCCTGCCACGAAGGGAAGAACGGCTTCGAAGTCGTCCTGGATGATACGGCATTTTATCCTGAAGGCGGCGGACAGCCATGGGATACCGGCACCCTGAATGATGCCAAAGTCACATCCGTACGGAAGAAAGACGGAGTGATCATCCATTATACTGACAAGCCTTTAGCAGAAGGAACGAAGGTCCATGGTGTCATCGACTGGATCCGCCGCTTCGACCATATGCAGAACCATTCCGGCGAGCATATCTTCTCCGGCGTTGTCCATAAGAAATTCGGCTATGACAATGTGGGATTCCACCTGCATGATATCGTGACGGTCGATTTCAATGGCATGATGACATGGCAGGATGCACTGGACATCGAAAGAGAAGCTAATGAAATCATCTGGAAGGATGAAGAGACGAAGATTTCCTTCCCGTCAAAGGAAGAGCTTTCCTCCATGGATTACAGAAGCAAGATCGAGCTTGATGGTACTGTCCGCATCGTGGAATTTCCTGAAGGCGACACCTGCGCCTGCTGCGGCACGCATGTATCGCGCGCAGGGGAGGTAGGCATCGTCAAAGTCCTCTCCCTTGCCAGACATAAAGGCGGCGTCCGCATCGAGCTTGTCTGCGGAAGAAGAGCCATGGAAATGATGGATAAGATTTACGACCTCAATGAGGACATTGCCGTCCGTTTCTCTGTCAAGCCTTTTGAAACGAAGGAAGCTGTCGAAAAACAGGCTGAAGAGAAGGCAGAACTCATGGCAAGGCTTGCTGATGCCAACCGCTGCTATTTCGCTCTTAAAGCGGGCGTTCTCGCAGAGGGAAAGCGCGCCGTCCTTTTGTACGAAGAAGAGCTGAACGCCGGGGAAATCCGCAAATTCTGCGAATATTTGACGGGAACAGGGAAGGATGACATTTACTTCGTCCTGTCAAAGAAGGATCAGGACTCCCTGAACTATGCCATCGGAAGCGCCAGGGAAGATCTCCGTCCGCTCATCAGGGAATGGAACAAGGCGCTTCATGGAAGAGGCGGCGGAAGGAGCGAAATGGTGCAGGGCTCCTTCTCCTGCCGGCTCTCCGAAGCAGAAGACCTCGTCCGCAGTCTGAATGAAGAAATGTGATTTCCTTATTTCGAAAATAACCGATTTATATGGTATAATATAAGAATAGTCACATCATTTATTAATGTTCCTATTATTTAATAAAGGAGAATATGCGATGTCTTTCAAAGAAATACCTGTAGAAGAATGCGGGATCAATCCGTTTGCCGATTTGTCGAAGTACTGCATCGTTACAGCAGGCAATAAGGAAAAATGCAATTCGATGCTTGTCACCTGGGGGTCCTTCGGCGTCATGTGGAGAAAACCGACTGCGACGGTCTATATCCGTCAGAGCCGTTTCACCAAGACGATCCTGGACAGCCAGGACTATTACACGCTTTCCGTCCTCCCGGTTTCCTACAAGCCGAAGGAAAGCTACATGGGATCCCATTCCGGACGCGACGGAGACAAGTTCGAAGGAAGCGGCCTCACCCCATGCTTCATCGGTGACGAAGCTGCCGCTGTAGAAGAAGCCGATCTCATCCTTGTATGCAAGAAGATTTACTCGCATGAAATGTCTTCTGAATTCTACACGGACAAGGAAACATACCAGCGCTGGAATGAAGGCAGACAGGCCGGCAACAACCACAGCGTTTTCATGGGAGAAATCGTGAAGGTACTCAAAAAAGAATAAACCGGAACTATTAAAAAGAGGGGATGCAGGAATGATTTTCTGCATAGTCTTTTTTTATGCGGGAAATGACTAGCGGTTGAAATTCCTAAGAGCAGCTTGTTATTTTTCTGTTATACTATAAGCAAAGAGTTTAAATTCAAGCAATGCTGATAAAGCTGTGCCTTCATAAATCCGGGAGGTAGTTATGAATCAGAGAAAAAGAGCGGTATGGGGCTTTATCCTGTGTTCTCTCCTCTGCTGCGGAGCAGGAGTCTCGGCCAAGGAGGCGGCTGCAGGGGAAAAAGCTGCCATGCCATTGTGGACCCGTGCGGCCGTCCAGTATGAAAATCCATATTTTACAGGAAATCCGGATGCATCCCTTTCTGCGGGAACACTTTCATCCTGGTGGACTGTATTCCATGACGATACGTTAAATGAGCTGATCGAAAAGGCGCTTGACGGGAGTCGCGATATGGAAGAGGCCCGCTCAAGGCTCCTGCAGGCAAGAGAGCAGGTAGGCATCACGAAGGCTGAGAAGCTTCCATGGGTGAATGCTGCCGGAGGATGGGTCCGCGGAGAAATGCCGGATGATATCACGCGCGGCATACTTCCAGCCCAGCTCCAGAACATGCCGCTTGGCATCGAAGGAAGCAACAGTGCAACGTATGCAGGCCTTGATGCGTCCTGGGAGCTCGATCTCTTCGGAAAGAAGAGTGCCAAGGTCCGGGAGGCAAGGGGAGCGCTTGAAGCGCAGAGAGGCATGCTCTATTCCACATGGGTATCCCTTTCTGCAGAAGTGGCCATGAACTATATCACGCTGAGGACGCTTCAGGCAGAACTGGATGTGACAGAAAAGTCCATTGCCAACATGAAGGAGAATCTGTCACTCATGCAGGTGAATCAGGAAAGCGGCCTTGTTTCCTCCGTGCCGGTCGATCAGCTGACATATACGCTGAAGGAAACGGAAGCCCAGATTCCTGAGCTCAAGTCGTCCATTGCAGGCACTATGTCAAAGATTGCCATCCTTACAGGAACGACGCCGGGCGCACTCGATGCCATGCTCATGACACCAAAGCCGCGTCCTGACATCGATCCGACACTGTATAATGCAATTCCTGCCGACGTGCTGAGGCAGCGGCCTGATGTCTATGCCGCTGAAAGCGCATGGGCCGCGCAGATTGCAAAGACTGATGAGGCAAAGGCTGTGATGAAGCCGAAAATTTCCATCCTGGGCGTACTGGGGCTCGCAACGCTTGGAACAGGAGGACTGTTCTCGGCAGGAAGCCGTGCTTTTGGCATCATGCCGCAGGTCACATTCCCGCTCTTCAATGGCGGGGCGCTCAGGAGAAACGTGAACGTGCAGTCCGAGAAGGAAAAAGAAGCAAAGGCAAAGTATGAGAATACGGTATTGAAGGCGGCCGGAGAAGTCCGCACGGCGATGACGGCTGTCAGCCAGGATAAGGTCAGGCAGGATTCCCTGGAAACGGGGAGGGATAAGGCGAAGGAAGCTTTGGACCTTGCAGAAAATCAGTACCAGCACGGCCTTTCCGATTACATGGGCGTGCTTGATGCCGAGCGTCACTATCTTTCCCTGAACCAGTCCTGTGCTGTGGCAAAGGGAAAACAGATGACAGACCTTGTTTCCCTGTTCAAAGCGCTCGGAGGCGGTTGGAAGCCGCTGGATGAGGAAACGATAAAAGGCGCAAAAAATGATCAGAACGAGGAAAATGCAGGAGGTGAAGGGAAATGATGGAAACCATACAGAACCATAAGAGGGAATTTGGAATCGGCGCCATCATTCTTGCCGTTCTCCTCATTTTCTCTTTTTACGAATATCACGAAAAGAAGCAGGCTGAGCTTGCTGCCAGCCAGCTTGAACTGAACGGCAATGTCGATCTCAGGGAAGTTTCCCTTGCCTTCAGAAACAGCGACCGCATCACGGAAATCCTCGTCGATGAAGGGGATACAGTGAAGAAGGGACAGGTCCTTGCCAAGCTTGATACGCAGGATCTGAATTACAGGATCGACGTGACGAAATCCCAGATTGCTGCCCAGCAGGCTGTTGTCGACGGGATTGGTCACACGCAGCACCTTGCCGTCGTCGGCCCCGCACCATTGGCCGTTGATCAGGCATTGCTCACGAAAAAGGCCCGCATCGCGCAGTAGTTTTTGCATCTTTTCCCCCAGATACGCACGGGACCGCCGCCGCGGCCGGGATCAGAACAGCTGCCTGCCGCCCAGCCAGTGGTGGACAACGCGCCCGTGCAGTTCGCGCCCCAGAAAGGGCGTGTTCAGACTTTTGGAGTACATGGTCTCCCTGCCGGGAACCCAGACGGCCTCCGGGTCCAGCAAAAAGAAATCCGCCGGATCTCCGGGGGCAAAGCCGTTCCAGGGCAGGTGAAAAATCTCTGCCGGCCGTCGGCACCACAGGCGCTGCAGGTCGGCTTCGGCCAGCACGCCTGCGCGCACCAGCTCCCAGGTCAGGCTCAAAGCCAGGTCCAGACCTGTGAAGCCGCAAGGGGCTTCGTCCAGGGTGCCTTCTTTTTCGTGGGCGGCGTGGGGGGCGTGGTCCGTCACCAGAATGTCGATGACCCCCTCTTTGACGGCGCGGCGCAGGGCCGCGCGGTCCTCGGCCGTGCGCAGGGGGGGGCTCACCTTGGGAAGGGTATTGTACCCTTCAAGGGCGGTTTCGTCCAACAGCAGATAGTGGGGGCAGGTTTCGGCCGTGACCCGCACTCCGCGCGCCTTGCCCCAGGCAATGACGTCCACGGTGAGCGCAGCGGAAACGTGGGCAATGTGCACGGGCAACTGCAGGTACTCGGCCAGCATGATGTCGCGCGCGGCCTGTACGGCCTCGCCCGCCGCCGGCTGGCCCTTGACGCCCAGCAGCCCGCTGGTCACGCCCTCGTGCATGCGCCAGCCCCTGGCCAGATGCGGGTCTTCGCAGTGGTCGATGAGGGTGAGGTCGAGGTCGGCCGCGTATTCCATAATCCGGCGCACCAGCTCGGCGCTCTCCAGGGGGCGGCCGTCGTTGGACACGGCCACGCAGCCCGCAGCCTTAAGCTCGGCCAGAGGAGCCAGTTCCTCGCCCTTGAGCCCCATGCTGGCTGCGGCCACGGGGTAGAGGCGCGGGCCGTGGGGGTGACTGTGGCGGGCGCGCTCCAGCATAAGGGTGGTGACGCTGGCCGTATCGTTGACCGGCCTGGTGTTGGCCATGCACATGACCGCGCCAAAGCCGCCGCGCGCTGCCGCCTCCAGACCGGAGGCGATGTCTTCCTTATATTCATAGCCCGGTTCGCGCAGGTGAGTATGCGCGTCCGTAAGACTGGGCATGAGGGTAAAGCCCTGGGCCTCAAAAATTTCGCAGCCTTCCGGCGGCGGGCAGTGTCCGGCCGGGGTCATGGTCAGAATTTTGCCGTCTTCGATCAGCAGGTCCACCGGGGCTTCCAGGTGGCGGGCATTTTTGATGCAAAGTTTCATGCGCGTCCTCCGTCACGGCGCGTGGCCAGCAGATAGAGCACCGCCATGCGCGTGGCCACGCCGGCGGCCACCTGGTCCAGCACCAGGCTTGCCGGGGCGTCGGCCACGTCGTCGGCGATTTCCAGCCCCCGGTTCATGGGGCCGGGGTGCAGCACCTTCGCGCCGGGCCGGGCCAGCGCCAGATGGCGCGCGCCCAGGCAGAAGCGGCGGGAATATTCCGCCAGGTCGGGCAGCAACCCCGCCTGCTGCCGCTCCAGCTGCAGGCGCAGGCACATGACCGCGTCCACGTCACGCGCGGCGGCGGCAAGGTCGCTGCAGACCTCCACGGGCCAGTGCTCCACGCCGGCGGGCAAGAGCGTGCGCGGGGCGCAGAGCCGCAGCTTCACGCCCAGCATGTGCAGCAAGTGCACGTTGGAGCGGGCCACCCGGCTGTGGGCAATATCGCCCAGAATAAGCAGGGTGCGGCCCGTAAAGCGGCCCTCCCAGGCCGCCCGCAGGCTGAAGCAGTCCAGCAGGGCCTGGGTGGGATGGGCGTGCCAGCCGTCGCCGCCGTTAACCACGCCGCAGGGCAGCAGCTCCGCCAGAAAGCGCGCCGCGCCGCTGCTGGGATGGCGGATGACAATGACGTCCGGCCCCATGGCCTGCAGGGTCAGGCCCGTATCCTTGAGGCTTTCGCCTTTATTTAGGCTGGAGCCGGTCTTGGCCAGGGAATAGGTGTCCGCCGAAAGGCGCTTGCCCGCCACGTCAAAGGAGGTGCGGGTGCGAGTGCTGTTTTCCACAAAAAACAGCACCACGGTCTTGCCCTTGAGAGTGGGCACCTTCTTTACGGGTCGGCGGTTGATTTCCTGAAAACTGGCGGCCAGGTCCAGCAGGTGGAGGGTATCCACGCGGCTGAGCTGGGTGACGTCCAGCAAGTCCTTGTGGGGCCATTGGTAGATTTCTGTACTGTGCATGGCGGTGCCCGGTCAAAAAAAATCCCCGCTGGAACCAACGGGGGTGGAAAAAAACGGCTTAAAAGCCGCAAAAAGCGGCAGACCAGAGGCTCGAAGCCCTCCCGGCCGTGGGCTGCCGGGCATGGGGGTGGCGGTCTTCATGGGCAAAATGTAGGCGCGGGCCCGGCCTTTGTAAAGCAAAAAGTCGGTTGACGCTCCCTGGGGCTTTGACTAGTTATGGACGCACAGACTGCCGCCCCGACGCCGCCCGCTCCCGGGCCGCCGCCTCCGGACGGCTGCGGCCGCGCGCTCCGGACCGGGGCCGCGACAACCTT